>OCTW013414020.1_pt1 | contig 18166 bp, 14 predicted proteins | sample 1539671 | NCBI WGS metagenome assembly OCTW01 (sample SAMN02144230, study PRJEB22623) | gut metagenome | biome: sheep rumen | host: Ovis aries | place: New Zealand
GCTTCGCGCGTGACGATCCTGTATGCGTTTTCGAAGAGCTTATACAGTACATTTTAGTCTTGTAAAGTCACAAAGTGTTTTACATTTTAATCAGAGTATGTTTTAATGGTACAGGAAACCCGGTGTCCCGTGAATGGGGCTCCGCATACTGTATAAGTTCACCTCCGATCTGTTTGCCGGAGTCATTATAAGGAGATCTACCCATGAAGAAAACGCCTTTTGTCACAAAGGAGAAACTTGAAGAGATCATTCGCGATGTACCGACTCCTTTTCATATTTACGACGAAAAAGGAATCCGCAAAAACGCACAGGCGGTGAAGGAAGCATTTGCCTGGAATCCCGGCTTCCGAGAATATTTTGCCGTTAAAGCGACCCCGACACCCGCACTCATCAAAATTTTGAAAGAGTACGACTGTGGATGCGACTGTTCCTCTATGACTGAACTGATGCTTTCCGAGGCAATGGGGTTTGACGGAGACCATATCATGTTCTCCTCAAACGACACTCCGCTTACGGAATACAAGAAGGCGAATGACATCCATGCCATCATCAACCTGGACGACTTCACCAGCATTGCGGATATCGAGGAAGCACTGGGATATGTCCCGAAACGGATCTGCTGCCGCTACAATCCCGGCGGGCTGTTCGAGCTTTCCAATGGAATCATGGACAATCCCGGGGATTCAAAGTATGGTATGACGACAGACCAGCTCTTTCAGGCATTCCGTATTCTGAAGGAGAAGGGCGTCGAAGAATTCGGCATCCATGCTTTTCTCGCAAGCAATACAGTCACAAACGAGTATTATCCGAAGCTTGCCGAAGTCCTGTTCAATCTCGCCGTAAAGCTTCAGAACGTAACCGGCGCGCACATCGGATTCATTAATCTGTCCGGCGGTGTCGGCATCCCTTACAAGCCATGGGAAGAGCCGAACGACATCCACGTCATCGGCGAAGGTGTGCACAAAGTCTACGACAAGATCCTCGTACCGGCAGGAATGGGCGACGTCAAGATCTTCACCGAAATGGGCCGTTTCATGATGGGTCCCTACGGAGCCCTTGTTACCCGCGCGATTCACGAAAAGCATATCTACAAGGAATATATCGGTGTGGACGCCTGCGCGGTCAACCTGATGCGCCCTGCCATGTACGGCGCGTACCACCACATCACAGTGATGGGTAAGGAAAACGCGGAATGCGATCACAAATACGATATCGTGGGTTCGCTCTGCGAGAATAACGACAAATTTGCAATCGACCGCATGCTCCCGGAAATCAAGAAGGGCGACATTCTGTATATACACGACACAGGAGCACATGGTTTCTCCATGGGATACAACTACAACGGAAAGCTCTGGTCTGCGGAAATCCTTCTGAAGGCTGATGGCAGCTACGAGATGATTCGTCGTCCTGAAACACCAAAGGATTATTTTGCAACTCTCGATTTCACCCCGGAATACCGTAAAATGTTCGGAGAGCAGTGAACCGTCATGCCCCGCAGGCGGGCATTGTGTGTCAGCGACGAGCGCCGAGCTGTGAACTTTGCATTGATTTTAAATACCCGATATGCTACACTAACAGAGTGCCCGAAAAAGGCACTCTGTTTTATTTTCTGACAAACGCCGGTGTGTCGGAATCGGTAGACGAGACAGACTCAAAATCTGTTGTCAGCAATGGCGTGTGGGTTCGAGTCCCACCACCGGCATCATACAAATCCCCGGAAAGCCTTTAAATATAAGGGTTCCCGGGGATCTTTTCTTTTTTCATCTAGCAAATATCTAGCAATTTTACCAATTTCAGTTTTGTTGAGTTACTATCCCTTATCTGGTTTGTTACATGCATGTATATATTTCGGGTTATACCGCTGTTTGCGTGGCAAAGTCTGCGGCTGATCGTTTCGAGAGGGACCCCTGCCTCTGCGAGAAGAGCGGTATGCGTATGCCGCGAGCTGTGGAGGAGTGAGCCTCGGGTCAAAAATGTGCTCTGTGTTTTCCCGGAAATATTTTGCTTACACACCATAGCTGATATATTTCCCATAGGCGTCCGATATAAGGCTTGGTACGACAAACATATATCAGCTGCCATTCATTCCTTCTCGAAGTTTTTGACTCTGCAGCACACGTCAATTAGCTCATCCTGAATATACACGGTCCGTTCCGACATTTCGGTTTTTGTCGTGCTGATCTTCCGGATTTCCCGGGAAAAGGTTTTGGTAGACAAAGAAAAAGAAACAAAAAAAGGCTCCGACAGATAAGAGAAAACATTATCGTCGGAGCGATTTCCGGAATTCTTGCCGCTGCAGGGTTTGAATTTCTGAAAATGCTTATAAAGATATTAAAATAGCAAGGAGGGCGAAAGCCCTTCCTGCATAAAGGTTACCACAAAGCCATGTCGATAGCAACATGAAAATATCTGTTATTATAGCGGTTATTGTCGGATTCGTTGTTTCTTCTATCTTCAGCGGAAAAGGCGGACACGATGACTAACAAAAAGACGAGACTGCAAGAGCGATGGAACAAGAAGAATGAAGAACGGTATAGGGATCCGAATTGTAAGCTACGTTTCGGCAGCCACATTATAATACAGAAAATCCTAAGACAGTGGACACCTGTTTTTTCTAAAAGTAGTGCATAATATCAAATATAGACGTATAATAAAGCAAAGTGATCTTTTATTCTTGATTATGGTGCTATTGATTGAGGTAATTGCGGATAATTTCGACTACTATACAGTCGTTTTCCATCTCTCTTCATTGGTTTTCTACGGACAAATTATAAAATCGCATATACAGCGATTGACCAGTGCAACGTTGAGAACATCAAAAATACAGTTAACAATCTCATCCTGCAATTATTGTAATCAATATGATTTTTTATAACTCAGAAGGTGAATATGACAGAATTTTTTTCACATACAAATTCGGATAAGAGAGAGTATTTGATTGATCATTTGAAGAATACCGGAGATTTGGCATCTTTCTTCGCCTCCTCATTCGGCGGAGACGAAATAGCAGAGCAGGCCGGTCTTCTTCATGATCTGGGTAAACATACGAAAAAATTTCAGTGTGTACTGAACGGAACTGCACATGCAATAGACCACTCAGCTGTTGGAGCCGAATATTACTGGAACAATGTCAGCGATGACGTTATAGATGATCCATATTTTGCAATGTTGATTTGCAATATTATCCAAAGCCACCATAGTGATCTTCATGGAGAACTCGGTGAAGAAGCCATTTATGATAGCGAATACATGGCTTATCCGGACTTTACCATGGAAAGAAATATTACGGATAACCATAAGGAAAATGCTCTTGGTAGTCAAAAAGAATTAGATCAAATTACAGAATATGTAATGCGTCATAATCTAATGAAAAGGATTTCAGGGAAAACTTTGCCTAATTCCGAAAACATGTCAAATGAGTCAAAAATGCTTTATGAAAGGATGATATTTTCCTGCCTTGTAGATGCAGATTACTCATCTACAGCGGCATTTTATGATGGCGAAGATTATTCCGCATATAAGAACGAGAGAGTTCTTCATCCGGATGAGCTTATAAGAAAACTAGACGATTACAGGCGACAGAAGGGTTTTGTGAAAAAAGGGTCCGGCTTGAATAGCTTAAGAAACGAAGTATATCAGTATTGTGAATGGGCCGGTCGGGAACTTCCGGTCGGTTTATATACTCTTACAGCGCCTACCGGAACTGGCAAAACTCATTCGTTGATAAGATTTGCTTTGGAGCAGGCAAAGAGGAACAAACAAAAGCGTATATTTGTGGTGCTGCCATATCTATCAATCATTGAACAGAATGCCTCTGAATATCGCACGATATTTGGAGCGGAGAATTGTATTGAACAGGACAGCCAGGCAGAAATTTCTGAAGAGATAAAGCTATATGCCGACAGATGGGATTATCCTATTATCGCAACAACTTCCGTTAGTTTTTTTGAGGCATTATGCGGAGGACAGGCATCCAAAGAGAGAAAACTACATAATATAGCAGATGCAGTCATAGTTTTTGATGAAGCCCAGACGCTTCCGTCCTATCTTCTTGATGTCACCATGCAATCACTGAATGCACTGCCCGAATATTTTAACACGACAGTCCTGCTTTCTACGGCTACACAACCGGATTATAAGCTGAGAGAACATCTGAATGGTTTACATTTCAAAGAAATCATACCTGATAACGCCAATCTGTATGAAAGGTACGGAAAAATCCGAAAACTGGATATTTCAACGGAAGTCAAGACATCGGAAACTTATCAAGAATTGGCAGAGCTCTATGATACAAATCAGCAACTTTTTGTTTTTAATACGACCGGAAAAGCCCTGAAAATGTTTAAACTGTTAAAAGAAACACATGGGGACGAAAGTTGTTATCTCCTGTCATCAGCATTATGTTCCGAGCACAAGTCAGACACCATTGCAAAGATTAAAGAACGAATCTCTAATGGGCTTGACTGCTACGTATCTGCAACACAATGTATTGAGGCTGGTGTCGATCTGGATTTTCCTGTGGGAATGAGAGAATGCGCGCCCCTTCCATCGATTATACAGACTGCAGGCCGGATAAACAGGAACGGAAAATCGATGGGGAAATTCCATGTCTTTTTTCTGGACGATAATGCCTATCCCGGAACAATTTACAGAAATGAAAGCTATGTCACGAGGAACATCATTCAGGAGCATGGTCTGGATGTAAACAATATGGATCTTATTCGCGAATATTATAGGCAGATCTATAACGGTGATGCAGAAGAGAATGCCGATAAGAATGAGATTGCAGCAGCAGTAGAGGAATTAGACACACATAAGCTAACTGAAAATTATAAACTGATTGAGGATCATAATGAATTGAATATCATTGTGCCATACCAGGAAACGGAATTCGAACGCTTGCACAAGGAGCTTTCTTCTAAAAATTTTTGTATCAGTAAGAAAGAAATGAGGGCAGCGCGTAATATGACGGTTCGCCTGTATGGAAATAAAAATTTGCAGGAATACCTGGATAAGCATTGTATGCGCCTGTCGGCTAAAAAGAGTGAATCTGCCGGGTATATGGAAATCAACTGGTATATTGTTGAAGATCTTTCGGTTTATGATCCAAAGGAAGGCCTGATAAAACAGGAAAGAGAAGGGGGGTTTGTTTTTTGATAGTTTCAGATGAGAATGGAAATCAGGAAATTGTGATGGATGTCTGGGGCGATTTTGCCTTGTTTACAAGAACAGAAGCAAAGGTAGAAAGAAGTACATATGAGATACCTACTCCGTCATCAGTCAGGGGAATATTGGAAGCGGTACTTTGTAAGCCTGTCGAATTTAGATATCAGGTTATAAAGATTGATGTCATAAACCCAATAAACACCATTACTTTTATGCGTAACGAGGTAAAAGAGAAGGCCGATGTGAAAAAGAATCTGGAATCCATAGACTGCGGCAGTCAAAGAACGCAGAGACATTCCTATCTGCTCAAAAATGTCTATTACCGTATCCATGCAATTGTCATACCAACAGATGAATACAAGCAGAAGAATCCTAATGCAGAGAAAAAATTCTATGGTGAATTTGAGAAACGCCTGAGAAAGGGAAAATGCTTCTATCAGCCTTATTTCGGATCCAAAGAATTTATATGTTTTTTTGATGAACCAGATGAGAGAAAAAAGCCAATCCATGAAAGCCGAGACTTCGGGATAATGCTTTACGATATTTTCGACCAGCACAAACACTCACCGATTATGACCTCGAACAAGAAATCAGAAAAAAATCTGGAATCTTATGCCCCGTCATATTTTCACGCATATATGATCAACGGCACTGTTACAATACCAAAATATGATAGCATCGAAGTCTTCCGGCAAAAGGAGGAGTAATGTACAAGTCAATTTATGATATGGCCATAAATTTGGGACTGGAGCCTACACCGGGTTTTAGGAAAAAATTGGTAAAAGCCCATATAATACTAGATAAGCTGGGAAATTATCAGAGAATAGAGCTTTTCACAGATGACAAGCTTACGCTCTGTCCAGACAAACCTTTTAAGCTAAAGGGCTTTACAGGCAATTACTCAGCACAGTTTTTGGCAGATTATGCTTTAGTAGTACTATATAGTCCCGGATTGTCAAAGGATAAAGAAGACAAATATGCCACTAAACACAAAAATTACGTTAATCAAATAAAAATGGGAAGTGATGAGGGGATAACTCTATTAACACCAATTTCCATTTTTCTGGATAGATATGATACAGACCCGAATCTTCGCGAAGACATTCTCAGAGACCTGGACAGTACTTCTCTTAAAATAGCTTCGGACATTCTATCATTTCGAGTAGACCTCATGAATTCTGAAACGGATCCGGGCTGTCTTGATTATTATAAGAAGATGGCGGAACTTTTGGATGAAGAAGCCAACCCATCCCAAGTATATTATTCAGCCATTACAGGAAAGGAAATATCACCGATTGCGGGAACATTTCCGATGTGGAAGGGTGGTAAAGCCGGTTCGGGAGTTCCTGTCTATGCGAGTTCTCTGAGAGGTCCGGGCGACTTGCCTAAAGCAGCCATCAAGTCGTATGGTGCTCAAATAGATTGCCCTATGAGCGAAGAAGAGGCAAATATTATTATAAGCGGACTTGATTATGTTTTGAATGAGGCAGATCAGTACAATCCGGACTTTGGCATATGCTGGTGGTATGATTCGGAAATTCAGGATGATGTGATAAAAAGGACGGTCACACGCTGGCAAAAATGGGAAGAGAAGAAAGGCTCATCTAAAGATCCCAAGGCCACAATTCATAAAAAGATGGTTTTGGCGAGAAGGAGAGGTGAAGATTACAAAATGCTTCTCCTGGCTGCCGAAAATGGCCAGGAGCCAACAACACTTCGCAACAATTACAAATATCATATTGTAAGCATATCATTTCCCAGTAAGGGCAGGATGCTTTACGAAAATGAATTCAGCGATACATATCAAGCCTTGAATCAGCATTTAACAGACTGGCATGATGACAGTTCACTCACCGTGTCATCTTATGATCATGATGATAAGAAATACAAATACTATAACAGAAGAATTCTGAATATCTATGAGATCTTATATGCATTGAAATTAAGCAGTAAAGATGGTGGAAAAGATGGGAAGTATTCGATGTTCCATAAAGATAAATATAAACTGCTTCAGGCAGTGTATACCGGAAGCCAGATACCGGAGCGCTTTTTCAGAATGGCGACAGAGCAATATACCAGATTTATTAGCTTTAATCCCGATGTCAGTGTTTCATTAGATAAGCATATAAGCGAAGAAAATGCCAATTGTATTCTTGAAATTGAAAAAATATTTTTATTAAGATATGGAGGCTATAAAATGGAAAGGGAACTAACACCTGACAATGTCAGCATCGGTTATCAGTGTGGCAGATGGCTTGCTGTAATTGACAAGCTGCAGGAAGAATCCTTAAAACAGTCTGGAAAGAAAGTGAACAGGACGCTTTCGTCGAGATTCTATAAGCAGGCTAAGAAGAGACCGGCAAAGGCTTTTTCCATGCTGAATGATTATATAAAGGTCTATGAAGACCGGCTGACAGATTACAAATCAGTTTTTGAAAAAGACTTTGGCGAGATTTCAGAAAAAATAGGTACTTATTTTCCAGAAAGGCTTTCTGTAATAGAACAAGGGGCTTTCGATCTGGGGTTCGCACAACAGAAGCAGGCCTTTTATAAGAAAAACAGCCAGGTAACCGCAGAGTCAGAAAAGGAAGAAACGGAGGGTTATTAAACTATGGAACTGAAAAATCGTTATGAATTTATGCTGTTGGTTGAAGCAGAGAATTGCAATCCAAATGGCGATCCGGACATGGGAAATCTCCCACGACAGGATCCGGATACCGGTTATGGATATATTACCGATGCGGCACTGAAAAGAAGAATCAGAAACTATGTTATGGATGCGTATTATGGAAAACCGGGAATGGAGATTTTTGCTAAGAATGGCACCTCTATGAACAGAGAAATCCTAGAGGCTTGTATTCGCTCAGAAGATGAGCAGAAGAAAGGAAACCATGTTTCTCCTGCAGAGATCTTCTGTCAGAAGTACTGGGACGGACGTACCTTTGGGGGTGTATTGTCTACAGGAAGAAATGCCGGTCAAATCAGAGGAAGCGTACAAATTGCATTCGCAAAATCAATAGATCCTATCGATCCGCAAAATATTACTGTAACAAGAATGTATTATACAGAAGGAAACTATAATACCTTAGAAGAATTTGACAAGGCAGACGCCAAGATGACTTCTGATAAAAAGCGCACCATGGGTACGAAACAGTTCATCCCATATGGACTTTATCTTGTAAAAGGAACAGTCAGTGCAAACCTTGCCAGAAAAAATGGTTTTTCTGAAGAAGATTTACACGTTTTATTTGAAGCTCTGCTTCAAATGTATAATAACGACGTTTCCTCCTCGAAAACCGGTATGAGCGTGGTATCACCACTTATCATTTTTAAACACGTTGGTGTTTCCGACGCAAATAACGCACCGGAAGAGAGAGAAAAAGAAGCTATGCTCGGATGCTGTGGTGCCCATAAATTGTTTAATTTGCTTTGTGTTTCTAAAAAAGATGGTGTGGATATCCCCAGGTCTTACGCTGACTATGATGTTTCATTGAATGTATCAGGCATACCATCCGGTGTCGAGCCAGGAATCAAAGACAATCCATATGATGATGTATCATGGGGCAAAGATGCAATAGAAAATTTAAACCTGGATAATATTACGCTGAAGTAAAAGTTATGGAAGAAGAGCTGAGCGAAATACCCATCTCATGGATAAGTGAGTATGCTTATTGCAAGAGAAGATTCTATCTCAGGTATGTAGAATGCGTAGATATTCGATCTGCAGATATGGTTGAGGGCAGATACGAGCACAGAATTGTAGATGATCGACATATAACAAGAAGGGGACCGCATATTACGGTTTCCAGATTATATGTTGCGAGCAAAAAGTATAGAATTTATGGTTTTTGCGATAATGTTGAGTTTGACGAGAAGCCGTTGAAAGGTGCATTTATCGATTTTCTAGAGGGTGTATATACAATCAAGCCTGCAGAATTCAAACATGGAAAGGTACGTCATGAAAACGAATTCGAACAGCAGCTATGTGGTCAGGTTTTTTGCCTGGAAGAAATGTATAACACACATATTGATTATGGATTGATATATTATGTTGACTCCAAAGATAGGCTTGAAATAGAAATGTCCGATGATCTTCGGCAGCAAACATCTATTACAATAGCGTCTATCAGGGATGATCTGGGTAAAATGTATTCCGGAAATAGAGTGGATAAAATTTTTCCCGTTAAATACCAGCGAAGATGTGAAAAATGTGCCCTTTTTGATGTATGTTCTCCTAAAAAAATTGCAGTGGATACATATATGAAAAAATTATGGGCAAAGGGGTGCAAAAATGATAGTAATAGGTAAAGTGCTTTATATTATGACGGACGGCCTTTATCTTAATGTAGATCACGATTCTATCGAGATAGGAAAGAACAAAAAACTAATCACCAGAATCCCCCTCGTTTCATTGTCACAGATAATCATAATTGCCAATGTTACAATTTCTGCATACCTGCTTTCTTCTTGTAGTAGAGCAAAGATCAGCATTTCATACCTTTCCCCATATGGCAAATATTTGGGCACCTTCTATGGTAGCGAAATTGGTAACGTTGCTCTTCGAATGAAACAGTATGAGGCATTTACAAATGGAACAAAGATTAGCATTGCAAAAAATATTGTTCTAGGGAAAACAATAAATCAGATGGCATTGCTTGCAAAGTACTCTTCCAAGTATCCAGATATAGAGCAGACACGATCGTTCCTTTCATCTGAAATAGAAAATCTTGTGGATAGCAATTCAGTAGAACAGATTAGAGGAATAGAAGGTGAATGTGCAGCCAAATATTTTTCAACTTTTGATCAACTGCTTGACGGATGCAGCGATGATATGAAGTTTGTGGAAAGATCTCGAAGGCCACCCAAAAATCGTTTTAATGCACTACTTTCCCTGCTTTATACTATTGAAACAACAAATTGTATAGCCGCGATAAGTTCTTATGGACTTGATCCATATCTTGGATATTTACATGAAATTCATCCCGGTAGAGCGTCATTAGCCTGCGATCTGGTTGAGGAATTTCGATCGCCGGTGATAGATGCTTATATCATCAAATCAATCAATCTTAAGAAGATTTCAGGTAAGGATTTTGAAGAGCTTGAAGGCATGTATTCCTTGACACCTAATGGCAAGAAAAAAGTTCTGACAGATTGGGAAAAATATAAGGAGGAAAAAGTAATGTATAAATTATGGGGAAAAGAAGTCCCTATCAAACTTCTCCCATATTTGCAGTCTCAATTACTGGGCCAATTTTTACGGGGAGATATTCCGGAATATCCTCCCTTTACGGATTGGAGATGATTCCCGTTGCTTTATCTTTTAACTTACGATATTGATACTAAACTCGACAATGGGAAAAAGCTTCAAAAGGTTGCCAACATTTGTCAATCATATGGCCAGAGGGTGCAAAATTCTGTTTTTGAGTTGAATATAGATTCTTCCAGAATGAAAGAACTTGAATTACAACTTAATTCTGTGATCAATCCCCTTAATGATTCCGTTAGGATATATAAACTCGGAAAATACACAAAATATGACGTTCGTACTTTGGGCAAAAAAGAAGCCGTAGAATTGAGTGAACCAGGAGCCATAATGCTGTAAACGTTAAATAAACATGATTTGACAAGCTGATTTTGTGAGAAGCAGATAAAAAAACGTTTAATATTTGTATAATTTTTTGTTAATAGGTTCTCGCCAATTGATAAGCGCTTGTGCTTTTGGCAGATTTGCACAAAAACGCATATTGGACAATTATTATTTTGGAAAAATCTGCCGTTCCCGCTCGTGAGAGCGGGTGGATAGAAATATAAATTCTCCATGTCTGTGGCTCTGATAAGCGTTCCCGCTCGTGAGAGCGGGTGGATAGAAATTACCAATCGATATCACCGATGCCGAAAAGGTGGTTCCCGCTCGTGAGAGCGGGTGGATAGAAATATAAAATCCCCCTGGGCACCGTCATACCCAGAGGTTCCCGCTCGTGAGAGCGGGTGGATAGAAATCAAGATTCCGGAAGATGCCCAGAAGGCACTAGGGTTCCCGCTCGTGAGAGCGGGTGGATAGAAATCCTTTGTCTCCTTGTACTCTTTGACTTTCACGGTTCCCGCTCGTGAGAGCGGGTGGATAGAAATATAAAATCCCCCTGGGCACCGTCATACCCAGAGGGTTCCCGCTCGTGAGAGCGGGTGGATAGAAATTTGGCCTGAAGTGTGTTCCATCCACGGATACCGGTTCCCGCTCGTGAGAGCGGGTGGATAGAAATTTCACCCCCGATCAGGAGGGCTCAATCGCACGGTTCCCGCTCGTGAGAGCGGGTGGATAGAAATGATCATTCCCAACAGAGACACATCATGTGATGGTTCCCGCTCGTGAGAGCGGGTGGATAGAAATGTAAAAATTCGCATAACGGGCTTCTTCAAGATCGTTCCCGCTCGTGAGAGCGGGTGGATAGAAATATGATTCTACAATAAAAATCGAAGGGCTGAGGTTCCCGCTCGTGAGAGCGGGTGGATAGAAATATTGATGTGCTTAGAACGTGTTATGACACAGAAGTTCCCGCTCGTGAGAGCGGGTGGATAGAAATTCGTAAACATCCACATGACCTGACAGAACCGTTGTTCCCGCTCGTGAGAGCGGGTGGATAGAAATTTTTGGAACATGCATACCATAGAACTCATACGGTTCCCGCTCGTGAGAGCGGGTGGATAGAAATAACTCGGAATAACTTACAAGGGTGGTGAAAACAGTTCCCGCTCGTGAGAGCGGGTGGATAGAAATGATCCGGTCTTTAGCTGTTCGTTGACTTCTTTGTTCCCGCTCGTGAGAGCGGGTGGATAGAAATGTCAACATATCCGATCTCCAGATCCCGGATTGTTCCCGCTCGTGAGAGCGGGTGGATAGAAATAGCCGGAATGCCACTGGTGCAGGTGTCAAAACTGTTCCCGCTCGTGAGAGCGGGTGGATAGAAATCAATGTTCACGACCTCTCCCAGTTTTCCGCCAGGTTCCCGCTCGTGAGAGCGGGTGGATAGAAATTCGTGTTCCCACCAACCAATAATCCGTCAACAAAGTTCCCGCTCGTGAGAGCGGGTGGATAGAAATTCTTTGATGCGGACGGAGTCGGTCTTCTTTGGGTTCCCGCTCGTGAGAGCGGGTGGATAGAAATAAAACTTCCGAAACTAATGCAAAGACTTCTGAGTTCCCGCTCGTGAGAGCGGGTGGATAGAAATTTTTCAATTTTCTCGTTGCACTCTCTGATTGCTGTTCCCGCTCGTGAGAGCGGGTGGATAGAAATGTTATATCAAAGAGTTATCGCCAATAGACAATGGTTCCCGCTCGTGAGAGCGGGTGGATAGAAATGTTTCAGCTCCCGCATCCTTCCCGGCTTCCACCGTTCCCGCTCGTGAGAGCGGGTGGATAGAAATACATGGTTTAACGATTTGGGTTTGAACGCAAAGTTCCCGCTCGTGAGAGCGGGTGGATAGAAATATAACCTACAAGAAATGCATTCGGTATTGTGAGTTCCCGCTCGTGAGAGCGGGTGGATAGAAATATTGGATCCCCTGGAAATATTCACGAACTTTCGTTCCCGCTCGTGAGAGCGGGTGGATAGAAATATTTTTCCACGCTCTCGACCGTCCCCGTGTCGGTTCCCGCTCGTGAGAGCGGGTGGATAGAAATACCATCCTTCTGGTGTCGATGATCACCGACGGGTTCCCGCTCGTGAGAGCGGGTGGATAGAAATATCATGTTCTTGGCCTTTTCGACAGCCATTCTGTTCCCGCTCGTGAGAGCGGGTGGATAGAAATGACATGATCGAACAGCTTCCGGACGATCAGGGTTCCCGCTCGTGAGAGCGGGTGGATAGAAATATGGAAGACTACAGCACGATCAATGTGTTTGAGTTCCCGCTCGTGAGAGCGGGTGGATAGAAATTGTTATGTTACACCTTATGATGCAGACGCCCTTGGTTCCCGCTCGTGAGAGCGGGTGGATAGAAATTAGTATAGTCACTGTAGCCAATACGGCTACACAGTTCCCGCTCGTGAGAGCGGGTGGATAGAAATTTCATCGGCTCCTCGAGATAGGGCGTCCTGGAGTTCCCGCTCGTGAGAGCGGGTGGATAGAAATCTGATCTTGCCGATCGCCTCCGCACGCTTGAGGTTCCCGCTCGTGAGAGCGGGTGGATAGAAATTCGATCAAAGCGAAGTTGACCGCAATTCCGAAAGGTTCCCGCTCGTGAGAGCGGGTGGATAGAAATGTTATGGAATACCTTATAGAAAGGCTACAAAAGTTCCCGCTCGTGAGAGCGGGTGGATAGAAATTTGGTGCGATCCTTGGAACTGCACCTGCATCGTTCCCGCTCGTGAGAGCGGGTGGATAGAAATCAGTTGAAAACCTTGTGCTGCTTGCCATCGATGTTCCCGCTCGTGAGAGCGGGTGGATAGAAATTTAAGGCAATATCTCAACTCTGACGCTACAAAGTTCCCGCTCGTGAGAGCGGGTGGATAGAAATACCAGTGTTGCTCCAGCTCCGCAGGCTGGATCGGTTCCCGCTCGTGAGAGCGGGTGGATAGAAATAAGATGAAAGGTTATTACGTGAGTGGCGGAATCGGTTCCCGCTCGTGAGAGCGGGTGGATAGAAATATGGATTCCGGAACGGCAATGATCCGGGATGTTGTGTTCCCGCTCGTGAGAGCGGGTGGATAGAAATGTTTTGTGTTTACACTTTTGTTCCCATTCGCAAGAGTAATGGATAAGTATTTTTTAATCAAAAAATACAAAAACGCCGCTTGAAATTCTAACTCTGCCCCACACATTAAAAGTCCTATTGATTTAAGCGGTTTAATGCAGTATGATATAAAATAATGAATCAACACCGGCATATTACTTACCCGGAAATCTGTCGTATCGGATTTTCGGGTATTTTCATGGAAAACGAGGAAATGTAAAGCAATCATGATGAGTCTGGAGAACCGAGAAAACATGTATGATACGGACGAATTCTACCACCTTGAGAAAATTTTTGTCGGACTGATTATCGCAGCCGCGATACTGATCGGCGTTGTTTTCGGTTTTTTTATCGACCATACCCGGATACCCAGAATTGTGTTCGGGGCAGTCGGAGCCACTTCTGTAATTTCCTCTCTGGCGGGAATCATTCTGATCAATTCTCTTCAGCTCGGTTACTGCGATAACGCGCTGCCGGTGAGAATTCTTCTGATTGTATCAGCTGGTCTCATGGTTTGTTTTCTGGTTCTCGCAGTGATCGGGCTTTGCATCTGATTTCACCTGAACCCGTGGCTTCATCCGCAGGGACTATTTCACCTGAACCTGTGGCTTCATCCGCAGGGACTATTTCACTTACAGCTGCGTTTCCAGCAGAAAGAGGCAAAAGAATGAGCAAAATCGGACTTGTAGTCGAAGGCGGAGGTATGAAATGCGCATATAGCGCCGGCATTCTGGATAAATTTCTGGACGATACGATCTGCTTCGATTATGTGATCGGCGTGTCCGCTGGATCGGCGAACTGTGCCTCCTTTCTGGCAGGCCAGCGAGAGAGAAATCTTCGCTATTACACCGAACATCTGAAGAGAAAAGAATACTTTGGATTTAACAGTTTTCTGAAAACAGGTGATCTCTTCGGGTTGGATTTTATATACAGCACAATGACGAACCACGACGGCGACGATCCCCTCGATTATCCGAAACTTTCGGCGAATCCGGCCGAATATGAAGTCGTCGCTACCAATGCGCTCACCGGCGTTCCAGCCTATTTTTCCGGGAAGCAGATGTCCCAGGACAACTATGAAATTATCAAGGCGTCCTGTGCCCTGCCTGCCGCATGCAGACCCCGCTTTATCAACGGTACTCCGTATTTTGACGGCGGCGTCTCCGACCCGATTCCTGTCGACCATGCTCTGCGTCAGGGCGGCTGTGACAAGATCGTTGTCATTCTCTCAAAACCCAGGGATTTTCAGAAAAAGCCAGAACATATGCGGTTTTTCTACTCTCTGCGTATTATGAAATATCCAAAAATCGTGGAAGCGCTGAACAACAGGCACATCAGCTATATGCAGCGTTTCCGCAGAGTTTTTGAGCTTGAGAAGGAGGGGAGGGCTTTTGTATTCGCGCCGAGCAGGCATCTTGAGATGAGTACCTACGCGATGGATCCGGAAGAAAACCGCCGCCTCTATGATCTCGGAATTGAGGATTACCGGAATGAGAAGGATCGTCTGGGTGAGTTTCTGACCCATTGATAACGGGTATCTGTTTCAACTGACAGGTTGCTGTAAACTATATCAAATATGTTTCGGAGGATGATATGAATATCAAGGTAATAGACGAGGAATTTTCCGTCTGCAAAGTAAAGGATTTCAGTGAGACAAACCTGGAAAAGAATTTCTGCTTCATGGAGCGTACCGATGAAGAGAATTCTCTGGTCTGCCTGACCAGATATATCCCGGAAAACGCCACCGATGTCGACTACGGATGGAAGGCTATGAGATTCGAGGGACAACTTGATTTTAATCAGATCGGTATCCTTGCAAAGATCTCGGAAATACTCGCAGAGAACAGCATCAGTATTTTCGTAGTCTCTACCTATAATACAGATTATATCATGGTCAAGAAGCAGAACATTGAGAAAGCGCTCCACGCGCTGGAAAATGCCGGCTACCATATTGACCTGTAACGTTAAAAACAGACTCCTGCGGCACCTGTTACTGCAATTTCAAGATGATTCCGGCTGTTGCTGCCGGGTTTTCAAGATGATTCCGGCTGTTACCGACGGAATCTCCAGATCATTTCAGCAGTTACCGATGGGATCTCCAGATCATTCCGGTCATTATTCCGATATCCATCCACGAGCGAAAGGATCTATTATGAAAATCTATCTTCTGAGGCATGGCGAAACCAGGATTAACGCGCTCGGCGGCCGGTTCCAGGGTCAGATTAACACCCCGGATGCCGCTCTTACCGAAAAAGGCAGGAGGCAGGCCAGGGAAGTCCGGGAAGAATTCCGGACAATGGGACTGCATTTTGATCTCGTATACACAAGCCCGCAGGAGCGCGCAGTGGAAACCGCCATGTTTGCGACAGGTCTTCCGGCCGAGCGGCTGACCATGGATGACCGGCTGAAGGAGATCAGCTTCGGGCCGTTTGAGGGACAGAAGTGGGAGAAGATGAACCCCAAAACTCTGCACACCATGTTGCATGACTTCGGCAACTATATTCCCGGTCCGGGCATGGAAACCGGAATCCGTCTGATCCAGCGGGTGAGCAGTTTTCTCGAGGATTTGAAAAGAGAAAAACCGGCAGAAAGCATTCTGGTATCCACTCACGGAGGCGTGATCCGTGCCGCTCTCGTTCACATTCACGCAGACCCCCTGAAGACCTTCTGGGAGAATCCTGTCGGAAACTGTGCGTGGTTCGAAATCACATGCGAAAATGGCGTCTTAACCTTGACAGGCTGCGACAGGAAAGAAGACTAAAGAAGACTGACCGGTGCGCGGCATCACGGCGAGACCAGGGCAGTAGCGCTTCCTTACATTTTGTGATATAGTAATATACTATATATTATTCCAACATATAGAGGAGCATCATATGTACACTATCAGAGATTTGTATGATCTGGATCACACTCTTGCAAAGGACTATCTCAGCCGTTTCACCTATCCCTGGGAGGCTCTTGCAGGAATTAAGGACCTGATTCTCTCCCTTGGCAGGGATCTCGACAAAAATGAATATACAGAGGTTTCCGAGCATGTCTGGGTTCATCGGACAGCACGGGTTTTCCCGTCTGCCTACCTCGGCGCACCGTGTATCATCGGACCGAACACAGAGGTCAGGCACTGTGCTTTTATCCGTGGCTCCGCCCTTGTCGGCGCTGACTGCGTAGTCGGAAATTCGGTTGAATTGAAAAATGTCATTCTCTTCGACCATGTTCAGACGCCGCACTACAACTACGTCGGGGACTCGATTCTCGGATATTTCTCCCATATGGGCGCAGGATCCATCACCAGCAACGTCAAATCCGACAAGCTCCCGGTGGTTGTCCACGGACAGGATGAAAATATCGAGACCGGTCTCAAGAAATTCGGAGCCATGCTCGGAGATCATGTGGAAGTCGGCTGCAACAGCGTCCTCAATCCGGGCACGGTCATCGGAAGAAACTGCAATATTTATCCGACCTCCTGTGTCAGAGGAGTTCTTCCTGAGAATTCCATCTGGAAGGACAACGGAACAGTAATCAGAAAAATTATCCCGGAGGAGAAGAGATAATGGGAAGATATTTCGGTACAGACGGCATCCGCGGCAAGGCAAACGAGGGTCTCACGGCATCCCGCGCTTTTGAGGTCGGCAGATATCTCGGCTATTATTACAGCAGGAACGGCAGAAGCAAAATCATCATTGGAAAGGACACCCGTCTTTCCTCTGATATGCTGGAGAACGCACTTGCTGCCGGCATTGCTTCCGAGGGATGCGACGCATATCTGGCAGGATACTGCCCGACCCCGATGATCTGCTACCTCACGGTTCATGAAGATTTTGCCGTAGGCGCCATGATCAGTGCCTCCCATAATCCGTTCTATGACAACGGAATCAAAATTTTTTCAAAGGACGGCATAAAGCTCCAGGGCGAGGTGGAAGCTCTGATCGAGGATTATATCGACGGCAAGGAGACCATCCATTTTGTGACAGATGAAAAAATCGGACGTGTAATTCCCTACCCGCAGGGCATTGATCATTATATCGATTTTATCTGCCGTACATTCCCGACAGACCTCACCGGAATGCGTGTTGCCATGGACTGCGCAAACGGATCCAGCACCTATACGGCAGAAAAGGTTCTGACCCGTCTGGGCGCATCCTGCACGGTCATGAACAACAAGCCCAACGGTATTAACATCAACAACAACTGCGGCAGCACCCACCCGGATGCTTTCCGCGAATTTATGAAGACAGGAAGCTTTGATCTCGGCCTCACCTTTGACGGAGACGC
>OCTW011564104.1_pt1 | contig 18164 bp, 12 predicted proteins | sample 1539671 | NCBI WGS metagenome assembly OCTW01 (sample SAMN02144230, study PRJEB22623) | gut metagenome | biome: sheep rumen | host: Ovis aries | place: New Zealand
GCCGATGCAACGGAGGCCCGGAACTCGTGCGGCAGGAATCTGAAAAATTTTGATTAAAAAAAAGCAAAAAAAAAGTGGCGTTTATTCCGTTTTCCGTGCATAATTGAAGGGTGTGATATTGAGGGTATCAGTTCAATCACCAACCCTCGACGCAGAGCGTCGAGGGTTGGTGTTCTCATAAGGTATTGCAGTCGGGTTCAATACCCTTTATTTCGACGCAGAGCGTCGGGGTATTGAACCCTCCGCACGAATAAAGCGAGGAAAATATGGGGCATTTCAGGAATTTCAAGTCGGTTGTTTACTGTCCGGCCGAGTGGGTAATCAATGTGAAGGAGGAGGAACTTGAGACTCAGCTTGAGTTCTTCGACAAATACATCGGTGTTGACAAAGTGTACATCGAGCCATACCGTTCGGGAAGAACCGCATCCAAGGAAAAACTCCTGCTTCTCAAGTCGTTCTTTGAAACGCACGGCATCGAGGTGAGCGGGGGATTCACAACCACATCCGCATGGGGCGACATTCCGGGAAAGGACTACAAAAAACAGAGGCTCTTCGACACATACTGCTACACGGATTCTGATTTCCGCGCCGAAATCAGGAAGAACATCGAATTCACCGCAGGCATCTTCGACGAAATCATACTCGATGATTATTATTTCACGAACTGCACATGCGAGGACTGCATCAAGGCGAAAGGCGACCGCAGCTGGCAGGAATACAGGCTTGCCCTTATGAAAGACGTGAGCGAAAACGTGATTGTGGGACCGTCCAAAAAAGTGAATCCCAAGTGCAGGGTTGTAATCAAATATCCGAACTGGATGGAAAGCTATGCCGAGGCAGGATACAATCCGGGGGAGCAGCGTCACATCTTCGACGGAGTTTACACAGGCACCGAAACCCGCAATATAATGGATCAGGATCAGAATCTTCCGCGCTATCTTTCCTATTCCCTCGTCCGCTGGATGGAAAATCTTGCCCCGGGAAGAAACGGAGGCGGATGGTTCGACGCATACCAATGCTATCCGATGGAATCCTATCTTGAGCAGGCTTATCTCACCGCGTTTGCAAAGGCACGTGAACTTATGATATTCTGCTGGCCCCTCGTCTATGACCACTATTTTGTTCCCACCCTCGGATTCCAGATGCGGAAAATCGATGAACTGATGACGTGCACCGGAAACTGCACAGGTCTTGCCGAATACCATCCGGTGAATGCGCAGGGCGAGGATCATCTTGCAGACTATCTGGGCCTTCAGGGAATCCCCTTTGAGCCGACACCGGAATTCCCTGAAAACGAAAAGGCTGTCTTTTTCACCGCTGCTTCCTGTGCCGACCCCGATGTGATGAAAAAACTTGAGGCTTATGTCAGAAAAGGAGGACACGCAATCGTCACCAGCGGATTTGTAAAGCTGATGCTTGGAAAGGGAATTGAGCAGATGACGTCAATCCGTTACCGCGGCCGCAGCCTTACTGCCACACACTATCAGTACCACTCAATCGACAGCTGGGAGGAATACAAAACACCGGCCTACAAACCCATCATTTTCCCGCTTATGGAACACAGGAACAATACAAGCTGGATGATTCTCAAGGGACAGACGAGCGAAAAGAATTTCCCGATTCTGATCCGCGACTGTTACGGTGAAGGTCAGATGATGACATTTGTTGTGCCCGACAGTTTCAGCGACATACAGGACCTGCCCCGTGAAGTGCTCAATGCAATCCGCCGCGAATTCTGCTCCACCGGAAACGTGCACATCGAAGGAGGAAAAAACGTGGGGCTTTTCACTTACGACAACGGCACTTTCATCACCTACCCGTATGAATACATGAACGAAGGTCCCCAGCCGCTTTTCATCCACGTGAAGGGCGATGCGAAGAAACTCGTCTGCCTGAACCGCAGGTACCGGAATGAGGTAGAACCGTATGCCGAAGTTCCCGAAAACAAATGGCAGGGAAGCGGAAAGGAGACTGTCTTCAAGGTTGATGTGAAGCCTGATGTCTTCGACTTCTGGAAAATCGAAAGATAGTATTTTATGAAAAGCAAAATCAACGTTGCAAGGACACTGGGACTTTTACTGTTTATCTGTATTCTTGTGACGGTTTCAAAATACAGGGGCATGTGGCACGTTTTCCAGCAGACGGCAGATTTTGTCCCCGAAGCAAAAAAGGCCTGGAAAGAGGTCGGAAATTTCCTGAGAGCACTGTAGCTTAGGATTTCACCGGCATTTGCGTATAAAAAAATCGCATTTTGGCCGGATGTGTGCTATAATATCTCGATACGATTCAAAGTGAGGTTCAAGATGGCAGAGGACTGCATTTTCTGTAAGATTATAAAAGGCGAGATTCCCGGGATGAAAATCTACGAGGATGAATACACTTTCGCATTTCTGGATATAGCCAAGGATGTTGACGGACACACTCTCGTTGTTCCAAAGAAGCATGTGACCAATGCGCTGGATTGCGACACCGAGACTATGCATCACGTGATGGATACCGTGCAGAAAATCAGCAGGCATTACGTTGAAAAATGCGGTTACGACGGTGTGAATATTCTGAACGCGAACAATGAGAGTGCGGGACAGACCGTGTTCCATCTTCATATGCACATAGTGCCCCGCCGCGCAAGTGACGATTTTACCGGATGGCCAGTATACAAGGGAGCAAAGGAATCCCTCGAAGAAACACATTCAAAACTGAAGATGTAGGTGGCGCATGACGGAAATGTCTGAAGACAGGGAGATGAACAGGGAATATGCCTCGGCGCTCAAGAACAGTCTTGACATGGAAACTCTCCATATGCCTTATTCACAGGAGATGGATTTTTATGAGCTTGTGAAGGAAGGAAATGTCGAAGCGTTGCGGGAACTCGCCCCCAGACTGATTGTTGACGGTCAGGGACTTCTTTCGAAAAACAAACTGCGCAATATGCGGTATCATTTCATCATCGGCACGGCTTTCATCACCAGATTCTGCATTGAAGGAGGCATGGACAAAGAGGAGGCCTATACCCTGAGCGATGTGTATATCCGCCGTATGGATGAGCTTGATGACGGAGCCGACCTCGAGGCGCTGCACAACAAGATGGTTTTCACTTTCGCAGAGAGAATGAGGAAAATCCGCAAAGGAAAGGCCTATTCCCTTTATGTCAGAAAGGCGATAGATTATCTTTTCAACAATCTGAATAAAAATGTGCGTGTGCGTGATCTTGCAGAGCATCTGGGACTGAGCGAAAAATACACAGCGACTCTTTTCAAAAAAGAGACAGGACACACCGTGCTTGAGTATCTTGAGGAAAAAAGAATGGAGCAGGCCTGCAATCTTCTCGCGTACTCCGATTATTCCTATGCCGAAATTGCCGACACTCTTTCCTACTGTTCGCAGAGTTATTTCACGAAGGTGTTCAAAAAGAATTTCGGAATCACACCTATGGAATACAGGCACAAAAACTCAGGGAAAAAATTTCTTTCCGATGCACCCGGAATCGAAAGGACTGAGCCGGCAGAAAACTGATTCCTCATTTGTCCATGAAAACAGCTATTCCTCCCGGAGAAAGAATCTCTCCGTTGTATTTCCGTGCGAACACGGGTCTCCCGCTTGTGCTTACAGAAAAATTCTCTTTGCAGGAGTTGAGCCATACCTCCACGAAATGACCGTCCTTCGACACCCTCCTGTAGTGGACCACTCTGCTTTCATCCAGCGCGCGGTCCCATTCGAGTCTTCCGTTTCTGGCGGCACTGCATCCGTTGCGTATTGAAATAAGAGCCCTTGTCTGCGAGAGGATTTCATCACATTCGCCGGCATCGATTTTTTTCCACGGCATCGGGAGTCTGTTGTATTCCCCTTCACGTCTTCCCATTCCGATTTCAGTTCCATAATAAATGCACGGACTACCCTGCATGGTCAAAAGAAGGGTGAGCTGCATAAAGAAGATGTCGTCGTTTCCGCATCTGACCCTTGCACGGCTTATGTCATGTGAATCAATAAAATTGAAAAGCACGGAATTGGTCTGTTCGGCATAAAGACTGTAAACTCTGTTCAGCGCAAAAAGCAGGTCGGAGGATTTCTTCTCTTCATCCACCCAGAAATTCTGTATGCTGTTCACGAATGGATAATTCATCACGGAATCGTATTCGGTTCCTTCGAGCCACTGGGAGGAGTCGTGCCAGATTTCGCCAAGCAGGTACAAATCTTTTTTCAGCGGCTTCAGTACAGAACGCAGATGACGCAGAAATCCGTGGGAGACTTCATTTCCCACATCGAAGCGTATGCCGTCAATGTTCCAGTCCTTGACCCAGTGCGTGCAGATTTTCGCAAAATATTCCATTACGGCGGGATTGTTCGTATTGAGCTTTGGCATGTTTTCAATGAATGCGAAAGTGAAGTATCTTCCGTCCCTTGTGTTGCGCCCCTGCTGAACCGGAAGACTGTTCACGAAAAACCAGTCCAGATAGTGCGAGTCGGCACCTTTTTCAAGGACATCCTGCCACGCGAAGAAATCTGTTCCCGAATGGTTGAATACCGCATCCACCATTATGCGTATTCCGCGGGAGTGTGCCTCATTCACAAGACGCACCATGTCTTCCTCCGTGCCGAAGTCCGCGTCAATCTTCGTGTAGTCTGATGTGTTGTATTTGTGTGCGGAGGGGGAAAGAAACAGCGGAGTAAGATAGATTCCGCTTATGCCAAGATTCTTGATGTAGTCGAGCCGTGATATGATTCCGGGAATGTCTCCGCCGAAAGCGTCTCTCCAGCATGCGTCATCGCAGTTGTCCCAGTCGTGGAATAATCTGCTTTTTTCCGTGTGGATTCCCCTGCAGAAACTGTCCGGCATAATCTGGTACCACACTGTGTCGCCCGCCCAGGAAGGAGGACTTATGACATCGGAAGGATTCAGCCACGGAAATTTGAAATACTGCTTCATTCTGCCCTTCCTTTCCACTTTTTCCTTTTCGTAAAGACCGTCTTCAAAGAGGCAGAGAGTTTCCTCTCCGTCGGATATTTCAAAATAATACTGCTCGCGTTTGAACTTCGGAGTGAGTGTGACAGACCAAATCATCTCAAGCTCAAGTTCTCTTGATTTTGACATTGGAGTCTCCACTGTTGACCATGGGTCCTCGGGCATGGTTCCCGCTGAAAAGGGATCTTCGTGAATCAGAATGACCGAAGTGACTTCCTTTCCCGTCAGGATGTTTATGACGAGATCGTTTTCATTGAGCGCATAACAGCCGCTTCCTGCACTTTTATGACGGATTGCAAATCTATTCATATCTGCATTATATTATCACAAAATCCATAATTCTTGTACAAAATCACGAAGAATTCAGCACAAGACATTTAAAAATGCTATAATCGTTCTGTCTGAAAAATCATTTCAGCATTTTAAGGAGGACCTTCTTGAAAAAATCCGTTTTTTTATGCACGCTTGCGGCTATCAGCATGACACTTTTTTATCTGGCTGTGAAAGCACAAAAGTCAGCAGCAGTAAAAATGCACCCGACTATCTTGTGCTAGTGAACAAGACTCACCCCATCAGCGGCGATTACGGCAAAAGCCTTGCCCTTGTTACCGTTGATACAGTCTACGATGACGAAACCGCCGAGGTGGAAAAAAACACTTACAATGCCTATCTTTCTCTTAAGGCCGGACTTCTGGAAAAGGGAATCGAAATCGGAATCGACTCATCATACAGAAGCGTGGAATATCAGGAGCAGATTATGCGTGAGTTCATCGAAAAGTACGGCGAGGAATACGCACGGAACACTGTGGCAGTTCCCGGAACCAGCGAGCATCACACCGGATTTGCCATAGACATCGTGCCTAAAGTTGACGGAGAATGGAAATGGGAAAACGAGGACATGATGGCCCTTCCTGAGCTTTTCGCAAAAATCCACGCGGAACTCCCAAAATACGGTTTTATCCTCAGGTTCCTGAAGGGCAAGGAAGATGTTACCGGCTATTCCTACGAGCCGTGGCACATCCGCTATGTGGGAAGCCCCGAACTTGCACAGGAAATCACCGACTCAGGCCTTACGCTTGAAGAGTATCTGGAGAAACACAAATGAAAAAATCAGCATTTTTTGTACTGACTGCAATCATTATGACAGTCTGCCTTTCATGCGGCAGAAAAGACAGCACCCCCAAAAGGATTTGTCCATCTTGCAGAAGCCGTTCCCGCTGCCATTCTTGAAATCCGCTACTATTCCACATACAACTTTGTGGGAGATAGAATTGACGGTTACGAAAAGCCTGTAGCCCTCCTTACAAAAGAGGCTGCTGAGGCTTTAAAGGCAGTGAGCGATGATGTAAAGGCCCAGGGCTACCGTCTCAAAATCTACGATGCATACCGGCCGCAAAGGGCAGTCACTCATTTTATGAACTGGGCAAAGGAAACTTCCGACACCCGCATGAAGGAATATTTTTACCCGAATCTGGACAAGTCCGTGCTTTTTTGAACAAGGCTACATTGCGGAAAAATCCTGGCACTCCAGGGGAAGCACCGTTGACCTTACGCTTTTTGACATGAGGACAGAAAAGAAAGTTGACATGGGCGGAACCTTCGACTAGCTCGGAATTGAAAGCCACCCCGACTACACTCAGATTACAGAGGAGCAGTACGCCAACCGTATGATTCTTCGGGAAGCAATGCTGCGCCACGGATTCAAGCCCCTTGAAGAAGAATGGTGGCACTTCACCTTAAAAGAAGAGCCTTATCCCGACACATACTTTGACTATCCCGTGCGGTAAAAGAATTCTGCTACGGCGGATTTTGCGGAATGTTTCCCCTGCATTTTCCTTTGACGGAAGCATCCGCTAGACCATTTTTGTGGATTTTACCGTTTAATGCACATAAACGGCATTATGAGAAGTTCGCCGACGGCACGGTGAAGGATATTGAAGACGAGATTCCGTTTGAGGTACCGGAGGGGTGGGCTTGGTGTAGATTAACTAATGTCGCTATAACAGAACTTGGAAAAACTCTTGATGCCAAAAAGAACAAAGGCGAATCTTATGATTATCTATGTGCATTAAATGTAAAATGGTATACATTTGATTTCACTACCTTGAAACAAATTCGACTTGAAGAAAAGGAAAAAGAAAGGTATTTGGTTAGAAAGGGGGATTTGCTAATTTGTGAAGGTGGTGATGTTGGTCGTTCTGCAATTTGGGAATCAGATAATCCTATTTATTATCAAAACGCGCTTCATCGAGTTAGATTTTATCAGAGTATAAATCAATACTTTTTCCTCTATGTTCTGAATCACTATAAAAATCTAGGATTGATAGATGATGTAAGTGGCGGAGTTACAATTAAGCATTTTACCCAGAACTCTATGCAGAAACTGCTTTTTCCTCTTCCGCCACTCGCCGAACAAGAGCGAATTGTCTCCGTAATAAAAAGTATCTTCTCACAAATCGATACACTAGACCAGAATAAATCAGACCTACAAACCGCAATTAAACAAACAAAATCCAAAATCCTCGACATTGCAATTCACGGTAAACTTGTCCCTCAAGATCCAAACGACGAACCTGCAGAAGAACTTCTAAAACGCATCGCGACAAGTGATAACAGGCCTTATGAGAAGATTGAAGAGGAAGTGCCTTTTGACATTCCTGATTCTTGGAAATGGGTAAAGCTTGGTAAGATTTGCGACTATGGTAAATGTATCAATGTAAATTCTTCAGATCTACATCCTGATGATTGGATTCTGGATTTGGAAGATATCGAAAAAGATACAGGGAAAATTATTTCATTTCATACATTTGAAGAACGAAAATCAGGAAGTACAAAACATAGGTTCAACAAAGGACAAGTTTTATATAGCAAATTACGTCCCTACTTAAATAAAGTTGTTATAGCCCCTAAAGATGGATTTTGCACTTCTGAGATTATGCCACTGGATTTTAATGGACTCTTGCTACCTAAATACGCACAAATTCTATTGATGTCAACATATTTTCTTGAAATGGTAAACATGGTGACTTATGGAGTTAAGATGCCACGACTAGGAACAAATGATGCTAAAAATATGCAGATTCCCCTCCCACCTCTAGCTGAACAACACCGCATTGTCGCAAAAATCGAAGAACTGTTTTCGCAATTAGACCAGATTCAAAACAATCTCATCTAGTTTTCTAAATAATTCTTCGGTTTTATCTAAGATTCGTTTCTGTTCCTCTATCGGCGGTAAAGCAAAAATAATCTGTTGAATATTTGTTTTTGTAAGACTTGGTAAGGTTGTACTTGAATCTAATGTTGTAAAATCAAAATATTCACAGAAGTAAAACAAGAACCTAGGCAATACCGCTTCGGAGGGAGATAAACCAAAGGCTGTATCTACATTCCAAAACTTTTAATTGGATTATTTATTGAGCCTTTTCTTCCAATTAATGTACAGTTTTCTGGGCAGATAAAGTCATCAGCTCTACCTATTATACCGCCGCTACCATAAATAGGATATTTTCCATTAGGATTTTCGACTTTTGATTGGTTCTTCCCATTTATTACAGTTGCTATATCCCAAAAATGACATAAACACCAATTATTTGGTAAAGTCCAATCTATTTCTGAAGATTCTACCTTATCATAAGGCCTGCAATAAGAAGCTCTCAAATACTACTCAGTGCAAAATTCCTTCTTTTAAGCAAAAAGTTTGCACCAAGGGCTTTATTCTTTTAAGGAAATGATGTAGTATATTCAGTGCAAAGTAGGTTCTTTGTAGAATAAATTTTGCACTAGGAGTTTATATGATTAAACGAGATTATTATCTGAATCGTCTTATCTCAAAGAAAGAAAACGGTTTGATAAAGATAATTACAGGAATTCGCCGATGTGGAAAATCATATCTCCTTTTTGAATTGTACAAATCTTATCTTAATTCAATCGGAATTGATGACACGCATATAATTCAGATTCAGCTCGATAAAAAGTCTTTTGAAGATTATAGAAATCCCAACAGGCTTTATGAATATATTCTTGAAAAAATAAATGGCAAAGAGAAATTCTACATCTTTATTGACGAAATTCAGCTTTGCTACAGGGTGAAAAAAGACAATGTAGACGAATCAGCAGTCCCTGAAGAAGACCGTGGTCTCTTGTATACCACCTTCTACGACATACTGAATGACCTGATGAGCCGAAAGAATCTTGATATATATGTTACTGGCAGCAACTCAAGACTTTTATCAAAAGATGTTGCGACAAATTTTCGAGACAGGGGTGTGGAAATTCAGCTTTATCCTTTGTCTTTCAGTGAATATTATGAATATGCAGGCGGCGAGAAAGGGGATGCATGGGAAGAATACATGACATTTGGTGGAATGCCGCTTGCTGTTCTTGAAAAAGATGAAAAGGAAAAAGAAAAATACTTAAAAGAACTTTTTTCAAAAATCTATATTGCAGACATAAAAGAACGATATAATCTCAAAGATGAAGAATCTTTAAGCGTGTTGATCGATGTGATTTTTTCTTCCGTTGGTTCGCTGACAAATCCGCATAAACTAAACAATACTATTGAATCACATCTTCATGCAAAACTTTCGGATCATACTGTAAAAAAATATATGGACTATCTTGAAGATGCGTTCATCATAAAAAAGGCAGACCGCTATGACATTAAAGGTAAAAGATACCTTGATTTTCCTTCAAAATATTATGTAAATGATATTGGCTTACGAAATGCGCGGCTGAATTTCAGGCAGCAGGAAAGAACTCACATTATGGAAAATATTATTTTCAACGAGCTTCTCTCGCGCGGATACTCTGTTGATGTAGGTGTAGTGCAGGTTTCGTCTACAGAAAACGGAGTTCAGAAAAAATCAAATCTGGAAATTGATTTTATAGTAAATCAAGGTTTCAATAAGATTTATATTCAGTCTGCTTTTTCTGTCGATGATGCGGAAAAAAGGGCTCAGGAAACCCGTCCACTTTTAAACAGCGGTGATTTTTTCAAAAAGATAGTGATTGTAAACGGTTCACAAAAGCGAACGGCAGATGAAAACGGAATAATCTACCTTGGAATAATTCCTTTTCTGTTGGAAAAAGACAGTCTGGAAAAATAACTTTAAAATCATATTTATACAATCTTCAATAAGACACATTTTAGTGCAAAAAAACTTATTGGAGGCTTTTATGGTAAAGCAAAATGAACTCTTCCCCTTTGAGCAGTATCTAAGAAAGCAGAATCTTTCGGAAAATACTGTTACTTCCTATCTGTGGACTATTAAGTATTACACAGAAAACTATAAGGATTTTTCAAAAGAAAATCTTCTTGCATACAAAGGCTGGCTTGTGGAATACTTCAAGCCAAAGACTGTTAATCTTAGGATCCAGGCAATCAACAAATACCTTGTTTTTACAGGAAAAGATAAAATGCAGCTTAAACAAGTGAAGGTTCAGCAGAAGAACTTTCTGGAAAATGTAATAAGCAATGCCGATTACCAGTATTTCAAAGCACAGCTAAAAGCTGACGGTAATACCGAATGGTATTTTGTGGTATGGTTTCTTGGTGCTACCGGGGCTCGTGTAAGTGAGCTTACACAAATTAAAGTTGAACATGTAAATATCGGCTGGTTTGATTTGTATTCCAAAGGCGGAAAGCTCCGGCGATTGTATATTCCAAAGCTTTTAAGAGAAGAAGCACAGACCTGGCTTAAGTCTATAAACAGAACTTTTGGATATGTTTTCCTTAATCGTTTTGGAGAAAGAATCACTACACGAGGAATCGCAACCCAGCTTAAAACTTATGCTGCAAAATATGGCGTAAGCACAAAGGTTGTCTATCCTCATTCTTTCCGGCATCGTTACGCAAAGAACTTTCTTGAAAAGTTCAATGATATTTCTTTACTTGCTGATTTGATGGGACACGAAAGTATTGAAACAACTCGTATTTACCTCAGGCGAACTGCAAGCGAACAACAAGAAATTGTTGATACCGTAGTTACTTGGTAACAATAATATGGGAGTGTCTAAAAAGAATTGTCATGGGAATGACCAGTAACTATCGTTATACTGAACGTGGTTGCATACAACAGAATTCAGCATCTCTTGTGAAAAGGAGATTACGGGTCAGTCCAGGAATGACGCTATGCAGCGAACTTATTAGACATCCCCATATTACGCAAGCTGTTCTGAAATACTGTCTAACAAAATAAACAATTCTTCGATTTTTGCGACAATGCGTTGTTGTTCTGGATATGGCGGTAATGGAAAACATAGACTACTAATAGTATCAGGTTTTAATTCTTTCTGATTTGTAGATCCTTCACCCATCGTTTCCAAATATGATTGTTTATTCTTTATAAAATAATAACAATATAATTTGTCGATTTCAGGGAGAATTCTAACAGTCGTTACATGGCTATCTGGATATACTGCGTTAACATCATCCGGAATTGGACAATTGAAAATTCCTACACGACCTAAAGTTCCTGTTCCAGTAGAATTTATTACAATATCATTAAACTGCATTTTTTCATCTTCTGGATATTTTTTTAAGGTTGATTCATCTATATATAATGCTTTCTCCAATGATGTTGGACCATCTTTCTGGTTGCACTTCTGTGCGAAAGCCATAATTGTACTTTTATCTGTATATTTAGGTGATTTACCTCGTTTTATTTTTGAACAAATATCACATAGATAACACCAGCTCCAGTTTGAAGGAAGTTCATAAGGTTCTTCCTCTTCAAACTTCTTGTAAGGCCTGTTATCACTTGTCGAAATTCGCTTTAAGAGTTCTTCAGCGGGTTCGTCGTTTGGGGCTTGAGGAACAAGTTTACCGTGGATAGCGAGGTCAAGGATTTTGGATTTTGTTTTTTTGATTGCGGTTTGTAAGTCTGATTTGTTTTGTTCCAAATAATTAATTTGTTTAAAAACTTTTTCTATAGCAGAAACAATTCTTTCTTGTTCTTCTGCAGGAGGAAATGGTATAAATAAATCTTTTGCATTCTCTATGGTAAGTTGATCTACTGTTGTTCCTTTAGAACCTCCATAAATAACCTTTTGAGTATAGTCGGATTCTATTACAAGTTTTGTGTATTTTGGATTCAATTTGAAATGGTTTTCAAAACATAGTATATAGGCATCTTTGTAATAGAACTTTCTTGTTCCCTCGACAATGTGAACATAACCGAGTGTACCTACAGCAGATACCAATAAATCGTTTTTTTGAGGAACTCCACCTTTTTCCTTATTCTGTTCATATAATTCTTCTGAAATGAAAATCTCAGGATTAACATTTCCTGTTTTACATAATTCGACTAATTCTCGTCCTCGAAAAAATGGTATACCAGATGTTTGCCAATCAGTTTGATGAATACGTATCGCAGAACGGATGTTATATATACACTTAGCTTTTGTCCAAGCCCAATTTTTGGGTACTTCAAACGGAATCTCATCTTCAATATCTTTTACGGTTCCATCGGCGAACTTCTCATAATGCCGTTTATGTCGTGTTCCTGCAGAACACTTACCGGGTTTGTCTTCGTCAAACCCGCACTCTTTTGTGAATATAAAAGAATCCTTTTTGTCAGCTTTTAGTTCGCCACGCCTGCCGGCAGGCAGGCCTTTTTTGATTTTCTCTGCTTTTTCAGCTCTGATTTTTTCAAGCAATACAGTTGCACTTTCCCAATTCTCAGGTTTATCAACAACTTCATTTTTGAACCATTCTCTCCCGCAGCCAGATTTTAGATACTTTTCCCTTTCTATGGCAGATTTTTCACTATAATGAATCTCCCAATAAAATAATTGCTTCGGCTTATGAGTTTTTGTCCATTCTGCACCAATTCCAGCACAATGTTGCTTATATCTTTTTATTAAATCAGTCGTAAATCCTTTATAAAATGAGCCGTCAACACATTCAATAACATATACAAACCATTGTCCTTCTTTTTCAGCAGGGATATTTTCAAGGGATTTGCCTGCCTGCCGGCAGGCAGGAGGAACAAGTTTTCCGTGAATTGCGAGGTCTAATATTTTCTGTCGTAGTGCTTTTGTGTTCATCTAGTTGGCTCCTCTTGACTTTTTACCAATATGTGTTATATTAAGAATGTCTGAGTTCTGATTTTTATCAGCCTGAGGCAACGAAAGGGCACCTTCTGGTGCCTTGTTTTGTTTTAAATCCTGCATAGTCCAAGTATAAAGTACATCTAGTCTTGTAATATAACAATACACCTTTCCTTCATTTTCTTTATCTTTAAGAACACCAGCTATAATTTGTTTAATTCTTTTTACTGTAACATTTGAGTCAATTTTTAGATATACGTTTCTTCCCTGGTGCAAGGCCTCTCTAAATCTATGCGAAATAGCATTTTCATTACCAGTAACATTCTTGAATTCTGTAAATTCTGCATCCAGAAGAGCGTCCGGCGATTTTTTTATTGAGTATTCTGGCAGCAGAAATACAATATGTCCTTTGTCTGCTGCAATCTTTGCCATAAGAAATTCTTTTTCAAAAACTTTCTTATGTTCCGAGTTTTTAGGCTTTCTAGACTTTGCAACAAAAACATTGGTATATTGTTCTTCCCATGTTTCATTTGGAAATATTTTATTTACTATCGTATTCGATGCATCTATTAGGTTCATTTATTCCTCAATTCCTGAAAGTAAACCTGCAAGCTGATTGATTGCATTGTTAATATTTTGTCCTTTCTCTTGGATTGTAGAGAATAATTCTTTAAGAGTTACATCTTCCAAATCGTCTTTATCTTTTATCCATGAAATATCAAGACTTGTTTTATCTCTGGCAAGAAGTTCTTCTGCACTGAATTTCCTCCATCGTCCTGTAGGATTTTCTTCGCTCCAGGTTTCTTTTCTGTCCTGAATATGACCGGAACAGTAGCAGTTTACAAAGTCATCTAGGTCGCTGCGTTTTAGAGGCTTTGTAGCAAGAGTATGTTTAATTCCCGTTCGGTAATCATAATACCAGGTTTCTTTTGTTGGTTCTCCTTTTGTAAAAAAGATTACATTTGCCTTTACACCGTTTGCATAGAAAATACCTGTAGGTAATCTCAAGATTGTATGAAGATTAAATTCTTTCAAAAGTTTTCTTCTGATTGTTTCTCCGGCACCATCGGCAAAAAGAACATTATCTGGAAGAACAATTCCAGCCCGTCCACCGTTTTTCAAAAGCTCCATGATATGCTGTAAAAAGTTCAGCTGGTTGTTGCTTGTTTCAACAATCATTTTACGTACATTTCCGGCTCCTGCAGGTCTTGTTCCAAAAGGCGGATTTGCAAGAACCACATTTACAAGATGTTCCGGGTCTTTTTCCAAGGAGTCTTTACAGCTGATTGGTGTAGTATCTGTTCCAATATCATGAAGGTACATATTCATACTTGCAAGAGTAACAACAAGAGGGGTAATATCATTTCCGCTTAATAGTTCAGTCTGAAGCTTCTTCAAATCTGTAGGATTCACAACCTGTTTTTTCATGAACTCATAAGCAGCAAGAAGAAATCCGCCTGTACCACACGCAGGATCACATACGCTTTCATCAGCTTTTGGAGCGACACAATCTACAATTGCTTGAATCAAAGGACGTGGAGTAAAATATTGTCCGGCACCTGATTTTTTATCCTGACCATTTTTCTCAAGAATACTTTCATAGATAGCACCTTTCAAGTCTCCTTCCATAAGCCATGTTTCTTCGTCAATCATAGAAATGAGCTTTGAAAGATGAACGGGTGTATTAATTTTATTCTGTGCTTCTGTAAAGATTGCACCAATCAGACCGTCTTGTTTGCTAAGAATAGAAAGTATCTTTGAATATTCAGAAGTTAAATCTTCTCCCTTTAATCGGAACTTTAAAAGATGTTTCCATGAGCAGTCTTCCGGCAAAGAACTTTTTACGCCACCAAAAGTTACGTTCTCATCATCCATCTTTAGGAAAAGAAGATATGTAAGCTGTGTAATATAATCTGTAAAGCCTACCCCCGCTGCCGCCAGAATGTCAGCCATATTCCATACTTTTTTTGTTAAACTCTGTTCAGTTTTTACGTTTTTATTCATTTACTAAGCCGCCTTAAGTTGTAGTAAGAATTGTGAATAATATTCCAGTTCTTCATCAAGTTTTTCTGGTGTATATATTTTGATTGCCTGACCTAACAGTGTTCTGTCATAAGCAAATAATTCCTGTCTTGTTATACAGCCTGTCTGTGCTACGTAATCAGCAATTATTCTAAGAACTTCCTTCTGGTCATCTGTAAAATGTCGCTTTACATTACCTAAATGCTGACCAATATACAAGCCGTATCGCTGGCCAATAATTCCGTTTATGCTCTGTAGGCCTTCAATCTTTCCATAAGCAAAACGTACAAGCTGAATAAGATTTGTCAGAGTTTGTCTTTCAGTTTTATTCTTCAAAGGAATAACGTTTTTCTGAATCTTATTGTTTTTGCTCAAAGTGTTGTAAGCATCCCAGATTACTCCCAAATCTCTGAATACCGGATTTACAGCCATAAGTTTATCGCGCAAGTCAATAAGCATAGGATTTGTTATAGATTTTTCTTCATCGTAATAAAGAATATGCAGGGCTTCTATATCATCTGAATGTTTTTCGCAATAGTCTTCAAACTGATTTGTATATTCTTCACTGTCTTTTTCTGAAAATCCAGAATAAGTTAAATTATCTTTACCAGGTCTTAGTATTTTATAATAACCTTTTTCAAGTTCCAGTAATTTCTCACGAGCTTCAGGACTGTCAATCAAATTAGAAACAAGAATCTTTCTTTCATTGTTATCATGCTGATTATCAATGTATTCAGGTAGTGTTCCAGATTCCAAAGCCTTAAAAATATTCGATCCCAGAACATCCATAGGAATCTTAGATATTTTTTCAAACTCATCCTTGTGTCTCTGTTCAGTTCTGCGATTTATAAATACAAGCTTTTCTGCAAGGAACTCTAAATACTCATCAGGCAGGTTTCCCATTGCCATTTTCTCAAGAACTTTTTCAAGTGTAAGGCTTTCACCAGGTTCGCCACCTTCATGAGGTTTTGGAATTTTCTTTTCACTTTCCGTAACACCCACTGCATCAATCAAATAAAAAAGCTCTTTTGTATCTGCATTTGGCGTAATTGTTCTAAGAACATCATCGTCAATGCTTCGGCAGCCGCGGCCTTTCATCTGTGTGTACAAAACAGAAGAATGAATATCCCGCATAAATACCAGAACTTCCAGCGGTCTAACATCAGTTCCAGTAGCAACAAGCGTTACCGTTACTGCAATTCTAAAGTCTTTTTCTTTCCTAAAGTTGTCAATCAATGCATTAGGATTCTTTTCAGCTTTACAGGTTATTTTCTGTACGAAGTTTTCTGGAAGTTTTTCATCAGGAAATTTTTCCTTAAAAGACTCCTTAATGATTTTGATAATCAATTCTGCATGATTATCTGTTTTTGCAAAGAACAGAGTTTTAGGAACATAATTCCAATCCGGCTCACGGTTAGGAAAAAGCTTTGTATAAATTGCATCGCGGTATTCATCAACCACCTTTCTAATCTGAGTTGGATTCACAACGCTGCGGTCTACTTCTGTACTTGTATAAACCTGTTTCTGTTCCTGAACATAAAGTTCTTTTTCCCCGGTGCGTCTGTTTACTTCAAATACTTTTTCTTTTTCCTTAATATCTCCGCCGCTTTCGGTAACTTCAGTTTTAATTCTATAAATACGAGGCGGTACATTTATTCCGTCTGAGTATGACTGCTCTACCGAATACTGGAAAGTCGGTTCATATTTACCATCAATAATCTTTTTACAATTAAAGAATGCATAGGCCTGTGGAGTAGGAGTTGCTGTAAGGCCTATAATCTTTGCATCTTCAAAATATTCCAGAACTCTGCGCCAGCGTCCATAAATAGAACGATGACATTCATCAACAATTATGAGCTGAAAGAAATCTTTAGGCAGAGTGATTTTACCATCAAGTTTTACAGGAGCATATAAATCATCGTCATCCTTAAAGAACTTGTCTTCATCATTCAAGTCATCAGCATCATCATCTGTATCAGTAAATGTTTGTCCTGTTAACACTGCATAAAGACGTTGAATCGTACTGATACATACAGCAGATTTTTTTGCTTCTTCAGCTTTCTTAAGACGAATAACTGGAAATATTGACGAAAAAGATTTCTTGTTTTCAGTGAGCTTAAACTTATTAAACTCATCTTCCGTCTGTCTGCCAAGATTGTTTCGGTCTACAAGATAAAGAATATGTTCAACAGGGGTATAATTCAAAGCTCTGTAGCTCATCATACAGGCTGTAAAAGTTTTACCACTTCCAGTAGCCAGGTCTAACAGACATCGTTTTATTCCACGCTTGAAACTTAGCTCAATTTCACTGATTGCTTCATGCTGGCATTTTCTAAGTTTACCGGGTTTTGCTTCTGGAACAGCCGGCAGCATTGCAAAATCAGATTTTACAGGAGCTTTTAACTCCTTTACAATGTATTTTGGAGAATGCATACAAGGCACTCCCTTACTGTCTTTTACATCTTCAAATTCAGCGTCTTCTTTTCTGAAGTCTTTGAACTTAATGACTTCGCCATTAGAAATATATGCAAAAGGTAAAGGTTTGCACCATACAGGAATATCACCAGGTATTTGCTTTGTATATTTTTCAGCCTGTAACTGAACATCATCTTCAAGAGGATTTTCTGCGCGTTTAGCTTCCAGAACACCAATGGCTTTTCCGTCAAGATAAAGATAATAATCTGCTTCAAGGTTTCCAATTAAAAGCTCTTCTTTTACAGCCATAGCATTAATGCGGTCGGTTCTTTCTTTGCGGGAAACTACAGTCCAACCTGCATCTTGGAACATTCTATCTATCTTTTCACGAGCTTTTTGTTCTGGCAAAAGCGAATCAAAATCATATGTACTATGGTGTATCCTGTATTCAACCATAAACTTACCCTGACATTCTGATAATCAAAAACTATGCGAACATTATAACACAAAAAACTTTTTTTTGCAGACATTAGGCAGGTGCGGCAAGGAACGGCTCACTTAAGTCTTGCGCACATCAGTTTTTTGCAAAGGATTTTTAGAAAAATGTTTTTTTCCTATTGATAATGAAACTTATCTGCTGAACTTCCCAAAAACAAAAAAAGGCCTGTTCAAATGAACAAGCCTAATGTATAGCTGGGGCAGGACTCGAACCTGCGGC
>OCTW011617303.1_pt1 | contig 18164 bp, 16 predicted proteins | sample 1539671 | NCBI WGS metagenome assembly OCTW01 (sample SAMN02144230, study PRJEB22623) | gut metagenome | biome: sheep rumen | host: Ovis aries | place: New Zealand
ATGCAATTTAATCGCGTGCTCCCATGATTTATCTCCGTGCTCCCACAATTTAATCGCGTGCTCATAGAATAATTCAACTTGAATTTTAAATAAATCAACTTAAATTATTAATAAATCAACTTAAATTATTAATAAATCAACTTAAATTATTTTGGGAGCTCGCGTTTAGATTTTGTCTTGACGTGAAAAAATCCTGGCTTCACGCTATTAAAATCCATTTCCTCGCAATTAAGTTTGAGTAGTACGCGATGTGGTTTCGGCTCTATGCATTTTAATTTGACTTTGTCACGACTAGATATTGCTTTGTCACGACTGGATATAGCTTTGTCACGATTGGATATTACTTCGTCGGGCTCAGCATTTTTCCCTGCGGTTTATGGATTTATGCGGTCGGACTGCGCTAAAAGGGTTGCTCATTTGTCAATTTTCAATTTTCAACTATCAATTATCAATTTTCAACTTGTCATGTCCCAAATAATGCGTAATTTTGTACGCACTATGTATGCGCAGGAAGAAATAAAGCCTTATGCCGCCAGCGGGGAAAAGGGGCAACAGGTGGAGCAGATGTTTGACGGCATCGCCCACTCCTACGACCGCCTCAACCATGTGCTGTCGCTCGGCATCGATCGCCGGTGGCGGCGCAAGACTATCCAGGCGCTGCTACCCTATGGGCCTCAGCACATTCTTGACATTGCCACGGGCACTGGCGATTTCGCCCTGCTCGCCGCTGAGTTGCTCAAGCCCGAGAGCATCGTGGGCGCCGACCTCAGCGAGGGCATGATGGAGATTGGCAGGCAGAAGGTGGAGAAGGCTGGACTCAGCAAGACTATCTTCTTTCAGAAAGAAGACTGCATGGCTCTCAGCTTTGCTGACGGCTCCTTCGACGCCGTGATTGCCGCCTATGGAGTGAGGAACTTCGCTGACCTCGACCGCGGCCTGCGCGAGATGCTGCGGGTGCTGCGGCCGGGCGGTCATGTGGCCATTCTGGAGCTGGCTGCCCCCAAGCGGTTTCCGATGAAGCAGCTGTTCTGGCTATACAGCCACGCGGTGATGCCTCTGGTAGGCAAGCTGGTGTCGAAGGACAAGAGGGCTTACTCATACCTGCCTCAGACTATGGAGGCTGTGCCACAAGGCAAGGACATGCAGGCCATCATGGAGAAAGCCGGCTTCGAAGATGTGCGCTTCAAGGCTTTCACCTTCGGGCTGAGCACCATGTATATTGGAAAAAGAAATGACTGAATACGCGCTTATAGGCTACCCGCTGGTTCACTCCTTCTCGCAGCAGTACTTCACGGAGAAGTTCGCGAAGGAGAATATTGACGCCTGCTATCTCAACATGGAGATGGAAAGCGTCGGCCACCTTGCGGAGACGATAAAGACGCACCCGCAACTGAAGGGGCTGAACGTTACCATCCCCCACAAGCAGAGTGTGATGCCGCTGCTGCACAGCATAAGCGATGAGGCCCGCAAGATTGGCGCTGTCAACTGCATACGGATAGAGGACAACAAACTCTTTGGCTACAACACTGACGTCATCGGCTTTGAACGCAGCATCAGGCCGTTGCTGCAGCCTTGGCACAAGCGTGCCCTGGTGCTCGGTACGGGCGGCGCAAGCAAGGCAGTGGTCTATGGGCTAAGGCGTCTGGGCGTGGAGCCCGCGCTGGTGAGCCGCACGCCTGCAGATGGGCAGCTGAGCTACTCCGACCTCACGGAGGAGGTAATGAACGAGCACACCGTGATAATCAACTGCACGCCGCTGGGCACATTCCCCAAGGTGGAGGGCTGCCCGTCTATACCTTATATATATATAGGGGAGCGCCACCTGCTCTACGACCTGGTGTATAACCCCGCGAAGACCCTCTTCCTGCAAAAAGGCGAGGCACAGGGAGCCGCCATCAAGAACGGCCTTGAGATGCTTCACCTGCAGGCCGAAGCAGGATGGGAAATATGGAACCGTTAGAATTTGAAATTTGACAATTGAAAGAATCTCAAGAGGTTCTTCCATTTTCATCTATCAATTATCAACTGTCAACTATCAACTATCAACTGTCAACTGTCAACTGTCAACTATCAACTGTCAACTGTCAACTGTCAACTATCAACTATCAAAAATGAATCTTCCTTTCTCCACCAAAAAGACCTCTGCCTCTAAGGGCTGCCTCCTGACGATAGCTATAGTTGTGGCCCTTGTCCTTGCCGTAGGGTTAGGGCGCCAGCTCTATGGCAGTGTATCGCCGGCCATGCTCTTGCTGATTGTCGTAGCAGTGGGCTTTGTTATTATTTCGCTCCTCAATCAGCGCACCAAGAATTTCTCCGCCGAGATAGACTCGCTTAAGGAAAAGAGAGCAGAACTCGTCAAGATTGGCACCAAATACAACAAAGATGTCAAACAACTTGAGGCAGACTTCCGCAGCGAGAAAAAGAACGCCAATATACGCGAAGACTATAGCAACAAGTACGAACAGATTTACAACAACTACAGGGCAGAGAGCCAGGCGTTCATCGACCAATGGAACGCCACCCATTCCAACGAGCAGCGCCTCAAGGGCATGTGGCAAAACGGTATCAAGACTTGCGTCTTAGCCCTGATAGCAGCGGGAGGCCTGACCATGGGTATCAAGATGCGTGAGGCGGAGCCCACCGGCGTGGCTGCGCTAATGGAGTCTCGCATGTGGAACGCCGACAACATACCCATGCCCCACATGCAGGACGCCACCAAATATGTCAGCAATCCCGACAGCATCCTCTCGCCCGCCATAGTGGACAGCATCGACCATATCATGTATCGCCTCGACAACAACCTCGGCATCGAGTCGGCAGTGGTTATCGTCGGTCACATCGAGGGCGACGACCCCATTCCCATGATTCGCGGCATATATGAGAAATATAAGGTAGGGCGCAACGACCGGGGCCTTGTCATCGTGGTCGGCTATCTCGACCACAGCTACTTCATCGCTCCGGGACGCGGTCTGGAGGGTGACCTTACCGACATGGAGACCAACCATCTGGCACAGGACTACCTCATCCCAAGCATGAAAGCCGAGCTGCCCGACAGCGGCATGCTCTATCTCGCTCGCGGTGTTTATGCTCTCATGGCCGGCAAAGAGATGCCGCGCATGGCAGCACTGTCTGCCCAAGAGAGCGACGACTCCGACGGCACGTCCGACACACTGTGGCTCATCATCTACGCCTCGCTTCTGGTAGGCCTTTTGATTTACAGCGCGCACAAGTCTCATAAGCTCGGCTGGGCCGGCCTCAGCTATCCCATGTTCATCGCCGCCAATCCTTTCCACATCAATGAGGGCAGCAGCGGTGGCGGCAGCTGGAGCGGCGGCTCGTCGCATTCATCGGGCGGAGGCTTCAGCTCCGGCGGCGGATACGGCGGCGGCAGCTGGGGCGGCGGCGGCTCTGGCGGACGATGGTAGTGTCAGCTTAATGGCTTAGTGGCTTAACTCTTAAACCCTTGAGCTTCTTGAACCCTTAAACTCTTAAACTTTTAAACTTTTATAATTATGAACAAGAAAACCCTTATCATCATTGCCGTAGTAGCAGTTATCGCATTTTGGTGCATCGGTGCCTACAACGGAATGGTAAGCGTAGAAGAAAAGGCCACCACCGAGTGGGCCAAGGTACAGTCATCCTATCAGCGCCGTGCCGACCTCGTGCCTAATCTCGTAGAGGTTGTCAAAGGCTATGCCGCTCACGAGAAAGAGACCCTTGAGGGCGTTGTTGCCGCACGCGCCAAGGCTACCAGCATCAATGTCGATGCCTCAGACCTTACCCCCGAGAAGATGCAGCAGTTTCAGGCTGCACAGGGCGAACTCTCCCAGGCATTGGGTCGCCTCATCGCCGTGGGTGAAGCCTATCCCGACCTGAAGGCTAACGAGAACTTCCTTGACCTGCAGAAGCAGCTTGAAGGAACGGAGAACCGCATCAACGAGGCCCGCAACTCGTTTAACAAAGCCGTACAGGACTACAACATCAAGATCCGCAAATTCCCCAACACCATCCTTGCCGGCATCTTCGGTTTCGACAAGATGGCTAAGTTTGAGGCTGACGCAGGAGCCGACAAAGCTCCCGACGTAAAGTTCTAATCACATTCGCTCTCAAATTTCAATTTTCAATTCTTCAGTTCTTCAATTCTTCAGTTCTTCAATTCTTCAGTTCTTCAATTCTTCAATCCTAATGAACAACCGCTACATGATGCGCGGCGTCAGCGCAATGAAGGAAGACGTGCACGCCGCCATCAAGAATATTGACAAGGGCCTCTATCCCCAAGCCTTCTGCAAGATAATACCCGACATTCTTGGCGGCGACCCCGACTACTGCAACATCATGCACGCCGACGGTGCCGGCACCAAGTCGAGCCTGGCTTATATGTACTGGCGCGAAACCGGTGACCTCAGCGTGTGGAAGGGCATTGCCCAGGATGCGCTGATAATGAACACCGATGACCTGCTCTGCGTAGGTGCCACCGACAACATTCTCGTATCCAGCACCATCGGCCGCAACAAGATGCTCATACCCGGTGAGGTAATCAGCGCCATCATCAATGGCACCGATGAGCTGATGGCCCAGATGCGCGAAATGGGCATCGGCATCTACGGCACCGGCGGCGAGACTGCCGACGTAGGCGACCTGGTGCGCACCATCATAGTCGATTCCACCGTCACCTGCCGCATGAAGCGCAGCGACATCATCAACAATGCCAACATCCGCCCGGGCGACGTGATAGTGGGACTCTCCTCCTGTGGACAGGCCACCTATGAGAGCGAGTACAACGGCGGCATGGGCAGCAACGGCCTGACCTCCGCCCGCCATGATATGTTCGCCCACTACCTGGCTGAGAAATATCCCGAGAGCTACGACCACGCAGTGCCCGAGGAACTAGTGTATAGCGGCGGCTTCCGCCTGGACGATGTGTCGCCCGAGGTACCATGCAACATAGGCAAGCTGGTGCTCTCCCCCACCCGCACCTACGCCCCGGTGGTCAAGGTGCTGCTTGACCAACTTCGGCCGCAGATACACGGCATGGTGCACTGCACCGGCGGCGCACAGACCAAGGTGCTCCACTTTGTGGGCGACAACTGCCGCGTGGTGAAGGACAACATGTTCCCCGTGCCGCCACTGTTCAAGGCCATACAGCAACAGAGCGGCACCGACTGGCAGGAGATGTATAAGGTCTTCAACATGGGCCACCGACTGGAGGTTTACCTCAGTCCCGACCACGCCAAGCAAGTTATTGACATCTCCAAGAGCTTCAACATCGATGCCCAAATCATCGGCCGCATAGAGGAAGGCCCGCGCTCGCTGACCATCAAGAGCGAATACGGCGAATTTAACTACTAAGACATGAATACCCTACTTGAAAAACTCGACTCCCTCGTAGCCCGCTTTGAGGAAGTCGGCACTCTTATCACCGACCCCAACGTAATCAGCGACCAGCAACGATACGTACGCCTCACCAAAGAGTATAAGGAACTGGAGGACCTCATGGCTGCCCGCAAGGAATACGCCACCCTGCTCGGCAACCTGGAGGAAGGCAAGGACATGCTCGTCAACGAAACCGACCCCGACCTCAAGGAGATGGCCCGCGAGCAGGTGGCTGAATGCGAGAAGCAAATCCCTCCCCTGGAAGAGAAAATCAAGCTGATGCTGGTGCCCAAGGACCCCGAGGACAGCAAGAATGCCATACTTGAAATACGTGGCGGCACCGGCGGCGACGAGGCAGCACTCTTTGCCGGCGACCTCTTCCGCATGTACACCAAGTACTGCGAGACCAAAGGCTGGAAGCTGGAGGTGTCGTCGTTCAGCGAAGGTGCCGTGGGCGGCTACAAAGAGATAGTGTGCTCCGTCACCGGAACCGATGTCTATGGCACTCTCAAATATGAGAGCGGAGTCCACCGCGTTCAGCGAGTGCCCGCCACCGAGACACAAGGCCGCGTACACACCAGCGCCGCCACAGTGGCCGTGCTGCCCGAGGCAGAGCCTTTCGACGTGGTCATCAACGAAGGCGAAATCAAGTGGGACACCTTCCGCTCCTCCGGTGCCGGAGGCCAGAATGTCAACAAGGTGGAGTCGGGCGTGCGCCTACGCTACAACTGGAAAAACCCCAACACCGGCGAGGTGCAGGAGATTCTTATCGAATGTACGGAGACCCGCGACCAGCCTAAGAACAAGGAGCGCGCCCTGGCCCGACTGCGCACCTTCATCTACGACAAGGAACACCAGAAGTATGTGGACGACATCGCCTCGCGACGCAAGACACTGGTATCCACCGGCGACCGCTCCGCCAAGATTCGCACCTACAACTATCCGCAGGGGCGCATCACCGACCATCGCATCAACTACACCATCTACAACCTTGCCGCTTTCATGGACGGCGACATCCAAGACTGTATCGACCACCTCATCGTGGCCGAGAATACCGAGCGACTCAAAGAAACACAACTATAACTAAAACCCACTATGACCCACCAACAACTCATCGACAATATCCGTCGCAAGCAGAGTTTCCTCTGCGTAGGCCTCGACACCGACATTAAGAAAATTCCCCAGCACCTGCTGGGAGAGGACGACCCCATCTTCGCCTTCAACAAAGCCATCATCGATGCCACCGCCCCCTACTGCGTGGCCTATAAGCCCAACCTCGCCTTCTACGAATGCGGCGGCCTCAAAGGCTGGGCAGCCTTTGAGAAAACTGTCAAATTTATAAAGGAGAACTATCCCGACCAATTCATCATAGCCGATGCCAAGCGCGGCGACATAGGCAACACCTCGGCCATGTATGCCCGCAGCTTCTTTGAGGAGCTGGACATCGACGCACTGACCGTAGCCCCCTACATGGGCGAGGACAGCGTCACCCCCTTCCTGCAGTATGAAGGCAAGTGGGTAATCCTTCTTGCCCTGACCAGCAACAAGGGCAGCCACGACTTCCAGCTTACCGCCGACCAGCAGGGCGAACGCCTCTTTGAGAAAGTGGTGCGCACCTCCCAGCAGTGGGCCGACGAGAAGCAGATGATGTATGTGGTGGGAGCCACCCAGGGACAGCTCTTTGAGGATATCCGCAAGATTGCCCCCCACCACTTTCTGCTGGTGCCTGGAGTAGGCGCCCAGGGCGGCAGCCTTGAGGAGGTGTGCCGCTACGGCATGACCTCCGACTGCGGTCTGCTGGTCAACTCCTCGCGCGGCATCATCTATGCCGACGACACCGAACGCTTTGCAGAGGTTGCCGCCCAGAAGGCACGCGACCTGCAGCAACAGATGGCCCGACTCCTATGATTATCAACGACCCCGTTCACGGTTTCATCGAGATTCCCAAGGGGCTGCTCACCACCCTGGTGAAGCATCCCGCCTTTGTACGCCTTAGCCGCATAGAGCAACTAGGGCCTACATCGTATGTCTATCCCGGCGGCCGCCACACCCGCTTCGCCCACTCCATCGGCACCCTACACCTCATCACCGAGGCTCTGCGCATACTGGAGCGCAAGGGGTGTGCCATTACCCCCGAGGAAGCTGAGGCGGCCAAGGCGGCCATGCTTCTCCACGACCTGGGCCACGGCCCCATGTCTCACAGCCTGGAGGGCAACTTCGTCTGCGGACTGAGCCACGAGGATATGACACTGCTGCTAATGCAGCGCCTCAACAGAGAACTTGACGGCAGGCTGAGCCTGGCCATCACCATCTTCCGCGATGAATATCCCAAGCACTTCCTACATGAGCTTATCTGCAGCCAGCTCGACATGGACCGCCTCGACTACCTATGCCGCGACAGTTTCTTCGCCGGAGTAAGGGAGGGCAATATCGGTGCTGAACGCATCATCAAGATGCTCAATGTGAAGGACGACCGCCTGGTGGTAGAGCAGAAGGGCATCTACACCATTGAGAACTACCTGATGGCGCGCCGCCTGATGTACTGGCAGGTTTATCTGCACAAGACGGCCCTCGCCGCGCGCGAGGCCCTGCACACCGCCCTATGCCGCGCCGTGGAACTCACGGAGCGGGGCTACATGCTGCCGGCCTCAGCAGTGCTCAGCTATTTCCTTCATAACCGCATTGACCGTCATTTTATCGAGGCTCACCCTGAAGCTCTCAACAATTACCTGCTGCTCGACGACAGCGACATCATCTCTGCCCTCAAGCAATGGATGAGCTGCGACGACAAGGTTCTCAGCCTACTAGCCGCCAACTATATCAACCGCAATCTCTACAAGGCCCGCGAACTGCCCGCCCAGCCAACCCCCGCAGAGTTGGAGCCCCTGCGTCAGGCTGCTGCCGAACAACTGGGTATAGCCGTCGAAGATGTCCATTATTTCGTTCGGCCGCTCAAAGTATCGCAGATGCTATACTCCACCAGCGAAGACCACATCACCATTCTGATGAAAGACGGCTCCGTGCGCGACATCAGCGATTTTTCCGAACTACTGCATAGCGAAATGGTTGACCGCCGTAGCGAACGCTACTATCTGTTGATGCAGAGAGGTCTTTAAGGCAAAAAGGACATTTATTCGGCAAAAAAAAAAGGCATCTCCTGTCAGAAACATATAAAAAGCATACCTTTTAGGGGCCTATTCCATAATTTTTTGCGATATTTGCAATAATTTATAAAGAAACATCCACACAGACATGGAATTTTCCGCCCGTCAGATTGCCGACTTCCTGCACGGAACAATAGAAGGCAACGAGAACGCAACCGTCAGCACCTTCTCTAAGATAGAAGAAGGCATGAAAGGAACCCTCTCCTTTTTAGCTAACCCAGCATACGAACATTATATTTACGAGACAGAGTCAAGCATCGTACTGGTCAACGACTCCTTTAAGCCCTCAAGGCCGGTGCCCGCCACCCTTATCCGAGTGCCTAACGCCTATGAGGCCATAGCTAGTCTGCTGGCACTATACGAGCAGAGTAAGCCACGCAAAAGCGGCATACATCCGCTGGCCTTCATCGACCCCACCGCCAAGATTGGCGAAGGATGCTACGTAGAGGCCTTTGCCGTGGTTAGCGCCAACGCCACAGTGGGCAACGGCACACAGATCTACGCCCACGCCACCATTGGCGAAAGTGCCAAGGTGGGATCTAACTGCACCATCTACTCCAACGTAAGCATCTATCACGACTGCGTGGTAGGCAACAATGTGATTATTCACTCCGGGGCAGTGATCGGTGCTGACGGATTCGGTTTCGCACCCGCAGGCGACGGCTACGACAAGATTCCACAGATAGGCATCGTGACCATTGAAGACAACGTGGAGATTGGTGCCAACACCTGCATTGACCGCTCTACCATGGGCAGCACAATTATTGGCAAGGGCGTCAAAATCGACAATCTGGTGCAGGTGGCCCACAACGTAACCGTCGGTCAAAATACTGTAATGAGTGCCCAGGTAGGCATTGCCGGCAGTGCCAAAATTGGCGAATGGTGTACGTTTGCCGGCAAGGTGGGCATAGCTGGACATATCCACATAGCCAACCACACTACGGCCGGTGCAGCATCTGCCATTTCACGCACCATCTCCAAGGAAGGCAGCACTATCCTGGGCATTCCGGCCATTGATGCACACCGCTTTGCACGCTGCAATGCCGTGTTCCGCAACCTGCCCGACCTGTCAAAGGAAGTGCAGCAACTCAAGCGCGAACTGGCAGACCTGAAATCCCGATTAGAAAAATAACAAAACACACTTGTTAATTCGTCAACTCAAAAAGACATGTCCAAACAACATACGCTGAAAAAATCTTTCTCTGTGTCGGGCAAAGGTCTGCACACGGGCATAGTAACCACCGCCACATTCAATCCCGCCCCAGAGAACACCGGCTACCGATTCCAACGCACCGATTTGGAGGGGCAGCCTATTATTGAGGGCGTTGCCGAAAATGTGGTGGACACTACCCGCAGCACAGTCATTGCCAAAGGCGATGCCCGCATAAGCACCATTGAGCATGCGCTAGCCGCGCTACTCGGTATGGGCATCGACAACTGCCTCATCTGCATCAATGGACCAGAAATGCCTATACTGGAAGGCAGCGCCCAGACCTTTGTCAATAAGATAAAGGAGGTGGGATACGAGGAGCAGCAAGCACATCGCGACTACTATGTCATAAAGAAGAAGACCGAGTTTCGCGATGACCAGACGGGAGCCTCTATTGTGCTTCTGCCCGATGAGAAGTTCAGCATCACAGTCATGATTGACTACGACAGCGACTGGTTCTCCAGCCAGTTTGCCACCGCCGAAGACATCAGCGACTTTGAGACGGAGATAGCCGGCGCCCGCACATTTGTATTCGTTCGCGAGGTGGAGCCACTCATTAATGCCGGCCTCATCAAGGGCGGTGACCTCGACAATGCCATAGTAATCTACGAAAACCAGATTTCTCAGGAGCGTCTCGATCGCCTGGCCGACATCATCAATGTGGAGCATCAGGACGCTACCAAGCTCGGGTTCCTCAACACCAAACCTCTCGTTTGGCAGAACGAACCCGCCCGTCATAAGCTGCTCGACATAGTGGGCGACATGGCCCTCATAGGTCGCCCCATCAAGGGGCGCATCATTGCCACCAAGCCCGGCCACACCATCAACAATAAGTTTGCCCGCCAGATGCGCCGCGAGATACGCGCCCATGAGGTGCAGGCTCCACACTACGATTGCAACGAAGCTCCGCTGATGGATGTCAATCGCATACGCGAACTACTTCCCCACCGTTACCCCATGCAGCTCGTCGATAAGATTATTGAGATGGGCAAAAACTACATCGTGGGCGTTAAGAACGTAACCAGCAACGAACCCTTCTTTCAGGGCCACTTCCCCCAGGAGCCTGTCATGCCAGGCGTGCTACAGATTGAGGCTATGGCACAGGCTGGCGGACTATTGGTGCTAAGCGGACTGGAGGAGCCCGAGAAATGGAGCACCTACTTCATGCGCATTGACAATGTCAAATTCCGCCAGAAAGTAGTGCCCGGCGACACCCTTATCTTTAAGGTAGAGCTGCTGGCCCCCGTGCGCCACGGCATCTCCTCCATGAAAGGCTATATCTTTGTAGGCGAGAAGGTAGTCAGCGAATGTACTTTCACCGCCCAGATTATCAAGAACAAATAACAATCTATTCCCCAAATGAGCACAATCAGCCCACTGGCATACATTGACCCCGCTGCCAAGATTGGCGAAGGATGCGAGATAGGCCCCTTCTGTTATATCGACAAGAATGTGGTCATCGGCGACAACAATAAACTGATGAACAGTGTGACCGTACTCTCTGGCGCACGCATCGGCAACGGCAACATCTTCTTCCCCGGCGCTGTCATCAGCGCCATTCCGCAGGACCTCAAGTTCCGTGGCGAAGAGACCACCGCAGAGATTGGCGACAATAACAAGATACGCGAGAATGTAACCATCAACCGCGGCACCAACGCTAAGAAACGCACCGTGGTAGGCAATGGCAACCTCCTGATGGAGGGCGTACACGTGGCCCACGATGCCATTGTTGGCAACAACTGCATCATTGGCAACAGCACCAAGATAGCCGGCGAAGTGATTGTTGATGACTTTGCTGTCATCAGCGCCAGCGTGCTAATCCATCAGTTCTGCCGTGTGGGCAGTTACTCCATGCTTGGCGGCGGCACACGCACCAGCCAGGATATTCCGCCCTACTCCACAGTGGCTCGCGAGCCTGCCACCTACTGCGGCCTCAACCTTATAGGTCTGCGTCGCCACAAGTTTTCCCCGCAGCAGATTGAGGATATCCACGAAGTTTACCGCGTGCTATACAACCGCTCATTCACCATGGACGAGCGCATAGCGCAGATTCATGCTCAATTCCCCGACAACCCCGACGTGGACTATATCCTACACTTTGTGCAGGCCTCCAAACGAGGCATCGTTTACTAAAACAGTAAATAACAACTTGTCCAACTGTAAATAACAATGCTATTCAAGATTGCCCTTATCTGCGACGAAGCAGAAGATTTCTTCCGCGAGATAACCATCGATTCCGAGGCCACATTCCTTGACCTCAACAATGCCATACTCGCAGCCTGCGGCTACGATGATAGTCAGATTACCAGCTTCTACACCTGCTCCGATGACTGGGACAAGGAGCAGCAAATTGTGCGCGAAGACATGGGCACATCCGCTGAGGACGAGGACGTATTCATCATGGCCGACACGCGACTCAGCGAACTGCTGGAGGATGAGGAGCAGAAACTCATCTATATCTTCGACCCTGCCAACGACCGTATCTTCTATCTTGAAATCACCGACATAGTTACCGGCCAGTCACTCAAGCAGGCTGTGTGCAGCGTTTCACGCGGTCAGGCTCCCCAACAACTCAAGGGGTTTGACCTCGATTTCACCACCATAGGCAAAGGCGGTGACAGCGACCTCGACCTTGACCTTGACAACTTCGGCGACGACGGATACAATGACGACGAATTTGACCCCGACTCCTTCAGCATTGACGATGAGTTCAACGGTTAAGGAACTCTCCTCCTTAACACTTTAACTCTTTAACTCTTTAACTTTTTAACTTTTTAATATTTTAATTCTTCTTGAACACCCTCTTTGTCCTACTCGGCCCCACTGCCGTTGGAAAGACAGAACTGTCGCTCAAGATTGCCGAGGCACTCGGCTCGCCCATCCTTAACGCCGACTCTCGCCAGCTTTACCGCGACATTCCCATAGGCACAGCCGCACCCACTGCAGAGCAGATGCAGAGAGTGCGGCACTACTTTGTGGGCACCCTCGGCCTGGAGGAATACTACAGCGCTGCGGCCTATGAGCAGCAGGTGATGGAGCTGCTGCCCACTCTCTTTGGAGAGACACCTGGCGTTCTGCTCAGCGGCGGAAGTATGCTCTATATTGATGCCGTATGCCGCGGCATCGACGACATCCCTACCGTGGAGGAGGAAACGCGCACCCTCCTACGTCAGCGCCTGGCCGAAGAGGGGTTAGGGCGACTCTGCGCCGAGTTGCGGCTTCTTGACCCCGAGTACTATCGCAAAGCCGACCTGCACAACACGCAGCGCATAGTCCACGCGCTGGAGATATGCTATCAGACGGGGCGTCCCTACTCTTCCTTCCTCAGTCAGCAGACCAAGCAGCGACCCTTCCGCATCATTAAGATTGGCTTGCAGCGGCCGCGTGAGGAACTCTTCAGCCGCATCAACCAGCGCACCCTCAAGATGCTGGAGAACGGCTTTGAGCAGGAGGCACGCCGCGTTTATCCCTTACGCCACCTCAACAGTCTCAACACTGTGGGCTACAAGGAGATGTTTCGCTACATCAGCGGCGAATGGAGCCTGCCGCAGGCTATAGAAAAAATTCAGCGCAACACGCGCGTCTATGCCAAGAAACAAATGACATGGTTTCAGCGCGATGCCGACATCAATTGGTTCCGTCCCGACGAGGAAAAAGAGATTTTGGACTTCGTAAAACAAAATTCAGCAGACTAAGTATCAGCCAGCTGACAAGCCAACAGCCCGTAGCAATAAGCACTACGGCCACAACGACTCCCGCATATCCGGCGTATTCGTATGCAGTGCTTCCCAATGCGTTGCGGAAAGGCACAATAGCCGGGGCACTCTGCAGTAGATAAACCCCAAGCACAAAGCGAGCAACAAAGTTTATTTGAGGCTTGAGGCTTGAGGTTTGAAATTTTGGCACTTTCTCGCCCTTGCGCTTTGTGAATAGGGAAAAAATCGTCACAGCCTCAAGGATTACAAGCGGGCAGTTGTAGTTCCATACCATCGGCATACGGCGCGGTTGCCACGCGCCTTTGTCTGCAAGAAACAGCATAGTGATGGCCGCAGCGCAAACAGCTATAACCATCCACGCATAGCGCTGCACAAAGCGCACCAACGGGGCATCGGTAAAAAGTCGGAGATAGCGGGCCAGCAAATAGAGAAGCACAAATTGGATAACATTATAACCGCTGGCGTTGACATAACCCCAGGCAAAGCCAAACAGAAGATTAAAAACCAGCAGACACAGCAGGATATGCTCCATGTTGCGGCGCGTAACCTTGTCGAGAGCCCGCTCCAGCAGCGGCGCTATAAGCAGGAGCATCAGGTAGTGGACAATAAACCACCAGTTAGTAAACTTGAGAGAAGAAAGGAAATCCGGTGCCGTGGCTTTGACAGGGATAGACGCTGCCTCAAAGAGCGATGGTAAGGCATAGGTGGCCAAGCCATAGGCCGCGGCTCCGAAGACGGCGCACACAATGACCAGACGCAGTAAAGGCTGCCACACACGACGCACGCCAAACCATCCGGTTATCATCACGAAGAGGCTCACACCGGTAACAACAACCGAGTTGAGCGCCACGCCAGCCACGCCTTTAGTCCCTGGATCGTAGGTACTGAGGTAGCCGCACACATCGGCTCCGAAAAGCAGAACATGGTGGAATGTGATAAACAAGATAGCCACTATGCGCAGTAGCTCAAAGCGCGAATCCCTTTTCAATGGTTTAGTTCTTTCAGTGATGTTACTATCAAATATCCCCGTCGCCTTGCGGCACCCCGCTCTCTTAGGGGAAGAGCAGTAGTTCCTTTTGCTTTCTTCACAATTGCATGAAGGCCGCCGGTTTGCATTAGAGGAGTGAGGAGGTAGGAATATGCTCAGCGTCTCCTATTCCCCTGCCGGACTGGCAGCCGGAGCTGGGGCAGCAGCCTCGCCTCCGCCTTCTGCAGGAGCTGCAGCAGGAGCGCTCCAGCGACGATAGCCACACTGGTAGCACTCACGGGGCACCTTCTTGTCGCTGACCTGTGGGAATTTCTGCTTGTAGCGGGTGAAACGTGTGTCGCTGAGCGTCTTTTGGATAAAGCGTCCCCACACAGGCAGCGCCAGGCTGGCACCCGAGCCGTAGGGGTGTATGTCGCGGTATTCGCCACCGACCCACACGCCGCCAACCAGGTTGGGGATGGCGCCGATATAGAGGGCGTCAGAGCTTTCGTTGGTGGTACCTGTCTTTCCACCGAAATCAGTGGTGGAGGTGAAACCGTTGATATAACCGTACAGGGGCGCCGAGGTTCCTTCCAGTCCGGCGTGCAGCATTTGCTGCATCAGGAAGGCAGAGCGTTGCGACAGCACCTGCTGGGTAGGCTCCTCGTCCTCACTATAGACCACCTTGCCATAGCGGTCAACCACCTTGGTCACTATAATGGGGGTGCGCACATAGCCGTTGGCCAGCATCACTGCGTAGGCATTAACCAGTTCCACCAGTTTGATAGACGACGAGCCGAGCGTCAGGTTCTGGCAGTCATTGTAGAGTTTATCCTTGATGCCGAACTTGCGGGCCAGACGTACCACGCTATTGGGTCCCACCTTGTAGCAGAGGTTGACGGCGGCAGCGTTCTTACTGAACTTAAAGGCCGAGCGCAGCAGCATATTAGCTCCCGATGAGCGCGTCTTCTTGAGCTTCACACCGCGGGGCGGCGAGTCGGTAATATGGTCGCATGGGCTCCAGCCCTGCTCCATGGCCTCGCAATAGACGATACCCTTGAAAGTAGAGCCCGTCTGGTGGCGTGCAATCACATTGTCGTGATTCCAAGTGCGGAAATTGAGGTTGCCCACCCAGGCCTTCACATGGTGGGTGCTGGGCTCGATAACCACAAAGCCCGCTTGCAGGAAGTTGAGCATCGTCTTGATGGAGTCACGCGTGGAGAGCATCATCTTCTGCGGGCCCGTGTAGGGGTTGTTGATTATCACCTCGTGGGGCTGGTGGCTCTCCACGGTAAGGAAATAGTTGAGCGAGTCGGGGTTATCCTTCAGCTGGCGGTAGCGCGGCAGGGTGCGCAGCGCCGAGTTGGTATATTTCTCCGCCACGTCGGGGCGCAGGTGGAAGCTGTTTTGCAGTTTGTTGACATGAGTGATGGTAGCACTCTCTGCATAGTACTGCATGCGGCTGTCGATGGTCGTATAAATCTTGAGGCCGTCGCTGTAGAGGTCCACGCTACCCAGGCCGCGTTCGCCGAACTTCTCGTTCAGGAATCGTGCAATCTCCTGCCTCAGATAAGGCGCCGAGCCGTCATAGACTTTCTCAACCTTGTATTTAGAGATGTCGATGGGCAGGGCCGAGAGCGAGTCATACTCGCGGCGCGAGAGGTCGCCGTGGGTGTAGAGGTTATAGAGCACCGTGTTGCGGCGCGAGAGCGATTTCTCGTAGTTGGAGTGGGGATTATAGGTGCTCGTGGCCTTGAGCAGTCCCACCAGCACGGCGCTCTCCTCCACCTTCAGACGGTCGGGCGTAGTGCCGAAGTAGGTGTTGGCCGCAGTGCGCAGGCCGTAGGCATTAGAGCCGAAGTCCACCGTGTTGATATACATCTGCAGGATTTCCTGCTTAGAGTAAAGCATCTCCAGCTCGGCAGCGGCAATACACTCCTTGGTCTTCATGATGAGCATCTTCAGGCCCGGAATGTTGCCCAGCAGTCCGCTGGAATACTGCGTACGCACGCGGAACATATTCTTAGCCAGCTGCTGCGTGATGGTCGAGGCACCGCGCGGGCTGCCCATGAAAATATCCTTGATGGCCGCTATCACGCCCTGGAAGTCAATGCCATGATGCTGGTAGAAACGCTCATCCTCAGTATCCACAAGGGCCTTGTAGAACATGGGCGACACATCCTGGTAGCGCACCGTCGAGCGATTTTCGCGGAAAAACTTGCCCAGCACCACACCGTCGGCGGAATAAACCACCGATGCTTCGCTGGTCTCGGGGTGCATGATGCTGTCAACCGACGGCATCTTGCCGAAGAGCCACAGCAGGTTGACAAACACCGCAAAGACATAGAAGAACAGCAGGAGGAAGAAGCTCACCGTTGCCGTAAGCAACTTCTTATACCACGGCTTGCCCTTGTAGAGGCCGCTATACCACCGCCACATAGACACGGGCAGCATACACAGACTCTTAGCCACATACCGAAGCCAGCCAACTATACGCTTGAAAAGATTCATCGTTACTTTTGCTCTCTAAGCAGCTATGATTACTCTGCTTTAGCGACAAAAATACCATTTTTATTGCTTATACCGAGAATTTAGGTATAGAAATCGCTCTTAACCGCCACTTTTTCGCTTTTATGGAGCCAATTTAGTATCTTTGCAAGCAGAAAAACAAAGAAAACGCCACGCGTCAAACGACAACAGCAATACGCAATAAAGAAATGAAACCCACCACCAAAACACGACTTATCTTTGCCGCAGCCGCAATAGTTATAGTAGCTGGAATAAGCATACTCGTCCACGCCACCATAGACAACGCCACCGCACAGCCTATCATGACTACCGCTGAGGCCGTGGAGCCTGCCCTGCCCACAGAGCCTGCCGAGCTGCAGGCCGGCAAGGCAAAATTCGACAAGCACATCAACCCCTCTCCCCTCATCGCTGCCCCCGTGAGCGGCGAGGTGCGCCTCGTGCGTACAGGCTACACTGTTTCCTACAATCCCAGGCTACGACAGCCCAACTACGTGGCATGGACTCTGACGGCCCCCCGCACCTACGGCAACAACAAGCGCGAACCGCAGTTCTACGAAGACGCCCAGCTCGCCCCCAGCCAGCGCACACTGCTCAACGACTACTACAACAGCGGCATGAGCCGCGGCCACATGTGCCCCGCAGCCGACAACAAATGGAACGCCCAGGCCATGCAGGAGTCATTCATCCTCTCCAACGTATGCCCGCAGACCTACACACTCAACGGCGAAGACTGGGAGCACCTTGAGTCCTTCTGCCGCACCTTCGTGCGCCGCAACAAGACGGCCATCCACATCATCTGCGGACCCATCTTCACCAGCAATCCGCCGCAGCTGCGCCGCAAGCGCCTCTATGTCCCCGACCAGTTCTTCAAGGCCATCGTATGCCTTGACAAAGGCGCGGAGCGAGGCATAGCCTTCGTCTATAACAACGATTCCGAGCAGCATCCCATGAGCCACTACGTACGCACCATCGACCAGGTGGAGCAGCTCACGGGCTTCAACCTCTTCTCTTCTGTTCCAGCCAAGATTCAGGACTGCATAGAAGCCCGCTCCGATCTCCGCGACTGGCGGTAAATCACTCATAATGCAGCCAATTATGACTGCGTTAGTTGTATGTTTATTATTGCTGTCCGGTAAAAACAGTTACCAACGTCGTAAAGGCGCTTGTTGTCTAATTTCTCAGCTTATATAACGAAGCAGGGGTTA
>OCTW011577338.1_pt1 | contig 18157 bp, 14 predicted proteins | sample 1539671 | NCBI WGS metagenome assembly OCTW01 (sample SAMN02144230, study PRJEB22623) | gut metagenome | biome: sheep rumen | host: Ovis aries | place: New Zealand
CTCCAGATGAAGCACTCTTAATCTTACTAACATTTAAAGCTTTAATAATATCTTTAGTTTCATCTAATTCTTTTAAATTAGAAAACTCTGAATTTAATTCATTTTCTAAACTAGTTAAATCAGTTTTAAAATCTAATAAAAAATCAGTAATTTTATCATAACCATCTAATACATCTTTAACTTCACTACTAATAGAACTAACTGCAGAAGAAAATAAACCATTACTAGCGTCATTTAATACATTTAACTTACTACTAATAGTATTATCAAAACTATTTCTAGTTGTTTTAATTTTATTTATATCACTAGATAAAGCATCTAAATCGACTTTGAAATTCATTAGTAATCACCTACAATCGATTTAATGCGTGTTTCTAGTTGATCACATCTACTCTTATAATTTAAATAAACTCTTTCATAATAATCAGCTTCACTATCATCATCCTTATTAAGTTCTCTTTGCCATCTTTTATAAGCATTCTTAGCACTATTATAAGTAGTCTTATAAGTAGTTATTAATGATGGTATAGTTCTATATTTATTAATCTTAATAGCTATTTTATTCTTTTTTACTATTAAGTTTCTCATAGCAAATATAGGAGGTCTCATACTAGCTGTAAAATACTTACCATTATCATTTAAATTATTAATAATTTCGTTATCACTATTTCTATCATTTAAAGCAGTAATAAGTCCTTCTATTGCAGCTTCTATATTAGAAGAATTTACTCCTTCAAAAGCATTAGCAAACATATTACCACTTCCTATCAATCTCAGTATTAACTTTATTTAATCCTGCAAAAGCTTTTTCAAGAACAGATTCAATTTGTCTTTCAGTAGCTTTAGAGTTTTCTATAACTACATTTATATATTCTCTTATATTTGTAATAGATTCTAATAATTCATCACTATGTTTATACATATTATTAAATCTAGTATTTAAAGTCTTAAATTCTAAACCTTCTAATGTTTGTAAAGCACTACTAGCAGTATTTAAATTTGTAACTACTTTAGTCATCCTATCATAACAAGAAAAATACTTATCTCTTAAGTTTTCTAAAGCTTCTGTATCTAATGAAATTGTTTCACTTGCCATATTAAACACCTATACTTCTAGTAGAATATGTAGAATCTAATGTTCTATATTTACTCTTTGCATTATTAAGTGCATCACTATACTTTTTTAATTCTTCTGAATACTTAGTTAATATTTCATGGTAATCTTTTTCCAAAGCAGTTTTAAATTCTTTAGCACCAACCTTAGTCCAAACACTATCTATAGTAGAAGTGTAAGAATCTAAGTCTCTTACAATACCCTTAAGCCCTTCACTTGCTTCATTTAAAGCCCTAATAGCACTTTCAAGTTTTGACATATCAATATTTACAACCGCCATAAGCACCATCCTAACTAAAAAAATGATATCATTTTATTAAAATAATATCAATTTTTTACCATTATTTATATTTGATTTTTTTAAACTTAAACTTGGATCAAAAAATCCTCCAGCTTCACTGTCAAATAATGCTACATGATAATCTTTAGGAAATACCCCATTAGTTATCTCATTAATACTATTAACTAGCATTACTATAATATCTGCTACACATTTGTTAGGAGGTAAAAAGATTTCATAAGTCTTATCCATCTTAAGTACATATACTTCAACTAATACTTTATTCATCTTTTCTCCCCTTCTAACAATTTAACACATGTAGCTACTCCCCTTACTATTACATAACCAAATGTATATGGTATGTCTTCATATAGACTTCTTGGTGTCTTAGATAACTTAATTAAGTATTGATCTGCAACACCTGGACCAACAAAGATACCTTGGTTATTTGCTGTATAGTTCTTATAGAAGTTATCATATTCATGTTTCTTGATTTCAGCTACACCATCTATAGCAATAACAGTTAAAGCTTTTAGTTCATTACCAATTTTTAATACTTCTTCAAATTCCATTGGATTAATCTTAGAAGCAAAACTATCTAATCCATTTATAACTAATGTTACATGCATGTATTCAGAAAGCCTCTTTGGATCTGACCCACTACTTACATAATCATTATATAGCTTAGTTAAATATTCCTTAAGACCAGATATAATCTTAGGGAAATCTGCTTGATATAAATGTTCAGCATCTCTAGCTTCTAAGTTTAAAAGTGGATCTGCAACAAATAACATGTTATTAGGTAAAGAAGATAAAGACTCAACTAAACCTCTAATAAATGGTTTAGAACTTTCTATATCAGTAGATGTTACAACATGCATAACTTGATTAGATAAATTATAATTAGCAAATCCTAAAGATTCTTTTTCTATACCTACTACTAAGTTATTTAATGAACTTGTAACATTTAATTCTCTAAAGAATACATTATCTGGTAATACAGGTATTCTTCCTGCTCTAGCTTTATACTTACTAGCTAACTTATTAGATATATCTCTAATATAATCAGTTAAATTTTCTGTTTCATATGCATATGCAGTTTGGAATTCTAAAGGTACACCAGAAATAATAGTTAAACCTCTACCAAACTTTTCACTTGGCACCATTCTACGTACATTACCTAATACTGATGAATACTCATCACTATTATTCATTTGTAAGCAATATATAGATTTGAAGTTTTGATTAATTCTTAATCTAACTGAGTTAGATGAACTTCCTGTAATTACAAAGTAAATACCATACTTAGAACAATCTCTTGTTACAGTACTCATAATCTCATCATAATTTGGATATAATTCTTTAAAGTTATCATAGTTATTAATACAAATAACTATATTAGGAACTTTCTTATCGCTAGCTTTAATATAATCATTATAATTACCACCGTAAGATACAAAAGCTCTCTTTCTTTCTTCTATTAAAGTATTAACCATTTTAAATAAGTTAACAACTTTATCTGTATCACTAGATAAGATTACATCACCTACATGAGGTGCCATTTGATAGTTAATAAGTGTCTCAGCTCCAAAATCCATTATATAGAAGTTAACTTCACTTGGAGTATGATTAATAATAGTAGAATAAATAAATGTCATTAAGAAATTTTCCTTACCACTACCAGCACTACCATAAATAAGTGCGCTACCTTCATCACTTAAGTTAATAGATAAAGCACCTTGTTTTTGCTCAGAAGGATAATCATATTCACCTACTATAGAATCAATCTTATATGGAGTTGGCTTATAATCATATTTCTTTTCTAAACCAAGTACATATAATTTTTCTTCTAAACTTGGTAGCCAAAGATCTCTTGTAGATATATTTAGTTTTTTAGAAGAATCACTAATATATTTTAATATAGCAGGTAATTCTTCACCTTTTAACATAGCTTTAGTAGCTTCATTAACTTGTTCTATACTTCTTACTGTTTCACCTAAATTATTAATATAATCTAGAGAATCATCTATTTGCTTCTTTCTCTCATCCATCTCATAGTATGGAGCACCACACCATGCAGATTGACCCATTGCAAAGAATTCATTATAACCTACTTGTAAATAGAATCTACCTACATTAGATAAAGCAGCTGCATCAGGAACTTTAATCATATCCATAGAGTCACTTCTATCTTGTACCTTTAAGCATACTCTAAACTTAGAGTTTGACCAAATCTGTGCATCAACTACACCACTTGGTTTTTGAGTAGCAAGTATTAAGTGTACACCAAGTGAACGACCAATTCTTGCAGTAGAAATTAACTCATTCATAAAGTCTGGTTGTTGACTCTTTAACTCTGCAAACTCATCTGAAATTATAAATAGATGAGGTATAGGTTCTTTAATAATACCTTTATGATATAACTTTTGATATTTATAAATATCAATAGTTGACTCATTAGTCTCTTCTCTAGCTTTATTAAATAATTCTTGTCTTCTTCTAAGTTCTGAATTAATAGAAGCTAAACTTCTATTAATTTCAGATTTATCTAAGTTAGTTATAGTACCAGCTAGATGTGGTAACTTGATACCTAATTCCTTATTTTGGAAAGCTAAGGCTAAACCTCCACCTTTGTAGTCAATTAACACAAAGTTAACATCATCTGGTCTATAGTTTAAAGCCATAGAAAGTATATAAGTAATAATAAATTCTGATTTACCAGAACCAGTCATACCAGCTATTAAACCATGTGGTCCATGAGCTTTTTCATGTAAGTCTAAATAGAACTTATTACCATTACCATCAACACCTATTGGAGCAGCTAAACTATCTACTGAATTAGCTTCTTGCCATCTATTTAAGATATTCAATTGTTCTACTCTACCAGCGTTATACATTTCTAAGAATGATATAGACTTAGGTAGTCCTCCACCTCTTACATTATTAAATTGAATTGGAATATTTTCTAATACTCTATAAACAGGAGTTAAGCTTCTTGTTAAGAACTCAGCTCTAAATGATTGTTGTTTATCTTCAGATAACTCATTTTCTAAAATACCAGATACTTCTTGATCAACATTAATAAATGAATTACATTCATTAGGTAAACCCATTAATCTTCTATTAATAATTAAGAAACTAAATCCAACATTAGCACCATTCATAGCACTATGAATAAATGGATAGTCTCTTACAGATTCAAAATCATCAGTAATGACTAAATAATAAGGTAAGTATTTTCTATAGTCATTATCTCTTCCACTATCATTAGACTTTCTAAATTCTAATATTGAGTTTAACTCATTACATACTTTAAATTTTTCTTCTGTAGTTTCAGCATAATATCTAAATGTTCTATCATTATTCCATACATAAGGAGTCATCTTAAGGTCTTCCCATTTAGATTTTTCATTCTTGTTAGTAAGAACTACTACTTTTAAATCTTCATAACTATGGAAAGTAAATAATTGTAACAATATATTATTAAAGAATGGTTGTATTAACTCTTCTTTTCCTAATATAGCAGTAATATTCTTTTTAACAAAAGAATAATTAACTGGAGAGTTCTTTAGTAACTTAGGTTCATCATAAAGTTTATTTAATTCTTCTCTTAAATCATCACTAGCTAGGGAAAAATGTTCTTCAGGAATATTAAAATCAATAAGAGCAGGAATATCACCTACACCTAAGTGTACTTGTAAGAAATCATCATGATCTATTTTTCTTTCCCAAAGATTTCTTCTATGATGAGCAATAATATCTACACATTGTTCTAAAGAAACAGAATTTTCTTTTAACTTTTGTTCTTGAATAGCAATTATATTTGCTATTTGTTTTCTCTTATTATTTAAGTATTCCGTATAAGCCTTACGTCTAAACTTTTCTTTCTTCTTTTGTCTTCTCTTATTATAAATTCTACTAGCAGTAGGTATAACAAGCATTGTACAAAGCATTGCAATACCCATGACTAAAGATAACACTGTAGAACTATCCCAAACTCCAGATGACAAAGCTCTAGAAATAGTATTAAATAAAGTAATCATAGAAGTCATACCCATTAAAAGCATACTTCCACCTTGTAATAAGAATGGTATTTCTTCAGGCATTCCACCAGATGGAGGTGGATCAATACCTACTTTAACTCTTCTAATAATATTTCTAAATCTAGGAGATCTATAAAAATAATCTTCTTTATTATAAATAGAAATATCATCTAAATTACCTGTAGTAGATTCACTTACTAAAGGAATAGATAATTCTTTAACACTTGAATTAGTAATTCTTATTTGTCCATCTGGATTAGATATAGATATATATCCACCCATAGCTACTATCTCAAGTCCATCTACAAATATATAATCACCATTAACTAATTCTTTAGTATTAGTTAATATTCCGTTTATATACATTCTATTAGATGCTACTACTAATCTACCATTTTGTTTAACAAATTGTATTAATCCTTTAGTAAAATCACTAAAAGAAATATCATCAGATGCATCTCCAATATTAAATCTATCTAAAGTACTAATATTATATAGTTTAAAACTATTTGTATAACTAGGTAATGTATAGAATGTTAATCCTTTATATGTATATAACTTATATTCAGATAAAGTAACAATATTACCAGTTTCATCTTTATATACCCATACGCCTTGCATAGAGTAAACATTTAAATAATTAACTAATACTCCATCTTCTTCATAAGTAACCCAATAGTTACCATCAGTAATTGCTGGTAAGTGATATACCTGATATGATGTTTTATCTAAATTAAATACAAGTATTCTCATATATTCACTTACCCTTCTATTCTTAACTACAATTATAGCATAAAAAAAGAATAAAAAAACTAATTAGTTTTTACTAATTAGTTTTAAGTTTTATTCTTTAAATATTTTCTTAGCTAATGCTTCAGAAGCAACTCTTGCATTATCTTCTGCTATAGCTTGTCTTCTCATTTCATCTGTTAAACCAGCACCTGGACCCATACTTGAAACACTACCCATACTTGCATTAGTACTACTTAATGTTTCAACACTTGCTTGTTGTTGACTTGAAGCAGGTCCATAATATGAACCAGTTACACTTGCATTTTCCATAGCAACAGATTGTTCATGAGTAACACCTCTACTTTGCAATGAAGCATTCATAGCTTCAGCAGGGTTACTATAATTTGAAGCACTTGTACTTACTGTAGCACTAGATGTTGTAGTAGCAGCTGAAACACCTGTCGAAGAGCCACCACTAAATGAATTACCCATATTAGCGTCAAATTGTCTAGCAGCTTCTGTAGCTTGTTCTACATTACTAATACATTTACCTAAATTTTCAATAATAGTATCTAAATTTCTTTGAGCAACACTTGTTAAAGATTCTTTAGTTCTTTCAGCAAGCTCACCATCCCACATACCAGTGCCATTATTTAATTGTTCTAAATCACTAGTTAATTTACTACTAAGTGAAGACATATTACTTTTAATATTAGTTAAGTTAGAAGTTACTTCAGCTAACTTTTCTTTATTATAAGTAACTAAATCTTTTTGAACAGTAATATTACCACTGTTATCTTTAATATTTTGATATTCTAATGAATTAAGTGCATTAGCAACATCTGTATCTGTACCTAAGTTATTGATTTCTAAATCAGCAACTGCATCATTAACAGATTTAATTGCACTAGTAAAACCTGTACCAAATTCATTAGAGAATCTAATCATTACTCCTAATGTTTCATCCATATTTTGGAAGTTCTTAGCAGCAGCTGAACCTGTCCATGTACCAGGTTCTACCATAATTTCCATTTGAGCTATAAACTTGTAGAAAGATTCTCTAAAAGAATCTCCTCCACCACTTATTAATCCATTAATCTTAGTAGCCCAGTTTCTTACCATTTCTTTGTCATATCTAAATACTGACATCTTGACTCACCTCTATGATAAAAATATAACACAAAAAAAGAATAAATAGAAATATTTATTCTTTTATTTTACAAATATCTTCTTACTAAAACATTATTTAACAACTCCACCGATTGAAAAATAGTTATATTTAAAATAATTCATACAACATCAAAAACACTTAACTTATATTAGCCAAAAAACTAATTATTATTATCATTAATATTTTTAACAGCTTCAGAATACGCATATCTAGCTCTATGTAATGGATCAGCAGCCTTACTAATATCAATATTAAAGTCTTGTACTAACTTCCCAGCGTCCGTATTTCCATCAATGTGAGCATTAGCTATAGCAGTTTCCATTTTTGAAGCATCCCCACTAGCTGCAGCTATTTCTTGCTGTAATAGTAAATTCTTACCATTTTGTCCCCAGTATCCACCTAAAGCATTTGGTTCAGCTTTTAAATTCTTAACTGCACTAGATAACTCACCTGCTGTATTTACACTTGGATTATAAATATTTTGTAAATCTCTACTTGCATTTGCTTTACTCATAAAATTTTCTACACCTGCATCAAATTCCTTATTAGACATTCCTGTCTTCTCAGCATATTCAACATAACCAGCAAGCTCTTTACCTTCAGCTGTATCAGTTTTTGATAACTGTATAACCTTATTTCTTGTATCAGAATAAGCATCTGATGTACCATCAGCATTTATATGAGCACTATTATTTGGTCCACCAGCAGTTTTTGTTGCAGTACCATAATTTTTAGTAGTAGTTTCAGTTGTTTTTGTACCTGTTGTTGAACTACCACCTTTATTTGAAGAACCATTTTCTCCATTAGAAGTAGAACTTTTTGAAGAACCAGTGTTATTTAAAGAACCAGCACCTCCAGTATAAATATTAGTTGCTTGAGTAACAGCACCAGCGATTACACCAGCTCCTAAACCAGCAGTTGTCATATCGACACCTTGAGCAACTCCAACAGTTTGAGCAACTCCTCCAAATTGAGCAGCTACTGCTTGTTGATTATTTGCACTACCATTAAATGCATAACCCATTTGGTTATTCATTGATCTAGCAGCTTGAGATGCGCTCTTAATGTTATTAATACATACATTTAATGCAGCTACTACTGCTTGATATCCATTATTAAGTGATCTAGATAAGTTTTCTTTAGCTGCTTGAGCAGATTCTCCATCCCATAACTCACCATTGCCACTATTTAATTGATTAATAATAGAAGTAATATGATTAACAACTTCATCTAATCTTGATCTAATACTTGCAAGTTGAGCATCTATACTATCAATTTTTTCTACATTATAAGTTACATATTCTGTAGTAGCATTCATAAATGCTAAATTTGGCATATTTAAATATGTTTGGTCTTGTAATACACCATTAATATTTGTATCAGCACCTAAGTTAGAAACCTCTAGATTTGCTACTTGTTTTGTTACTTCTTGCATTGCTTGTACAAAAGTATTTCCAAAATTATTTGAGAATTGAATCATTGCATTTAATGCTTCATCAAAATTCTTATAGTTTTGATAAGCAGCAGCACCTGTCCAAACTCCTGGTTGAACTAATTCTCCCATTTGTGTTTCAAAATCCTTTATATTCTTATATACAGAGTTAGTACCTGGATTATTGATAGCCTCTGTAATTTGTCCAACCCATTTTCCTATAGCTGGGTTAAATGAAAATGTTGACATATAATCGTTCCTCCCTATGTTTACAATTCAATTATATAATTAATATTCTAAATGTGTAAAAAAAGAGTTTACTTCATGTAAACTCTTTGTAAACAAATTATATGTTCATTCCGCTATTAACAATCTCAGCAGAAGCACCAGCTTCAATAATATTATTAATACACTTTTGAATAGCGTTAAATATATCATTACTATTAGATTGCACTACTGAAGTTAATTGAGATTTTACATTTGTTGCAGCATTACCATCCCACATACCTGTACCATTATCTAATTTAGATATAAATTGAGTAAGTCTACTAGCAGTTATACTCATTTCACTTTGTAATTTCTTGAATTTTGCTCCTACCATACTTATTTTAGCAATATCATATACTACTTTTTCTTTATTAGCTAAATCAGCAGCAAAAGCACTAATGCTTTGTGCTTCAGCATTAGTAAGCATTCCAGATAAATTTGTATCAGCACCTAAATTACTAATTTCTAATTGAGCTATTTGATCATTAGCTGATTTAATAGCAGCTACAAATGAAGCATTAAAATTATTAAAGAATTTAATCATATAAGTTAAAGCTTCATACATATTATTGTAATTTGCATAAGCTGCAGAACCTTCCCAAACACCAGGTTGTACAAGTTCACTCATTGCATTTTGAAAATCTCTTACTTCACTTGCAAAACTTCTAACATCTAACCCTTCTCCAGCAATTAAAGAATCAATATCTTTTACCCATTGAATTATTAAAGATGGATCATATCTAAATACATTTCCCATATTATCTCTCCTCTATTATCAATATAATAACATAAAAATCATGAATCTAATAGAAAAAGAGTTTACTAAAAGTAAACTCTTTATTAACCCCAGTAATCAGTTCTAGAATAGAATCTATAACCAGTTTGATTTGGGAATCCTGGAGGTATTATTACATCAGCCCATCTAATGTTATAACCATTGTACCAACCATTTGCTACACCATAATGTAAGTGTGCTCCAGTTGAGCAGTAATCCCAAGGTGTACCATAGCCACCACCTACGTATCCAATTACTGTACCTTGAGTAACAACGTCTCCAACATCTACTGCAAAGTTAAGTAAATGGTAATAGTATGTAGTATAGTTCTTACCACCAACTGTTACATTAATATAAAGCATATTACCACCACAAGAATAATGGTAAATCTTACCAGCAACCACACCTGCTGCTGCAGCATATACTGGTGTACCTTCTGGATTACCACCAATGTCTATTGCATTATGTGTACCAGATAAACTACCTAAAGATCTATAGTATTGTACAGTACTTGTTGTTACACCATAGTTTAATGGTTTTAACCAACCAGCATTGTAAGGTACTCCAGCACTTGTACAATCAGCTATCTTTACATCATCAGATGTATCATTGATTGTATTCTTACATAAATCAACATACATATCTAATTCTTTTTTAGCATTCTCTACTTGTTTATCTATAGATACAGCATATTTATCATATTCAGCTAAATTCTCATAACTCTTTTTAATAGCTTCTTCATATAATACTTTTTGAGCTTCTAATGCTTCTTTTTTCTCTTGCAATTCTACTTTTAATTCTTCATTACGTTTAATCTCTGCTTCTAAGTTTTCCATAGTAACTCTGATGTGATCAGATACTTGTTCTACAGCAGAGATTCTAGTAATTAAGTCAGTCATTGAAGCAGCACCAGAAATATACTCAACATATGCATTCTCACCTTGCATTTGTTGTAAGTATATTAATACACTATTAGCTTCTTTTTCTAACTCTTCAATCTTTTTATTTGATTCTTCTATTGCTAATTCTGCATCATTCATATCCATTTCAGCTTTAGAAATAGCTTCTTCTGCTTCTGCAATATTAGCTTCATTTTGTTTTATCTTTGCTTTTTCTTCAGCAGTTTTATTAGCATTTGCTTGTTCTTGAGCAACTAAGTTATTGTATGATCTTCTAAAATCCCCTAAGGTTTCATTCTCACTAGCCTTAGTTGTAAGAATAAAACTACTAAATAAGACTATAGCAAATAAAAATTTATTTACTCTTTTCATCATATCTTTAAGTACTTTCTAACAGCTCTACCAGAAGCAAACATACCTACAAGTGCACCAATACCAACTAGTATTAATGAAATAAATAATGCTAATGGGAATGGTTCAACTAAAGTAATAATCTTAGTAAATACATATCCACCAGTCTTTTGATATAAGAATACATATCCATATATTGAAATAATAACTGGTACTATACTACCTAAGATTCCTAAGAAGAAACCTTCAAATATAAATGGTAATTTAATAGCTATATTAGATGAACCAACTAATCTCATAATTTCAATTTCAGTTCTTCTTGAATATATAGTTAATTTAATAGTGTTATTAATTAAGAATGCTGTAACTAGAACTAGTGCTACTACAATACCTAAAGTACCAACAGAAATAGCATCAAATATACCTATAACATTTTCTACCATTCCTTCACCATATTGAGCACTTGATACTATATCATTATATTTATTCTTAATAGTATTAGCTGTAGAGCCTAAGTTCTTAACATCATTTACTCTTATTATTTCAGAGTTAAGTAATGGATTTTCTTCTAAGTATTCTAAAGTTGTCTTTAATGTTTCAGAGTCTTTACCCATTTCAGCTTTCCACTCTTCTTTAGTTTTAAGTGTAGCTGATTCTACATTTGATAATGTTTTCATATCATTATCAAATTCTGTCATTTGTTCCTTAGTAACATCTGATTTAAAATAAACTACAATAGTTAATTCTTTTTCTAAAGTATTAGTAACTTCTCTTACGTTATAACTTAAAAATAAACTTACAGCAACTAATATTAATGTAATAGTAGTACATAAAATAGATGCCATAGATAAAGATAGGTTACGGAAAACACTCTTAATAGAATCTCTTATACTTCTTCCAATAATTCTAAACGCTTTCATTTGCTTTCTTGTAACCTCCCTTCTTCTCATCACTTACTAATGCCCCATGATCAATTAATAAAACTCTCTTCTTCATTCTATTAACAATTTCTTTATCATGAGTTGCCATTACTATAGTAGTTCCAAGTTCTTCATTAATCTTTTCTAAGTAACTCATTACTTCCTTAGAAGTAGTTGGGTCAAGGTTACCAGTAGGTTCATCGCATATTAATAACTTAGGTTCATTTACAATAGCTCTTGCTATTGCAACACGTTGCATTTCACCACCTGATAACTCAGTTGGCATATTTCTAAGCTTATCTTTTAAACCTACTGCTTCAACTGCTTTAATAACTTTAGGTCTTATTTCACTTGAAGGCATACCGATACTTTCAAGGGCAAACGCTACATTTTCATAAACAGAAAGTTTAGGTAATAGTTTAAAGTCTTGGAATACTACTCCTACTCTTCTTCTTAATTTATATACCTTTGAGTTACGTAATCTTGCTACATCAATACCACCTACTATAACTTGTCCCTTAGTAGGTTTTTCTTCTCTATATAGCATTTTAATAAATGTTGATTTACCAGATCCAGTTGAACCAATGACAAATACAAATTCTCCTTTATCAATTGATACACTTAAATCGGCAATTCCAGTTGTACCATTCTTATAAACTTTATAAGCATGTTCTACTTTAATAAGTTTCAACTCTAATCACCTCTATCTTTTTTGATTATAACATGTCTATTAATCATAATAAATAAATTAAAGAAATTTAATAGAAAAGAAGTGACTATATGGTAGTCACTTCTTTACATTATAATTTACTTTAATTTTACAGAACATAGATCATCTGAATAACCAAATGAGCTATCTCCAATGATAATATCATCTATATATAATTCTTTACCATTTTCATCTTTTTTAAATAAATCTTTATGACAAGAAACTATAACTAAATCATCATTATAGAATATTGTAGTTCCTCCATCATTTAATGTTCCAGCTTTATGTAATTTAGAAATAAATTTTTCTATACGTATTTTATTATTTACAATATCACTTGGAATAGAATAAGTATTAAGTAAAATCTTAGTTTCAATATTATCACTTAAGCAAGCTGTATATACATCTCTCTTTTCAAAAGTACCAAGTAATTGGAACTCTGTACAGTTACTTTGATGAGCAAGTATTTCATCACTCTTCTTAGTCATATATATTTGATTAGTAACTAAGTAAGCTACTAATACCACAAATACAAATACTAGAATGCCAAAAATTATTAAAGGTCCATGATGTTTACTAGATCCCTTATGTGCTAGTTTATATGCAGATAAGTTTTCTTTTGTTTCATTATCTTTTGACATGGTAACAACCTACTTTCTTTTTTTATTTCTCTTTCCATCTGTTAGTAAGTCAAACATTTCGTCTTCCTCTCCAACTTCGTCTCTGTCTTCTATTTTAGCATTTTTAGGAGTTTCCTCAAGTTTTTCTTTTACTTTTCTTAACTTTATATCTCTAGTTTTATCTAAACTAGCAAATTCTTCTTCATCTTCTTCTCTTCTAGAAGGCTTTTTACTCTTATTATCAAAGTTATCAACTATCTTTTCAGCATTTTTTACTTTTCTAATAGCTTCAGTTCTAGATAGTTCTTTGTTTTCTTTAACTTCTTCGTGTTTTTCTTCTTCTTTAGGTTCTTCTAAAGCTTCTTTTAAAGATTCTTCCTCTTCTTCAAGTTTTTCTTTCTTAGCTTGTTTCTTTTTTCTCTTCTCTTCTTTTCTTAAAGCTTTTAATTCTTTTTTAGAAAATTTCTTCTTTTCTTCTATTACTTCTTCTTGTTTTTCTTCTACTTCTTCAAGAACTTCTTTTTTATCTTCTTCTTTAGTTTCTTCTAAAGATCCTTTATAAACAACTTTCTTCTTAGGTCTTCTAAAAATTAAGATAATAACAAGTAATAATAGAAAACCTACTACACCAGCTCCATACATTAATACTTGTTTATATCTATCTAATTCTTCTTTTAAACTCTTAGTTATAGAATCATTATAAATAGTAAATGTATTATTATTTTCGTTATATAAATAATAATTGTCATATCCATCAGTTAAATTTTTTGCATAAACAAGTATTACTGAGTTATCAACATCACTTACTAATCCTTCATAAGTATTACCATTAACTTTAATAGTGTCTTTATGAAATCCTTCTTTTTCATCTTTAATATTCATTATATAAAGATTTAGAATAGCACTCTTATTAGAATTAAATAATGTATATTCTTTTTTACTTTCATTATATATGGATAAATATATATCACCAGCTTCATTTTTAACTCCAACTAATATAATATTTAAAGTCTCATTTTTAAATGCTGGTACTTCTATATCATTAATCTTAATAGTTGTAGCTTCAAAATTATCTGGTTTAGTTAAGTTTTTAGCATTCTTAACTATTGTATAATCATTTGAATTAACATTAACTTTAATAGGATTTTCATCTTTAACAGTTACATTTAATGTGTATTCTCTTAATACATTTGTCTCACTTGTAACCGTAACTTTTAATTTATTTAATCCTTCAGATACTTCAATATCACCTGTACCTACTGGATCAGATGCATATTGACTATCTTTAGATGCAACTACTTTGACAGTAGATACACTTGCAGGAACTGTAACTGAATATTCTAATGTGTCTTTATTAAAAGCAGGTGTTATTTCATAACCCTCAATTCCTAACGAGCTTAGGTAGTTATTTGAATCAGCTTGTCTTGGTGCAACAACATTAACTGTTGTACCTACATCAATATAATGTACTCCACCATCTTGATCAGAATAATTACCTTTTACACTAAAACCTATCTGTCCAATACTTGTTGCCTTACAATAACCTGAATAAATATATTGTGTTTTATTATAACCTGTTCTGGAATCATCAACTTCAGTCATACTACAACCACTTGTAGCTCCAGAAGATGTACCATAAACTTCCCACGAAGCAGCTCCAGTTAATGTAACAGTAAAATAAACACTACTTCCAGTAGTAATAGTACTACTGGAAGGTGAAACATAAGCTGCTGCATTAACATTATTTGTTAAAAACAAAAGAGGCAAAAGTAATAAATATCTTTTCTTCATAGTCATTTCTCCTTTTTATTAACTTTGATTAATAGTGTATTGTTTAAGCAATGCTTGTCTAATTCTTAACAAATCAGATGAATTAACTGATCCGCTAGTAGTTTGAATATGTGCAGATTCTAAATAAGCTCCAGACAAAGCTTTTATTTTTAGCATGTGCTGTCTAATAGCAAGTAAATCAGCAGAGTTAATATCTCCATCACCATTTAGATCTCCATATATAACTATTGTTCTTACACTTCCATCAGTAAATGTAATAGTTGATCCAGTTGTAAGTTTACTACCGCCAGTAATTACATTACCTGATTTATCCTTAATGGTTACACTAGCTTTAGATAAAAGTTCATTAGCAGTCATGCCAATTCTTAAATTTGTAATATAAGCATTAGACTTTTCATTAACTCCTAAAGACTTAATTTGAGTATCTTTTGTAACTTTAGGTTTCTCTTGTTGATTATTATTGTTATTATTATTTGAATTGTTATTGTTAGAATTATTATTACTATTATTGTTTGAATTATTATTTGTATTACTATTAGGATTTACATATCCAGAATTATTAGTTTTATGTGTTGTACAAGCTTTAGAAGTTGAAGTTGCACCTATACTTGGTGTACCACCAACATTACCTGTATATATACCTTGTGAATTTCTTTGACTACCTGCAGCAGCATAAGTTAAACCAGCAAGTGCAGGATTCTCTTCTGATGAGTAAGCACCTATATTAAAAAAGTTATAGAATCCTTCATAAGTTACACCTTTATAAGTGAATTTAGCACCATTAGTAGTGTTACTTAATGCAGTACCAGATTCTTGCTTAGCAAGTGATGCTAAATAAACTGGACTTACATTTGCGGCTTTACCAGCTTCTACAAAAATAGATGCATAAGTCTTATTATCTATATTATCTGTTCCAGCCATAAATGTTCCTGATAACACACTTTGTACAGCTGCTTCAGTATATTTTTCATCATAAGCTAAATCTTCAAATGCTAATATACTATCACTCATTAAATAATTTCTTGGATCTAAGAAGTATCCTACAGTTTGATCATTTGCAATAAACCAACCTGATTCAGTTTCATGATTTGAACTATCTTTACATTCTGTGCATGTTCCAGAAACAGATGATGCCCATTTCTCTCTTTGTACAGCAGTATTAAAATCTAATCCTGTATATAAAGCTTTAAATGTCCAGTTAGGATATTGATCATGTAACTTTCTTAACCATACTTTATATGTTTCATCAAATCCTTCTTTATTTAATACTTCTTCAAATTTTAAATCTAACTTAGTAATAGGATTTGATACTGTTTCTCTTCCAGTTCTAGGATGAGAGGTATACTCTGGCATATTCTCATAAACTGGTATTAAGAAAGTTAAACTATTCTTTAATAATCCATTATTCTTATAACTTACATATGAAGAATATGCTTCATTCATAGGTGCAGCTAAATTAGATTGATATTGATGAGAATAAATAGAAGATGAACAAGGACTTACATTAAACTTCTTTAAGTAACTTGTATTTTGTCCAGTAGATATATAATCTTCTCCAGTAAAGAAAGCTCCACCATAAATAGCTTTCTTAGGACTTGTCCAAGGTCTTCCATAACTTTGTATAGAAACCATGCCTTCAAAGTTTAACCAGTCTCCACACACATAACCTGTAACCCCACCACTAGTAATGTTATACCAAGAGTTAGTACATCCACTACCAGATATTCCATTTGTATTATTAACTGTTACTTGTTCATTTAAATTTAAAGACTTTAATCTTGTACTATTTGTAGTTGCTCCACTTCTTAGTCCTACCTGACTACCAGTAATAACACCTGTTAAAGCATCTACCCTATAAGCAGTAAAGGATACTACAAATAATAAAATATATAATAAGTTTTTTACTTTATTTTTAGTAAACAACTTTACCACCTATTCTTCCATAGTAATTATATCAAACTATACTTAATGAGTCTAACTTTTAATAATAGATAAGTCAATAATATGTAGAATAATATTGAAATATATATTATAATTTTTAATGAATAAGAATTATGTCTGAAAGGAAATAGATTTAATGAAAGATTTAATAAAGAATTTAAAGGGAAAAAGTAAACTAATGAAATTTATACTAACTATTGCTTTTATTAGTAATGTAGTATTAATCGTGTTATTCACACTTAGTTTATTAAAATTAACAGGAATAGAAACTCTAATAAGAACATTAGTAATAATACTAACTATTATATATGCACTAGTATATTTAATATTTGGCTTAAAAGACATTGTTAATAAAAAGAAAATAACATTTACTCTACTAACAATTATAACTATTCTATTAAGTTCAATATATGGAATAGGTTCATACTATATTAATAATATTATGAACACAGTAGAAAATGTTACTATTAAAAACACTTCACTTTATACAACTGTATTATTAACAAGATCATCTCATGAATATGGACCATCTTCTAAAATAGGAATTGTAACAGATGAAGAAGACAAAACATCTAATATCTTAGCATTAGAATATATTAAGAAAAATAATATATCTAATGAATTAAAATACTATTCAAATGTAATTGAATTAATGCAAGGCTTCTTAAAAGAAGAAGTAGATGCAATATTTATTACAGATGATTATAAAGTAATATATGGTAACGATGAATCATACGAAGAATTATTAAATAATGTTAAAGAAATAGATACATACTCTAAAGAATTTAAGAATGAAGAAAGTTCATTAATAAACAAAGCTAAGAGTTTAACTGAACCATTTACAGTATTAGTACTTGGTGTAGATTCAGAATCATCTGGAGGCTTAGATGCAAACGCAGCATTCAATGGTGATACCCTAATGATGATTACATTTAATCCAAAAACTCTAACAGCTACAATGTTTAGTTTCCCAAGAGATATGTATGTACCTATTCTATCCTCTTCAGGAAGAACTCTATGGCATGGAAAAATAAACTCATCTTCAGCATATGGAACAATGAGTACAATTAAAACTTTAGAATCTCTTACAGATGTAACAATAGATTACTTTG
>OCTW011506649.1_pt1 | contig 18149 bp, 14 predicted proteins | sample 1539671 | NCBI WGS metagenome assembly OCTW01 (sample SAMN02144230, study PRJEB22623) | gut metagenome | biome: sheep rumen | host: Ovis aries | place: New Zealand
CTGAATTGGGTTCTGCTTTAAAGAGAATATGTACATGATCTATGTCATGGTTCCATTCTTCAATGGTTATGTTGTAATTAGGAGCAATATGCTCAAATATTTCTTTAAGACGCTTTGAAATAGTATCATTGATTACTTTTCTGCGATACTTCACCACTAAAACCAGATGATAATGCATTGAGAACACTGAATGATTATTAGTTTCAAAATTCATTTACTTTGAGCCTCTTTTTTGAATTAACTACTGAACTTATCATATCATATTTTTATAGATTATTCAATGTGATTTCGCCAATTATTACAACTCACTTTTAGAAATTGAGGCGATTCATCCCCGTCTTATAGAAGGCGGAGTATTCTCGCCAAGGATTAGATAAATGGACCTCACTTTAAAAATAAAATAGATACAATTTCTTAATCCGTTGTATTGTATCATAAAACGTACGGATACATAACGAAAAATCGTGAATTTAGCGTGAATTTTAGCGTATTTTCGGCAGATTTTCGGTGCACAAACGCCTTGTTTTTGGTACAATAGTTCTGTGCATTCAGAATCATACACAAACGGGTTTTAGGGGGTGTGCAGATGAGCAAAAAAATGACAGACGGCGAACTGATAAGCAGATTCGACGATGCATTGGCAAACGGTCATATTTACGTTAATTATCAGGCTCAGATTAACCATACTACAGGAAGGATGCTGGGTGCCGAAGCACTCATGAGGTGGAATGATCCCGAATTCGGACCACAGTCACCGGCTGATTTCATTCCTGTACTTGAGAAAAATGGACTGATCTACAGAGCAGATCTTTATGTATTTGAATGCGTATGTAAATTCCACAAGCGCTGCATGGATGAAGGTGTACAGCTGATGCCTATCTCTGTAAATATGTCCAGATTTGATATTTACAACAATAACTATATCGATTCTATCGAAGATATAAGAAAGAAATATGATATTCCGGTTAAATACCTCCGTATTGAGGTTACCGAGAGCTCAGCCATCGGAGGCATGGAACTTATGTCTTCTGTGCTCAGCAAACTTCATTCGCTCGGTTACCTTGTTGAAATGGATGATTTCGGAAGCGGATACTCTTCACTTAACATCCTGAAGGATCTCATGGTTGATATCATCAAGCTTGATATGATATTCATTCACGGAGATATCGGAGGCCGAGGCGGAACCATACTGAGTTCGATTATTCAGATGGCCAAGTGGCTCGATACTCCTATCATAGCTGAAGGTGTTGAGACCGTAGAGCTTGCTGATTATCTGAAGAGTATAGGCTGTAATTACATCCAGGGATATCTTTATTCCAAACCCTCAGGCGAAGATGAATTCATCGAATATATCAAGACACTTAAGCATGAACCGCTCAACGCTTCCATGTCTCTTGTAAATGCACTTGATTCCGGCAGATTCTGGAATCCTGAATCCATGGAGACTCTTATATTCAGCAACTTCGTCGGCCCTGCTGCTATGTTTGTTTACGATAAGTCCGATGATTCCGTTGAGATCCTACGCGTAAATAAAAAGTATATGAATGAAGTCGGTATGGGAAGAACCGAGAAACAGATATTCGGTTCGAATCCTCTTAACAATACTGATGAAGAAGGCAAAAAAGCATATCTTAAAGCAATTTCAGATGCCATAGAATCCGGTGATGAAGAAACCTGTGATGCATGGCATGACATCTGTACTGATATGTGCGGAAATGAGAAAATATGCATCAGAACCAGCATGCGTCTTATAGGACAGGGCGGAGACAAATATCTCTTCTATGCTATGGTCAGAAATGTTACTGCTGAGAAAAAGAGACTTGACCAGTTTGAAGAAAATGAAAGACGCTTCAAGAACGCCTTCGAACATGCAAATGTTTACGCCTGGGAAGTTGATGTTGCAACCAAGGATATGCGTCCATGCTACCGCTGCATGAGAGATCTCGGACTTCCACCTATAGTTCATGACTATCCGGAACCCGCAATCAAAGCAGGAATCTTCCCACCTGAAGTTGCTGATATGTACAGAGCTTTTATGAATGAGCTTATGGAAGGCTGCGGAACAAAAGAGGACATTATACCGCTCACTGTCGGAAGAGTTCCTTTCCACGTAAGATACACGACAGAGTTTGACGAAAACGGTAAGCCGCTCAAGCTTTACGGATCAGCCACTCTGGTTGTTGATGAAAAATAGTTTAAAGCACTCAAAAAGAGGCTGTTCTGAATGGATTTACCACTCGGAACAGCCTCTTTTTTGCACTTTATAATGTTACTTCTTATGTATTCTAGAATGTTACTTCTCCGTCTTCAGTTACATTAAATGTCATGTATTCTGTAACATAATAATCGCCATATATATCATCTATGCAGAATGCGTAGAGATATTCTCCGACTTCCATCAGGTCATATACGATCTCGATTTCACCATCTACAGTGAATTCAGATCCTGTGTATGATGATTCTTCATCATTCTCAACACCGTATGCATAATATGCAGGTGTTATAACATCTCCATCAGAAAGCTTGATGATATCACGTGATGCACATCCGTTCTCATCGATTCCGTCCCATGCACCCTCAACAGTTACATCCCCATCATATGTCTGCTTCAGACGAAGGTTTGTCTCTTCACCGTTCAGAAGTATAGGTGAAGTATATACAACATAATCCTCAGTCTGCTCAACTATATAGGTTGCAAGATTCTGTCCATCAGGAAGTGACAGCCAGTAGCCATCGAAATTATCGGTGAACGATCCATTGTCCCAGTCACCATTTATATCAATGGTTTCACCAAGTTCTATATAATTCTCTCCGTCCGCAGAGGTTTCATAAACAAGCGCACATACACCTGCTGCATTGTTCAATCCATTTTCATCAAGTGTGAAGCCGTAGTATCCGTCGCCATCAACCTCCGGTTCACTTGCAAATGTAATGTAGCTGCTCTCGCCGGTCTGCTCATAATCATCAAGATAATCCCAGTAACTGTCATCTGTGCTCTCGCCCCATTCCCAGTCACCTTCTTCATCGAACATCTGATCATCATCGTATTCTTCGAAGGTCTCATCTGTCGCACCGGTCTTATTCTGTCTGTCTACAAATGAAACGTAATACGGACTTACTGAAAGTTTTCCAAATACTGCAAGTTCGTTTGAACCCTGAACAGAAAGCGGATAATACATTGAAAGACCTGTAGCATCCGGATGAGTCGTTCCGGCTACCTTGTATACTACCGCATCCTCCAGAGCCTTGAGTGCACTGTCAGCACCGTCAGCATAATCCTTACAGGAAGCTATGATGCCACCCATGTCAACCATATTTGTATAACCTTCGGACTTATTGTTTCCTCCGAAGTTATCTGCAGCAGTTATAGCTCTTACCATGTCTGCTGTCTGACCGGATTCATTTCCTGCATCATACATATTCTTGGCAAAGCTGTTGAACTCCTTAAGGAGATTATCTATCTTGGAAAGATCTATAACAGAAAGTGTTGTGATGTCTGAATCGTTCTGCTCTATACAAGCCTGAAGGAAGCTGTCACATACAACCTTTCCGAGAGACGCTGCATCTGCATCAGGATTCTCTGCAAGGTAATTGCCTATAGCTGTATAATCCCATCCGCTTCCCGGCTCACTTTCCTCAGAACCGTACATATAATCTGCGTAGGTTGCAAGTACATTTGCATTTTCAACTGTTCCCATGAGACATGCATCAAAGCCGACGAAATCGAACTTTCTTCCCATGGATTCAGTACATGCCATGAGTGATTCATCAAGCTCCATAAGATCTATGGAATCATTATCAAACATTTCATCGAAACATACGCCTGTTATGGATCCTCCGCCGTGATCCCAGAAAACAAGGCCCATATGCTCAGAATTATACTCTTTAGTTCCCCATGTAAGGAAGTCTGTAAGAGTATTCTTATCACCCATATTGGCAAGTTCCTTCTCGTCAACGAGTGTCTGCTCTCCATTCTGAACAACGAAACGCTGAAGCTTGTCGCTGTCCACGTCACTGTTGCTCCATCCATTGGTTCCGCCTGTTTCAACTATGAAACGAACGTTGTCGCTTCCCTTTGAACCGAGCATCTCTTCGAGATCTCCTGTTCCCATTCCGCCGTCTGACTCAAGATCCGTACCACAGAGATATATGAATATCGTCCATGTTCCGTCATCCGATACATTTTCAGAAAGATTCTTACGGGTAATTGTAAGCTCACCTGTTGAGTTGCTTACACTCATGCTGAGTCCCTTTACTCCGTCAGATGTACTTGGAGGGGTATCACTTTCCTGATCCTTGCCCTCTTCATACTCCTCGTCTTCCTCGTAGTACTCATCATCGTACTCGCCTTCCTCATCCCAGTCATCTGCACATGCAGTGAGCGAAAACGCCATTGCTGTTGCCAGCATGAGCGCCAAAAACTTCTTTTTCATACCTTTTAACCCATTATAAGACTTTTATTAATCTTTTTGTTACCTCTTAATAAACAGATCTATGCGCCTGCTATAGCCTGGTCTATGGCTTTTGAAAACTGGTCCGCACAGGATGTTCCTCTCTGTCCGCACTGATTGCCTCTCAGTATATCAGCAATCTCTGATGCATCCTTACCCTCAACGAGCCTTCCTATAGCCTTCAGGTTTCCGTTGCATCCCCCGACGAAAGCCACATTGTGAAGTTTCTTCTCGTCATCGATATCGAAATCAATCTTCATGGAGCATACACCCCTTGGACTGAATGTAATGTGTTCCATTTCAGGATCTCCTTTCTATGACCTCGCCGTTACATTCCATAACAGGATTCTCATGTATTATCTCTCCGACACTGTCCAGGGTGATAGTACCGGACTTAGGGTTCTTTATTGATTCAACGTATCCCTTAATATCCGCCTCAACGTCGGAATACTCAAATGCAAGATCTGCATCCTCCATGGTGCAGTTTATTAGCTTAAGATTCTTGCAGTAGCAAAGAGGCTGAGTGCCTATGATCTTACAGTTGATGAGTGTCAGTCCGTCTGAAAACCATGCCAGATATTCACCCTTTACTATACTGTCAGTAACTGTCACGTTCTTTGCGTGCCAGAAAGCATCCTTCGTATCAAGGTTACTGTTTCTGATTGTCAGGTTCTCAACGTACTGGAAGGAATACTTACCCTTCATCGATACATTTTCCAATATTATATCGGTGCTGTCAAGGAATAGGTATTCAGCCTCAATATGGGAATCAGTAAGGGTTATCCCTTGTGATTTCCATCCAAATTCCGTCGATTCTATATGGCAGCCGGAAAGCTTTATATCCGTACATTCTCTGACCGCCTTAACTCCGTGAAGTCGTGAATCCACTATAGTTCCGTTTGTGCAGTACCAGAGAGCCGCGCGGGTTTTCTCATCCATAGCTGAACCCTTGACTGAGAAATCATGTACATGCCAGAGTGGATATCTGAGTGAGAAGCTGCTGCTTTCAACGTGGATATTCCTTGACTCTTTCAGAACCGATTCACCGTCTGCCGGACCTGCAAATGTACAGCTCACCACATCGGCATCCACGAGATTATACAGTGCCCTCTCTTCATCGAATTGTTTATCTTTAATTACAGTCCTCATAAAAACTCCCTTTTGTTTTCAATAGGTAATCTATTGACTACAATACGTGTTCCATTCCTATCTTCTGCGGCACCAGGCCCAGGCTCTTATAGAATTCCTCTGCACCCGGATTACAGCTCCATACATTTAATGTAATATTATAAAATCCATTTTCTTTTGCATATTCCTTTACATGTTCGTAAAGTGCTCTCCCGACACCGTTCCCTCTGTATGCTTCATCAACACATATATCATCTATATAGAGGGTCTTAATGTCAGTAAGTACAGAATCTCCGATCACCTGTTTATGGACACAGAACGCATGTCCCATGATCGTTCCGTCAGTACCTGTGCACACGAAAACAGGGGTACTGTTATCACTCACGATTTCTTCAAGTTCCTCTGCATTATACTTTGTTGCAGGTCCCTTGAAAATATCGGGACGGCCGATATGGTGAACCATATCGACCTGTACCAATAACTCCAGTACCCTTGGAATATCTTCTTTTATTGCTCTTCTTATTTTCTTTTCCATTTAAAAACCTTACTTACTCTTTACAGTTGTTTTCTGCGGAGCCTTCTTCTGAGTCTTTGGCTGCTTTGGCTTAATATCCTCGCTTATTTTTATCATGAGTGCCTGCGCGGTATGCTCTTTATTCATGTTCTCAGCAACCTTCTTTGGTTCCTGATTTGCTATAGGCGCAGTCTCAAGCACGTCACGAATATTCGATTTATATGTATTAACTGAGTTCTTGTATATAAGGCTGTTTAAGAGGAAACTGGTTTTGCCTGTTTCTGCAGCTTTCTTCATGGTGAAGTTAAGCATAGTCCTGAAAGCCATCTTTGTTGCAAGTGCTTTTATCTCACCATCATTCAGTTCGTCTGCCTGATGTGTAAGAATTCCTTCTGCTTCTTCTGCTTCTACCACAACCTTCTTTGCTTCCTTCAGATTCTCATGCTTCTTAATCTGCTCACTGGTAAGTCCCTCTTTCTTTGCAAGCTTGAGAAGCTCCTTATCCTTTTTAAGAATATCAACCATCTTCTCCTGGATACTTGTTTCAACAGCATCCTCGAACTCATAGGAAGATCTCTTGAACGCTCTTCTGTTGATCTCACTGAAGCCATCTGCTATAAGCTTTGCGAGTGCCACCTTATTGCCTCTTCCGTACTCCTTCATGGCATTTATGGCTTTCTCTTTACCGCTCTGAGCAATAGCATCAAAGCCTTCATCTCCGAATCTTATATCTGCCTCATTGTTCGAATTCGCAGCATAAGCTCCTGCATATGCAATAGTAACAAAATCATCGTCACTGAGTGATTTTTCATAACCGAAGCCCTTAAGCGGCTCTGCATCTGCTGCCGGCTTAAATGCATTAAATATACTATTGTTATGCTCGTAAAGGTGTTCAATATCTGCAAATGGGTTCTCATGTGAGAATCTCTTAAGATTTTCAGAATGTATTTCTCTGTTAAGGTCTGTGCAGAGATTTTTTGTAACATCTTTGAAATCCTCTGCCTTGATAAAGCCATTCTGGCCTTCCTTAGTAACACCTCTTCTGGCGTTAACCTGTGCAACAATCGTTTCGAATTGTTCAGCACTGACATTCTGCTTAAGTACACCCATTACGGTATTGAATCTCTGTATTTCGCCTTCAGTTTTAGGAATACCGGAATTCTGGCTTATGAATCTTCCGCATCTCTCGACCACAGCGGCGCGTAAAGCTTCAATTCCTTCAACAGGTGCCTTTTTGATCTGAGATTCCTGAAGCTTATCCTGATATTCCTTCAGAGCATTTTTGAGTTCATTTAACCCTTTAATCTTCGCAAATTTACCGATATCTCTGTCCGCTGAATCTGCAAACCTAAGTGACAGCATTGCTGCCTTTACATATTTATCCTCAACCTTATCTTCTTCTTTATACTCTGTAACTGTGAGCGGTCTTTCCAAGTCTTCCAGTTCTTTTACTTTATTCTTATAGTAATCAGCATTTACATATCCCTGGTAGGTTTCATTTTTAGCTCCGCGCTTTCTGTTTATGGAATGAAGAAGTCTGGCATACTCATTTGGCTCCATATTCTTACTAAGAACAGCCATCGCAACATCGAATCTTTCCTGACCGAATTCAGAACTTCTTTCTGAGTACTTTCCGGAAATATAATTTTTGCATGCTTTGACCATGTTTTCTTTGAAAAGCAGAGCCTTTCCGGCACGGCCTGTGCTTATTGCTCTCTCATAATCCTTGATAGACTTGAGCATTTTTTCATACTCAGAGGAATTACTGAAATGAGTTCCCCAACCTGTCTTGGTTGACGACAGCATCTTTATTGCACCCCTTATGTATGTAATATCGCCAACTTCAGGATTAAAGTATTCAGTTGCATTATCCTCAAGAGTGATATCGAGATTCTTTGCAGTCTGGGTATTGGTATTGAATGTTACAAAATTGTCTCCGATTGTTTCCAGACACATTTCATCCAATTCTTCTTTTCCGCCGTTATTGAGCCAGTTTTTTACATTATCGGTAGCCTCAGGAATACCCCCGTTATACCCAAACAGATCCTGTCCCTTTTTTACTAATTCTTTATCTTTTGAGCTCAACTGAGCTATATACTGATCCTGTCCCTGCTTAACAAATACAGTATACATTGAAGTTGAAAATTCTCCACGAATTGCATTATATGCACCCTGCTTTGTATAATTCGGATGCATCTTCATTTCTAAACTGATACGTGTATCTTCCGGATTACAATTATGGCTCCTGCAATATGCAGCTATTTCCTCTTCAGTTCCGCCAAGCGCAGCAGTAAACTCTCGAACAGTTATCTTATCGTCAACTTTGTAATAATTCAGAACATCGTTAATTAATTGAGGACTAACGTCCTTAATCAGATCTTCTGCCCCTAAACCCGTACATGATGACAGAGTATCATTCAGAGCTGAAGCTTCAGTAATAACCTGTCCTGCGATATAATTGGCCTTTTCTTCTTTTATCTGTTCATCTTCATCTTCAAGAGAATCCTTTATTTCTTCCCATTCCTTACCCTTCAGATAAGCAGCATGAGCCTTAAGCATACCCATATAACGGAACGCCCTTATTACACCTTCTCCCCCGTCATTTGCTATAATCTACTTCATTGCGTCATTTTCAAGATTATCCTGGAATCTATGTTCCATCTTATTATCTTTGGTCAGGCCCGGTCTTTTTACATTACCATTTGGATCCTGGCTTGATAAAAGATCGGCCATTGTACATTTCGTTTCATATTGAAGTGCAAAGAAAAGCGCATCATACGGTGTCTTCTGGGCACGGTAAGCCTTTATGGTCTTCTTCCTCTCCTTCTTTTTCTGAGCCGAAGTAGAATTCTCCCAATCCTCATTCTCAAACTCAAAATCCGTATCAATCTTCTGTCCGTCATAATAATACTCAGGTTTCAACTCTGTGAATTCAGCTGCAAATTCATTTACTTCCTTCATAACTATCTATCTCCTTTTTACATAGGCGTCCAAACACAGAATCGCTCTCATGTCTGTGTCCGGAGCAGAACAATATACGTTTGCATTAAAACACCTGTTATTATAATATAAGAGAGGTAACAAAACCGCAACGTGAATTATAGTTTTTATTTCAGTAAAATAGTTTTTTTGGAGCAAACCAGTTTTTTGGAGTAAACCATGCCATATAAATTTGAAACAGACAGACTTATCATAAGAACTTCCGAACCATTTATTACGGAAATGGTTCTGGATTATTATACAGAAAACCGCAGATTCTTTGAAAAGTATGAACCTTCATTCACTGATAGGTATTACACTTTTGAGATTCAGGAGCAGTTTATGAAAAAAGAAGAAGAAAGCATCGATAAGCTTTCTTCCATTTACTATTACTTTTCACTTAAGGATGACCCGGAGAAGATTATCGGGTCCATCAGTTTTGTCCGCATACGTCCTGAGCCGTATGCAAATGTGATCATGGGCTATAATCTTGATGAGCAGCATCAGGGTCATGGCTACTGTACGGAAGCCTGCAAGGCCACTATGGATCACGTTCTGAGTCTGGCTCCGATCCACAGGATTGAATCCCGTGTAATGACGGACAACGAAAAGTCCATCCGTGTTCTGGAAAGACTTGGATTCTCATGTGAGGGCACAGAAAAAGCCAGCATACTTATAGCCGGCTCTTTCCGTGATCATCTTCGCTATGCATTTATAAATGAAAACTACAAGAAAAACGTTCTTCTTTAGTTGCCTTCCATACCGGAAGTATAGTATTTCAGTTCCTTGGCAGCATCAAAGTTCGCCGTATCAATAACTCCATAATATCCTGAAATACTCTCCATTCTAATCTTACGGGCCTTCATGAAATCTTCAACAGTCACGCCATCCGGAAGGTCATCTTCTGTAATTCCGAAATTCTCACTAAACCATTCTTCTGTCAGTTCAGCTGTCTCCGGATTCTCACTAAGATAATCATATCCGCAGATTTCGTTTGTAAGCCTTACGAATTCTGCCCATCCTTCAGGATATTCTCCGTATCCGACCGCTGAAACCTTTCCGTATCCCCCATCTCTCTGTTTATAGACAACTGATATATGATATGCAAATTGTTTATTATAATCTTTTACTGAATTCGCCTTAAGGTTCTTAGCCGCCTGAAGTATGGCTTTGAACTGCTTCTTCGACAATTCACCTGGGCTTATACGTCCGTTCAGCGTTGTGTATTCTATTCTTCCGTATTTGTCTTCTACTCCGGCTTTTGCGAAGTAAGATGCGGTGCTTGGATAATTCACCGACATATATTGTCCCGGCCTGAAATCAGTAGTGTAAACTCTGACTGCGAACAGTTCTACCGGAGTTTCCTTCCATACCGTAACTCCTTTTTTGATTCCGATCACAGCGAGGAACACTGCCGCAGCCGCTCCTATCGTAATGGCAACATACTTTATCTTTTTATTGAACGCAGAAAGAACAGCCCAGGCAAGGAAAGCCAGACCGACATACACGATTATGAGCATCTGCCAGCTGAAGCTCACTATATCAGGACCTGCAACCACAGGATCATCCGGAGTAGTCAAAGGTTCCGGAACAACCACTGTCCAGAAAAAGCCATTATATACCAGGCAATCTCCGCCAAAGCCGTCACGCTGAATCGGCATACGCATTCCATTTTTGGCGCAGTATCCTTCAATTGCGAAATATCCAAATGTAACGACGGTCGAAAAGATAATACTGATGAGTATTATCTTCCACATGCTCAATTTGCGGGATGTCTTTTTAATTTCATTCTCGCCCATTTACTGTTCCTCGTTTTGATTTCTTCCTGCCTCACAGTTTTTCAAGATAAACTTCCTGCTTTTCCTTGGGAATATCCAGATAGTTCATCGCTTCATTTGCAGAAATCTTTAGATTATTCATCAAACTTCTAATCGAATCCAATGAGTTTTGTTCTATACCCTTTTCAACGCCTTCATCATATAATTTATCGTATTCATCGAGTATTACTGTTCCACGCATGAATGATACAACCCCTTTCTTGATTTCATCATCACTATCGTTTCTCATTATATAGTAGGGTACGATGAAATACAATTTATATCTAAATTAACCATAGCAAAGTCCTTTAATACAAAATCAGATTAAACAACTCTGTAAATCTTTATACCAATTACTCCGTAATCAGCGAGTATGCAGATATCTTCTTTATTCTTGCAGATATTACCCAGATAATTATAAATGAAACGATAACTGAGAATACTACTGCAGATACTCCCATCCACGGGAATACTTCCATATTGGATTTTAAAACACCTACTGATACAAGCAGTGAAGCCAGTACTTTGTTGGAACCTAAGAGTCCGATCACCGCACCTACACAGGCTCCGAAAGCAATCTGCGGAAGCATTGAAAGCACAAGCTCCGTCCTGAGCTGATCACTTGAGAATCCCAACGCTTTCTTGATACCTATCTCCTTCTGCTTCTTGATTATAAGTGTCTTAACAAGAAGATTCATCGACAGGATTATTACCACAATACTGATGATAACTATGGCAAATACCATTGCTGCCGCTATGGCTATAACTGACTCATCTCCGCTCTTCAGCGCTTCGATAATATTGAAATAGCTGTTGAGCTTATTTCCAAACATATCCTCAGCCTTTTCAACAACACTGTTCGCATTCTGAAGCGTATGTCCCTTTACATTTATGTTATAGGTACTTCTTGAAACTGTATAGTCAAGATGTCTTGCACCGTCTGTCGTCATGGAAAGGTCCTTACCCATGGCATTTGAATACTGCTCTATACCGGTTATGGTGTATATCTTTTCTACTTTTCCGTTTGCGACAGTAACCTCATCACCGATTCCGACGCCGAGTATATTCGCGATCACGCCGCCCAGAGCAATCTCATTATCATATATTGGACTTCTGCCACTGAGCATATTCACATCAGGAACTTCTGCCCAATCATCTGTGATCTCAGCTGAAACACTGTAGCCTTCAACATTGAAGTTAGTGGTGTCGATCCACCAGATATCTTCAACTTCCGGAAGTTTCCGGAGCTCGGTGTAATTGCCCAGATCATCCTCGCTCATCATCAGCATTACATCGCCGCATTCCAGTTCCAGCATCCTGTAAAGATGCATAGGATCATAAACGCAGTTATATGCTATGAAAGCTGAGAACGTTGTTACAAAGCCTATGGAAAGCGTTACTACAAAGAGTATAATGTTCTGCTTCACATTGCTGGTAAGTGACTTCAGACCCATTATCCATGTGAGTGGTCCCGGTGTCTTCTCGATAGGTACACGATTCTTCTTGAACACTTTTTCATCTACACCAAAACGGAGTGCTATAACAGGATCAAGCTTCTTGATTCCCTTCGTACTTACTGTAGAAACAACAACCACAGTACCGATTATAAGTATAAATGTAACGATAAATGATATCGGATCAAATGCATGGTCCCAGACAACTGCACTGTTACCGCGCATTGCTCTTTCAAATGAAGGAATTATCAGATAAGAGAATCCGATTCCTGCTGCAAAAGCCACTGATGTTGTGAGCACGAATTCGATAACCATAGACTTTCTGATCTGGCTTGACGTGTAACCAAGTGCCTTCAGCGCACCTATATTGGTTATGTTCTGCTCTATGCTGTTCGTTATCCTGAAGTAGATAATGATCATGGTGATCAGAGCGATAACAATCGAGAATGACATAAGCATGGCAGCTATCATATTCTGCATGAATGTGAACATGGTAATAAACTCGCTCGCACCCTGTGCAACCGCCAGAATCTCATGTTCGTCAAATGACTGACTGAGTCTGCCCGCTCCCTCAACATCATCAACGCCTTCAGCAATCTTCATGTTGAAGAGTGTATAAGTATATTCCGAAATCTCAGCATCAGGATCTGTCTTTCTCATCTCCTGAAGTCTTTCACGAATACTGTTTTCTTTATCAGTTTTCCACTGTTCATACAGTTCCGGCTTAACATAGGTAAGTCCAAGTCCGTTTGAGAGTATTCCCTCATAGAAACCTGCCACCTGGAAGGTATAGTACCTGTCACTTACCTTAAGATCGATACTGTCACCTATATTAGCCTTAAATATATTTGTATTTATGTAATGAGATAAATATATCGGATTATCATATTCCTCATCAGACATATCCGTAAAATGAGGAGCATCTATCTCACCCCAGGCGCCGTATGGAAGAACATACAGTCCCTGCGTGGACAGATCATATGCATTTTTAGAGTCACCTGTCGCAGCTGCTCCTCTCTCTATTGTAAATGTCTCGTAGATAGGATTCTGCTTCTCATATTCCTCTATATAATCCGAAGTTGATATTATCTCTTCAATCTTCTCCATCTCTGATGGTTCAAGAGCACTGAGCACTATCATATCTGCCCAGTTATACTGCTCTATCTTTTCCTTATGGACTGTACTGTAACCTATGAAAACCATAAGTCCTGTATGGAACAGGAAAACCGACAGCACCATGATAAGGAAAAATGTGATCATATGGGAGAAGTCATTTTTGAAGTTAGATTTTATAAGTTTTGATAACATATTCTTTTCCTTAATTTAGCTAACGCATGATGCGTTCTCGTGCCTTTACCAACCCATCTCTCCTAAGAAATCACGGAGCTTCTGATGTCTTTCCTTGTCTCCTGTTTCATATGGTCCGAGTATGCATTCACCGCAGATATCACCATCGCGAAGATATATGATCCTGTTTCCGCGGCGAGCTGATTTCATATCATGTGTTACCATTACGATAGACTGACCTTCACGGTTAAATTCTGTAAGCACATCAAGTACTGCTGTACTGCTGGAACTGTTAAGGGCACCTGTCGGTTCATCTGCGAATACCATGTCAGGCTTATTTATAAGTGCTCTGACTATTCCGACTCTCTGTGCCTCACCACCTGAAAGCTGACTTGGAAACTTGTTCCAGAGTTTCTTCTCTATGCCTACTCTCTGGAGAAGGTCCTTGGCCTTCGCTGCCAGCTGTTTTTTATTCTGTCCCGTCAGAAGTCCTGCAGCCAGTACATTGTCCAGGATGCTCATTGTTCCTATCAGATGTATCTGCTGGAATACGAAACCGCAATGTCTTCTTCTGAATATAGCAAGCTGATCGCTGGTAAACTTTGTTATATTCTTTTCTGAAAATGTAATCTTTCCCTGACTTGCCTTGTCCATTCCGGACAGTGCATACATGAGTGTTGACTTACCTGCACCCGATGAACCCATGATTACAGTGAAGTCACCATCATATATTGAAAGATCCATATCCTTGATTATATCGTGCCTGGTTCCTCCGACCTTGAAGGACTTGCACAGCTTATCAGTTTGAATGATTGTCTTTTTATCTTCCATTTTTATCTACCCTTTTATCATCTGTCATGCCCCAGCCTGACTGAGCGGCATCGGTTGGCCGCTCAGTCATCCTGCTTCGCAGGACTGCTCCTTTGGAGCAGGGCACGCACCGGCATAAGAACGCTTTATGCGTTCTCATGCCCCAGCCTGACTGAGCGGCATCGGTTGGCCGCTCAGTCATCCTGCTTCGCAGGACTGCTCCTTTGGAGCAGGGCACACACCGGCATAAGAACGCTTTATGCGTTCTCATGCCTACTCATACTTTTTCTCTCTGGCTCTCTTTACTGCTCCTACGATGATTACGATAACAAGTATCACTATTATAATGATAGCTATAAGAAGTCCCGGGTTTCCCTGCTGAGCTTCTGCAGCTGCATCTGTAATTGTTGAAGCTTCCGGAGCTGTTACCTTAAAGTCAAATGAATCGGTTACTGTATTTACATTTCCTTCAGCATCTTCATAAGTAACCTTAACATTTATCTTATCAGTTCCGGCCTTCTCTGCATTTATGGAAAGATCAACTGTGCCGCTCATTCCAACATCGATAGTACCTGTGTAAGTTGAGATATCTGTTATTGTTTCACCTGTTATCTCAGATGTTACGTTATATATGCTGCCCTTGCCTGTGTTGTTGATTTTAAATGAAAGGCTTGTCTTACCATCAACAGTAACTTCACTCTTTGTAAGTCTCTTCTCTGAGATTGTAGCTCTTGAATCCTGTACTACAGGAACTGTAACAGCTGCTGTCTCTTCATATGTATTTCTTGAATTATCCTCGTATGTGTACGATACATTTAAGGTATAATTCTTCTGCTCAAGATTTCCTCTTGTCTTGAGGTCGAGAGTCACGTCTGTCTCTGCTTCTTTTTCAATATTCTCTATATAAAATGTATCTGAACCTGAAGAAGTGATTATCATGCTTTCTTCACTTGAAACCTTAAGGGTTATGTTGTTCAGCTTTGATTTGGATTCATTCTTAAGATGGAGCACCATGGTGAATTCATCACCGGCTTTAACACTTCCGCCTTTAATGTCGGCTCCTGTTACGATAAGCTTCGGGGTTGCATAAGCGAGCGCTTCCTTCCCCTGACTTAAAATAACTCCTGTGACTAGCATTACGGCAGTCATCAGGAATACCAGACTTTTCTTAACCATCTGTTTTGCTTTCTTGTTCATTTTCTTTCTCCTTGTTCCCGGTATTTTTTTTGGCGCTCTTATCCAAGTAAATCGCACCAGTTTTCATGTGAACTCATCTGTTAGACGGAGTAAACATGATTTCGTTACAAAAAAATATTATCAATTGAAGTTTAATCTCTTGTGAGCAAACCTTAACTTAACCTTAACCTAAACTACGGATATGCTTAACGGCTTTTGATATCCGGGACGAAAAAAGGACATTCCCGAACGGCTGTTTCTGCCGGACAGGAATGTCTCTTTTTTAGATTATTCAGTTTACACTGTATGTATTACTAGTTTACGCTGAACAGAAGCTGACCATAGCTTGGGAATGGCCAATCTCTCTGTGATGTGAGCATCTCTGCTTCATCAACGTACTTACGAAGTGATTCCATAGTAGGAAGCATCTCATCTCTTACATATGCTGATGACTCAAATACATCATCAAGCCCCTTAAATGTATCGAGTACATTTTCAAGCTTTGTTACTTCTTCAAGAATGTAATCTGTAAGTTCTGAAAGTCTTTCCATAGTAGTTACTTCATAATTACATTTAACCTTATCACTTACTTCTCTCATAAGCTTTGTTGTTTCAGCAAGTCTGAAGAGATATCTCTCGATAGCCGGAAGGTAATTCTTACGAACCATATCTACCATTGTAAGACCTTCGATATTTACTGTCTTAACGTAATTCTCGAGCATGATCTCACATCTTGACTGAAGCTCTGCTTCTGTAAATACCTTGTGAGCCATGAGCATTTCCTTGTTCTTGTCATCAAGGAGGTGTGGCATAGCATCTGCAGTAGTCTTAAGATTTGAAAGACCTCTTACTTCAACTGCTTCCTTAACCCACTCATCACCGTAACCGTTACCATCGAAGAGGATTCTCTGGTGATCTGTGATAACTCTCTTGATAAGATCATGAAGTGCTGTCTCGAAATCAACTGCTCCTTCAAGCTCATCAGCATACTGACGAAGGCTTTCTGCAACTGCTGCATTCAGCATGATGTTGCAGCATGCGATACTGTTTGATGAACCAAGTGATCTGAACTCGAACTTATTACCTGTAAATGCAAATGGTGAAGTTCTGTTTCTGTCTGTTGTATCTCTGTTGAAGCGTGGAAGTGAATGAACACCGAGCTTCATGATAACTTTTTCTGTACCTTCATATGGTTTATCATCTCTGATAGCATCAAGGATTGCAGTAAGCTCTTCTCCAAGGAAGATAGAGATTATTGCAGGAGGTGCTTCATTTGCACCAAGTCTGTGGTCATTACCTGCTGTTGCTACAGAGAGTCTCAGGAGATCCTGATAATCATCAACTGCCTGGATGACTGCACAGAGGAACAGGAGGAACTGAGCATTTTCATAAGGTGTCTTACCAGGTGAAAGAAGGTTTACACCTGTATCTGTTGCTATTGACCAGTTATTGTGCTTACCTGATCCATTTACACCTGCGAATGGCTTCTCGTGAAGCAGACACTCCATACCGTGTCTTGCTGCAACCTTCTTCATGATTTCCATAGTCAGCTGGTTGCTGTCAGTTGCTACGTTTGTTGTTGAATATATTGGTGCAAGCTCATGCTGTGCAGGAGCAACTTCGTTATGCTCTGTCTTTGCAAGGATTCCGAGCTTCCAGAGTTCATCATTGAGGTCTTCCATGAACTCAGTAACACGTGGCTTGATAACTCCGAAGTAATGATCTTCCATCTCCTGGCCCTTAGGAGGCATGGCACCGAAAAGTGTTCTTCCTGTATACTTAAGATCAGGTCTCTTGTTGAACATTTCCTTATCAACGAGGAAGTATTCCTGCTCTGGTCCAACCGATGTTCTTACGTACTTAACATCTTCATTTCCGAAGAGCTTAAGAATTCTCTTTGCCTGTTTATTTATAGCCTGCATTGAACGAAGAAGTGGTGTCTTCTTATCAAGTGCTTCACCTGAATATGAGCAGAATGCTGTAGGAATGCAAAGTGTGTGATCCTTAATGAATGCGTATGATGTAGGATCCCATGCTGTATATCCTCTTGCTTCGAATGTAGCTCTGAGTCCGCCTGAAGGGAAGGATGAAGCATCAGGCTCGCCCTTGATGAGCTCCTTGCCCGAGAATTCCATAAGCACTCCACCGTCCGGTGATGGGCTTATGAAGCTGTCATGCTTCTCAGCTGTAACACCTGTAAGAGGCTGGAACCAATGTGTAAAATGTGTTGCTCCGTGCTCGATAGCCCAGTTCTTCATCTCCTCAGCAACAGCATCAGCAACTGCCTCGTCAAGCCTTACATTTTCGTCGATTGTCTTCTTGAGTGATGAGTAAACTTCATCTGAAAGTCTTGATCTCATCTCTCTGTCGTCAAAGACATTTGATCCAAAAAGTTCAGGTACATTCTTCTTTTCCATAATGTGAGTCCTCCATATCCAAAATCATAAAAAAGTGTCTTCGACACATCAGCTCCCCTGCCCCTCAATCATGAGGGGTGGGGTTTTCTTTTGTCTCTACTTCTGTCATAATAATC
>OCTW011409769.1_pt1 | contig 18148 bp, 10 predicted proteins | sample 1539671 | NCBI WGS metagenome assembly OCTW01 (sample SAMN02144230, study PRJEB22623) | gut metagenome | biome: sheep rumen | host: Ovis aries | place: New Zealand
GATTCTTACTTAATCGATCCAATTGAAGGTACATCATATAACAGTACACAAGCGCACAAAGATGCGATTAGTGATTTCTTCGGTGAAAACTATGATTCCATTACCGACGAAAATATCAAGAAGTATGGTTATAGTGAAGATAGAGCTATCAGATTCTTCCAATCTGCAGTTTCTGAACTTGAAGCTGCTGGAAAGATCAAAAAAGGTACATCTAGGGATGACCCAACTTATGTTGATATTAGAATTGAATGGATGTATACCACTGATGAAAATGAATATGGTACATATATTGAAGATTACTTCAAAAAAGCTTTCAATAACGACAAAGTTTGTGAAGGTAAGATTCAATTAAGATGTATTCACCACGCGACTGCGAATAACTGGGAAGCTGTTTATAACGAATACCTTATGAAAGGCCGTTTCGACCTTGGATTTGGTGCTATTTCCGGTAACGCGCTCAACCCACTCAACTTCTTAGAAGTTTTAAAGAGTGATAACTCCTCTGGATTTACTCTTAACTGGGGTGCTGATACTGGTAAACTTGATCCAAATAACCCAATTATTTTCCCTGACGGAAATGGTGTTGATAAAGAATGGACATTTGATGCCTTATGGGCTGCTGCCGATCACGGCGCTGTCGTTACTAATGGCGAATCTAAAAAGCTTGTTAAAAATGGCTACATTGATTCTTATAGCAACTTAGACGATGAATCTGCTGATAACTTTGCCTTTGGTGAAAAAATGACACTCTCATTTGAATTCTTAACAGGCGAGGGTGGAGAACCATTATCAGGTGTTACATTCACTATTGATAGATTACAACTCTATCTTGTTGGTGCTGGTATTGAAGAACTCAAGAGAGGCGCAAATGTTGTTAAAACAACAGTTAGAGACTACTATTATGATCCAGATATCACTGATCCAAATGATACACACACTCATGAAGTCACTGGTGTTATCAACTTAGTGGTAGATGAAGAAAATGATGAAATTAGATTAGAATTCTCTCCAGAAGCAGTTGAAGTTCTTAACTATAAAATCTTTAATGGTAGCGATACCTTAAAGACATTCTACAATGAACGATTAACCGCTCAAGAGAAGGCTGACTATAAGACAGTCTACGCTGCTAGACAAGAAGTCATCGCTGCTAGAAAAGCATGGAAAGCAGGCACTATTTCTGAACAAGATTATAAAGATGCCAAAGCAGCTTATAACACTAAAGTAGCTACATGGAACACCAATGGTGTTTTGACTAACTACAAGAAAGTCGCTGGCTATCTTGAAAGAGTCACCATGGATAACTACTATGTCGAAGGCAAAGGATTTACATGGGCAATTGATGTCTTCTATCAAGTGAAGATTGGCTCTTCTGATCCAGTTGATTCCTCACACACCATCCTTAAGGATGAATTCCAACAAAAAGACGATTAATAGGAGGAAATGACGATGAAAAAGAAATATTTATTAATTCTTGCTACTACCGCCATTTTAGCCTTGTCTGGATGTACAAATTCTTCAAATAGACTTTCTGCTGATGATGGTGAGCCAAAAGAAGGCGAAGAACCAGCAGAAGTTGTTGAAGAAACTGTCGCTCCAACTAGCGTTAAATTTAACAAAGGTTCATTCGTATTAGGTTCAAAAGGAATTGAAAGAACTTCATTAACCATCTCACCTGTTGCTGCTTATAACGCTGAGTTTGTTTATTCAAGTAGTAACACAGGAGTTGCGACCATTGATGAAAGAGGAACAATCACTGCTATTGCGGAAGGGAAAGCAGTTGTCACTGCAACAAGTGTTGCTGATCCAACCGTTTCCGATAGTGCAGTTGTTTATGTTGTCACTTCATTAAAGACTTCTGATGGAAAAATCGCAATTAGTAACATGGCTAGCAAACAACAAGCCGATTATTACGATTCAACAAAGAGAACTTTCAGTTACCCAGATGTGATTTTAAGTTCAATGGCATATGAGAACAGTATTACTGTAGACGGACAAAATAAAGAAACATTTAATCTCTTTAGAAATATCCTTACAAGCGAATCAGATGCTTATTTCTCAATGGCAACTAATGCTAGATACACAAACACATTTGATGCGCCAGTAATGTATCAAAACTATGCTTATCAAATGCTTGCTAATCCAGGTCGTTACGATAGTTACATTTTCTATGATAGTGATAGCAGAAAGAACGTCTATTATGCCAATACTGGATTTATGGCTGACGAAATCGATGCAGAAGGTAACAAACTTCCTTTAGTCGAAGTCGTTTATAGACTCCTTGATTCCTTATTCTCTACAGGCAGAGAATTAGCAACCGATAATCAAGAAAGATCGCTTGAAAGCAAATACTTAAATGTTAACAAGCTTACTTCTATCGGTGCTATTGGAGGTAGAACCGGTTCAGTTTTATCTGCGACATATTCTGTTTATGAAAATCAATCATTCATGCTTGGAACTGATCAAGAATCATCTTATGGATTCCCGGCTGGCACTATCTTCGAAATTAATTTGTCTTACAATTTCATTTGGGAAAATGGTGTTTGCAGAAGATATGTTGTCAATCAACAATTATCTTATGAACTCGATAACAAACAATATGTCGAAAACTACGACATCACCTACACGATGAAGTTTAATAACGAAGTTACTTATAGTCTTCCAAATGTCAGAGATTACAATTTAGTAACTGAGATTTACGATTTATAATCGAAAAAAGCAAAAGATACTAAGGCATCCTTCGGGGTGCCTTTTTATACTACATTTTTTATATATTATCGATGAAAAACAAATTAAAAATTTTGTTTTCTTGTTTTATATATCTTGAGATAGTATAATTAACAAACAATTTGTTTAAATAAACAAATGGGGAAAGGAAGAAAGAGATGTTAAAGTATTCATTAAAAAGAATTGTTCTCGCTCTCATTACAGCGTTTATCATCTTGTCTTTAACATTTATCTTAGTCAAATCTTTGGGAATCCAAAAAATCATCGATCCTCAAGTTCAAGTTCGTCATGCTTATTGGAATGAACAATATAACTTAGGATATGTTGTCAGATTCTCAACAGAAGTAAGTGGATATGGGAACCTCTTAGAAGCTTTTAAGAATCCTGATGGAACTTGGGAGTATTTCTATGAGAAACCTGTTCTTGAACAATATTTCAATTGGCTAGGTAATGTTGTGACAAAATTTGACTGGGGTCGTTCAACCACAATTGAACCAGGTTCATTAGCAACCACAATCATTATTGAAAGATTACCTACTTCAATGATTTTAAATATTATTTCCGTTGTTATATCTGTTCCACTTGGAATCGGACTCGGAATTTTAGCAGGTTTAAAGAAGAACACATGGGTGGACCATTTTATTTCCACAATCGTCATGGTGTTTATTTCCATTCCTTCTTTCGTCGTCATTTCTTTCCTTATGTATTGGTTATGTTACGAAGCTAAATGGTTACCATCAGCGTGGCCAACACCTTCTGAACCAATGAAAAACAAATTATTAGCGTTTATTATTCCAGTTGTCTCATTATCATTTGGATCTGTTTGTGGTTACACCAGATTCGTTAGAGCAGAGCTCTGTGAAGTTATGTCTAGTGAGTATTTGTTGCTTGCAAGAACTAAAGGTTTAACCAAAAACCAAGCAATTACTAGACATGCGCTTAAAAATGCATTCGTTCCAATCTTACCAAGTATTCTTGCTGAATTTATTGGCATCTTTGGTGGATCTATGATTCTTGAAAAGTTATATTCTATTCCAGGAATTGGTGATTTATATATCAAGTCTATCGAAATGAAAGACTACAACGTATTAATGGTGGATATGGCAATCTTTACCACAGTCGGCTTATTAGCGGGTATTGTTCTTGACTTATCCTATGGCTTTATTGATCCTCGTATCAGAATGGGAGAAAAGAGATAGTTATGGCGAAAAAAGATAATGATTTCGACTTAGTCAATCTTCCAGAAGAAGCTAGAGACCCTGAAATCAAAGCCGAGGATTTCACTCTCCAACAAGCCGACACAACAATTCACGAACAAAAATTCCAAACTAAGCCAACAACATTCTGGAAAGACTCAATGAGAAGATTCTCAAAGAACAAGAGCTCTGTTGTTGCAGCCTATATTTTAGGCTTCTTAGTTTTACTTGCGGTTTTTGTTCCAATCTTTAACACATCAGATGTTTCTAAACCTCAAAATGTTGCGTTCCAAAACTTAGAACCAAAATTATTTAATTCTGGTACTGGATTCTGGGATGGTGTTAAGACCATTACCCACGAGCCTGTGGATGCGAACACACATATGCCTAATGAAACTTACTATAGACCAAGTGGTATTTCTGATCTTGTTACCGAAGGTGAACAATACACAAATATCCCAACCTCTTTTGGTAAAGAAGGATATGTACAACTTGGTTTATTCGGTGGAACCGGAATTGATAAAGTCTATTTAACATGTAATGGTAGTAGTGCGATTTCTGGTACCACTTCATCATTTACCTTAAATCTTGATGAATATGATCTTTATATTTCAAAGTTCACAGTCGTTGATGAAGCAAAGGTTAAAGAAAAAGAAGGTTCTGACAAGACTTATCCTGAAAACTTCAAACAAGGTCTTGTAAGCTTTGAATTCTTCTATTTTGACGCGGGTGTGGAATATTCTTACACAATTATTGATCCAGCCTTAAATCATTCGATAACCGAGGCAACTAAAGTTAATATTGGTGAAATTATCAAAACAAAAACCGGTAAGTCTTCATTTACTGACTTTAGATTCCGTATCAAACTCGAAAGAGCGGCTACTGAAACACCTGCTGATCACGTTTGTTGCTTAATTCAAAATTTAATGTTTGAAACAACATCTACCAACGAGAAAGTGATTCAATTCTTCTCTGATGAAACTGCAGTTAATGGCACTAACGGTATTTCATTTAACGATGCGATGAAGTTTATTAATAGAACCAGTATTGTTGGTAGTGGTGCTGGTCAAGTTACTAACCCTGGCTATTGGAACTCTATAAGTGATAAAACCAAATACGCTAGAAACATTTACTTAGGTAAAGCAGTTTATGCTTCGTTTAAATATGACACATATAACGCAACCTTAGGTGAAAGAGATTACACAGTTACTAGTGAAAACTTAGAAAACTGGAAATCTAATGGATGGGTTGATTTCGATATTCGTGTTGTTCAAGATCCATTAAACCCAGGCACTTATATTATTGATAAAACTAGATGGGATAATTTCGCTGCTGCTCATGATGGCAAAGGTATTGTTATCTTAAATAGTGTGAAGTGTCCACTTACAAAAGAATTTGAATACGAAGATGTTCGCTATACAACTCAAGCAGGTGGAAAGAGATTCTGGTCTGCTGACTGTAAAGTCATGTATCACAAGATTCTTGGATTTGACACTATGCCATCTTACCTCTTTGGAACTGATAGAGGTGGTAGAGACATGTTTAAATATGTCTTCGAAGGTTTAAGAAACTCTTTAGCCTTAGGTGTTGTGACATTCGTTGTCTGTTTCTTATTCGGATTACTTTGGGGATCAGTTTCTGGCTACTTTGGTGGTGCAGTTGATATGATCATGGAAAGATTCACTGATATTCTTAGTGGTGTCCCATGGGTTGTTGTTATGACCATCATCATCTTAAAAGCAAATGAAAGTAGCTTTGGAGTATTTGCTCTTGCTCTTTGTTTGACTGGATGGATTGGTACTGCTAGTAGAACTAGAACTCAATTCTATAGATTTAGAGGACGTGAATATGTTCTCGCTTCACGTACGTTAGGAGCAAGCGATGCAAGATTAATTGCTAAACACATTCTCCCTAACGCGATGGGTACGATTATTACGGGCGCGGTCTTAATGATTCCAAGCGTTATCTTCTCTGAAGCAACGATTTCCTATTTAGGACTTGGATTTAAGAACTTAAGCTCACTAGGTGTTATTCTTTCTGATAACCAAGCGAGATTATTCGACTACCCATATCAACTCATATTCCCATCAGTTGTCATTGCTTTAATCATGATTTCCTTTAACTTATTTGGTAATGGATTACGTGATGCGATTAACCCAAGTTTGAAAGGAGAAGAAGAATAATGGAAAATAAAGAAATTGTTTTATCTGTTAAAGACCTTAAAGTTAACTTCTCCACAGACCATGGTTATGTTCAAGCAGTTAGAGGCGTTTCTTTCGACTTATATAAGGGAGAAACACTTTGTATCGTTGGTGAATCTGGTTCTGGTAAATCAGTGACCAGTAAAACCATCATGGGTATTTTAGCGGCGAATGGCCGTATCGCTGGTGGATCTATTATGTATGAAGGTGAAGACCTTACCAAAGTTAGTGAAGATGAATTCCACCGCATTAGAGGACATAAAATTGGAATGATTTTCCAAGATCCTCTTTCTTCACTAAACCCAATCGTTAGAATTGGTAAACAAATTACTGAAGCGATGTTAATTAACTCATCTAGATTAAAGAGAATCTATGATGATAAAGTCGCAAAAGAATTAATTGCATATAAAAATGCGGAAACAGAATATAAGAGAGAACTCGCTAAAGATAAAGAAAGAGTGAAGTTCCTTAAGAGTGAACGCAAGAAAGACTTAGATAAAGTCAAAAACGAACCATCAATGATTAGAGATGGTAGACTCTACTCTTTAAACATTGACCATAATGGTTTCTTGTTAGAAGCGAAGGACAACTATAAAGATAAAGTTGCTCCAATCGATAATAGCATTAAAGAATTATCTAAAGATAAAGTTGCTAACGAAGCTGAAATCAATGGTTTAAATGAACAAAAGAAAGTTCTCTTAAATGAATATAACGCTCGTAAGGCTGAGATTAACGCTCAATATCAACAAGATAGAGCTGAGATTATGGCGGAATATAAAGCTAACCTTGCAGCAAGTAAAGAAAAGAGAGAGCAAGTCAAAGAGAAATACGCAAATGAGCTTTCTCATGTTACTGACTCAAGCACTTTATCTAGAAAAGAACTTAAAGCCAAATTTATTCCTTTAATTAAAGAAACTAAAAAAGCTTATAACGAAAGAAGCAAAGTTGCTAAAAAAGAAGTTAAAGAATACGCTGATCAATTAAAACAAGAATCTCTTAATAAGATTGATGAAATCAAAGCTGCTGGTCACACCCCAGAAGAAGAAAAGAAATTAATCGCTGAAGAGAAATCACGTTATACATCTTCTATTAAAATCACTAAGGCTGAAGCAAAAGCTAGAGCCCTTAAGATTATGGAAGAAGTTGGTATTTCTTTCCCAGAAAAGAGATACAATCAATTCCCATTTGAATTCTCTGGTGGTATGCGTCAACGTATCGTTATTGCGATTGCTTTAACTGCAGATCCAGACATTCTCATCTGTGATGAGCCTACAACCGCTCTTGACGTTACTATTCAAGCGCAAATCCTTGAATTAATTAATCGTTTAAAGAGAGAAAGAAACATTTCCTGCATCTTCATTACTCACGACTTAGGTGTTGTCGCTAATATGGCGGACCGTGTCGCTGTTATGTATGCAGGTAAAATTGTTGAATATGGTACTGAAGATGATATCTTCTATGACCCACGTCATCCATATACTTGGGCCTTATTATCATCTATTCCAGATATCAACTCCAAAGAAAAACTCGAAGCGATTCCAGGCACTCCACCAAACATGATTTATCCACCTGTTGGTGATGCGTTCGCTTTACGTAGTAAATATGCGATGGCTATCGACTTTAAGAAAGAGCCACCTCTATTTAAGATTAGTGACACTCACTACGCTGCTACTTGGTTACTTGATCCAAGAGCACCAAAAGTGGAGATGCCAAAGATTGTTAAGACTCGTATCGAGAATTCTTTAAAAGCGGCGAAAGGAGGTAAATAGAAATGAATATTGCATCTAAGCTTGTTTATCGCGTTAAAGCGAGATATAAACCAAGAACTCCTACTTATCGCCAAGAATTAATTGATAACGGTGTTGAACTTTCAGTTCGTCACTTAAAACAATTCTTCAAGTTTGGTCATGGTCGTAGTGCCTTTAAAACCAAGGCTGTTCATGACGTTTCCTTTGATATTAAAAAGGGTGAATGCTTTGGTCTAGTTGGTGAATCTGGATGTGGTAAGACTACAACCGGACGTAGTTTAATTAGACTTTATAACATTACCTCTGGATCTGTTTACTTTGAAGGCAGAAGAACTTCTGCTGGAAGTAGATGGAACGAGAAGGAAATTAAGTGGACTAGAATACGTGGCAAAAAGAAGATGAGAGAGCTTCGTAAAATTGAAGAAGACGAAGTTGCAATCCTCAAAGACACGACGGGGGCCGTCAAAAAGATTGAAGAAATCAATGTTGAGCTTGCGAAAATAGAACACGAATTAACCGATCTTAAAAACGAATATAAAGATCGCATGAGACAATATAGCGAGAACGCTGACGACGAAGGCGATACCGCTAATAAGATCGAAGAAATAAATCGTGAATATTCTTCTGAAGCTGAAGTTCGTAAGGTTAAAATGGAAGGCCTTCAAAAAGAGCTTAAAGAACTCAAAATACAGTACTATGCTTCTAAGAAAATTAAGCCTGATGAAGCAACTAAAGCTAAGATCGATGAGATTAAAGCAAAGTACGCTGCTGAAAGAAAAGCAATTCAAGATCATATTGATGAAGTTTGGAAAGAACAAATTGAAGCAATTGCGCAAATTAAATATGACAACAAGCATGTTGATAAGAAATTAATGAGCAAGATGCAAATGATCTTCCAAGATCCAGTTGATTCTCTTGATCCACGTATGACTGTTGAAGACATCATCCAAGAAGGTCTTCACATTCAAGGCCAATACAATCGATACAAGAATTCACAAAGAGTGAAGGAAGTTCTTGTTAAAGTTGGACTTCTTCCAGAATACGCTTCCCGTTATCCACACGAATTCTCTGGCGGACAACGTCAACGTATCGGTATTGCTCGTGCACTTGTGATGAATCCACAATTCCTCATCTGTGATGAGCCTATCTCCGCTCTTGACGTCTCTATTAGAGCACAAATCATTAATCTTCTTAATGACTTAAAAGAAGAAATGGGATTAACAATTCTCTTTATTGCTCACGACTTATCAGTTGTTAAATATTTCTGTGATCGTATTGCAGTTATGTATTATGGTGAAATTGTTGAGTTAGCAAGCAGTGATGAACTCTTTGCTCACCCATTACATCCATACACTCACGCATTATTGTCTGCGATTCCAAAACCGGATCCTCTTAGCGAGAAGACAAGAACTAGATATCTCTATGTTCCTGCTAATGAGCACGATTATTCTAAAGAGGCTCCAAAACTCGTAGAGATCACTCCTGGTCACTGGGTCTTAGCAAATACTGCTGAACTTGAGAAATATAGAGAAAAACTTAAATAACATCTTTAAAGACTTCACATAGTGAGGTCTTTTTTCTTGCTTAAATCTAGATTTTTTTCTTTTTTTGTTATCAACTATCTGTGAGCGTAATTTAATTACGCTTTTTTAATAAATGAAATAAAAGTAGCAAAAAGTGTCTAAATGGAGTAAAGTATAATTTCTCTCTAAAGAGAAAGAATGAAGGCGTCATTATGAAAAGAAAACTTCTCACAATTTGTGCAATAACTGCTTTATTGTCCCTTGCTGGATGTACTAATACCGTGCCTAGTGGTGGTGATAATCCAAGTCAAACCACAGAAAGCGCACTAAGCAGTATTGCAATAACCGAACAAAAAACTAATTATGAAGTTGGCGATACATTTGTTAAACCAACTGTTATTGCAGTTTATGAAAACCAAAGTAGCAAAGTAGTTACAAACCAAACCACATTTGCTGGATTTGATTCTTCTATCGCAGTTGCATCTCAAACAATTACTGCTAGCTATACCGAAAAAGATGTTACCAAAACTGCCTCTTACACAATTACTATTTCTCAAAAAGGTTCATTAGAAGTTACTTTAGTCAGCATTTCTATTAATAATACAAAAACCGAGTATCAAGTTGGTGATGAATTTGTTAAGCCAATTGTTACCGCTAGATATAGCGACCAAAGCACAAAGAACGTTACATCAAGTACAGTCTTTAGTGGATTTAATTCTTCGGTTGTTGCTGCCACTCAAGCAATCGTTGCTTCTTATACTGAAAAAAACATTACCAAAACCGCAACATTCTATATCTCTGTTGTTAACAAAGATACCCCAGCCGAAGGCGATAATGTTATTTCGTTCGTTTCGTCAAGTTCTGATTCAAGTTGGCCTTTAAAAAGTTTATCAGGCGTATATGAAAGCGGAGAAGATTATGTCGATTCCGCTGAACCTGTCAATATTTATAAAGGCACCAAAGGCCTTAAATTTGGATCAACCAAAAAGATGGGCTCTTTAGTTTTGAATTTATCAAGTTCATTAGCGATTACATCTATTGTTGCTAAAGTTTATTTATATGGCTCAAATACACCTGATTTCTTAATTAATAATAAGGGTGCCGAAATCACTAAAGATGGTGATTATACCTATACCTATGATGGCGCTGAAACAAATAAGATCAGTATTGAATCAAAAGCTCTTGTTAGATTCTACATTAAGAGTTTAACAATCAATGTTGGAGTTATTACTCCAATTGAACCAACAGGTATTACAATTGCTCCATCAATTGAATTAGCTGCTGGTGGATCGACAAATTTAGCCGTAACTTATTCCCCAAGTAACGCAAATACCAATAAAGAAATCACCTGGTCTACATCAAATGACAGTGTTGCTACTGTTGCTAATGGCATTGTTACGGTTGCAACAACTGCTTCTGTTGGCCAAACTGCGACAATTACTGCAACTCTTAAAAACTTACCTAGCATTTCCGCTAGCTGTGTTGTCACAGTTGTCGAACAACAATTAGATAAATGGACTATTATGATTTATATCTGTGGTGCAGACCTCGAAAGTGAAAATGGTCTTGCCACCAGTGATATTGCTGAAATTCTTTCAGTCAAACGTCAACCAGAGGATGTTAATATCATCATTGAAACTGGCGGTGCAAAAAGCTGGAAATCTACTTATGGAATTAGCTCTTCTAAATTAGGTAGATGGGAAGTTAGAAACCAAAAGTTAAACAAAGTTTCTGAACTTAACTATGCAAGCATGGGTCTTCAATCCACATTCCAATCCTTCTTATCGTGGGGATTAGGAACATATCCTGCTGAAAAAACTGGTGTCATTTTATGGAACCACGGTGGTGCGATGGATGGCGTTTGCTTCGATGAAAAATCTAATGATGATTCATTGCTCAGTTCTGAAGTCACCGCTGCATGCGATGCAATCTTAGGAAGTGACAAACTTGAATTCATCGGTTATGATGCTTGCTTAATGCAAGTTCAAGATATTGCTGAATTTAATAGCAAACACTTCAATTATATGATTGCAGCCGAAGAAAGCGAAGCTGGTGAAGGTTGGGATTATGATACATGGGTTGATGATCTTTATGCCTATCAAAGCACTGAAAATATTTTAAAAGCAATTTGTGATGGCTTTGTTCAATCAGTAACTGATATGTATGTTGCCGAAGGATATAGCGCGGCTGATAACGACCAAACATTATCATGCTTAGATTTATCTAAGATGGCAGCTTACAAGTCAGCGTTTGATGTTTTAACCACTAAAGTTAAGAGCGTTGGTATTTCTAAGCTTAGATCTTTAATGAAAACCGTTAAGAACTACGCTGATTCGTGGGTTACTAAATCTGACTATTCTTATTACGTCAATACATATAATTACCCATCTTCTTGGTTCTCAGGTCCAGAATATGAAAATGGAACAGCGTATTATTTGTTACATGGATATTATATTTATGGAACATTTGATGTTAAAGATATGCTTAACAAGATGAAATCCAGTTCAAATTATTCTTCATGCACAACCGAAATTAATAACACAATCAGTGCTTTAGATGATTTAGTCGTTTATAGCAAGGCCGGACAAGCTGCTGGAGAATCACATGGATTATGTGTTGTTGTTAGTATGGATAGTAATAACTTTGTTACCGATTCATATAAAGCAAGTGAAACCAACTTTACAGCGTGGAGATCATTTGTTTTAGGAGCTTAATAATTTAATTATTAAACAAAAAAAGCAGGGCGACCTGCTTTTTTCTTTTCTAATAGCCGCTAAATCAATTCAGTTTCTCTTGAATTGATAAAAACTTTATTTTTATTTAAAATATATATCACCATGAAAAAGAAATTAGTCTCTTTATCAATTGCAGCTTTAGCGTTATCAAGTTGTAGTTTTACTAACTTCTTTTCATCTATTGTTTCTTTGGAGATTTATGATTTCCACGAGACCTATTATCAAGGTGTCTCTTTTAAAGACGATAATGAATTACAAATAGTAGCAACTTATACAAACGGAGAAGAAAAGCTCCTTTCTTTTAATGATGTCGCTGTGAATTTAAAAAATGGTGGAAATACTCAATCCGCTTATGACCCATTTGCAACAAGTGGAACGTATGATGTCACTGTTTCTAGTGGAACAGCGGTATCTAATACAATAACCATTGATGTTTCAAATACTGCAAACTATGCGACTAATATTGAATTAAACGCTAGTTCAAGTGCTGTTGATACAATGGAGATGGCAACCTTTACAGTTGAATCGGATCCGCTAGATTACAATCTTAATTATGAGCTCACTTTGTCTTCTGAAACTGCCTATTTTGAGAAAATTGATAAGGGAACCTACTTATTTGTTGATTCTAGACCTGGAGTTTCCACTGTTACAGTTAAGGCTAAAAGTGGCGCCTCTTCAACTATCACTCAATCAATTGATTTTACTGTAACTGCAAACTATGTTGAGAAGACAATTGCTCAAAAATATAAAACTTTGAACACCAAGAATTGTCCTTCTGAAGGAGAAATTAAGATTTTAGTTATTCCAATGTGGTTAACTGATTCTTCGTCATATATTTCTAAAGATCGTGAAGTGGTGAGAAGAGATATTGAAACCGCTTATTTTGGAACAAAAGCCGACACTGGATGGAATAGTGTTTCTTCATTTTATGAAGAAGAGAGCGGTGGAAAAGTTAAACTTAGCGGCACAGTTAGCGAATGGTATGAATCAGGCAAATCCGTTAGTGATATTTCTACTGACGATGAAAGCGGTTCAAAAACATTTAATTTAATTAACACTGCAACAGCGTGGTATTTCGATAATCACGAAGACTCAAGAAGCAACTATGACTATGACGGTGATGGTTTTATCGATGGAGTGATGGTGATTTATGGTGCTCCTGATTATTTCTCTTATGGAGTAAGTGAAGAATATCGTAAGAATAAGAACCTTTGGGCGTATTACACTTATTCCGATTCATTACCTGCCAATGTCGCCAATCCAAATATTAGATCAATATTCTGGGCGAGCTATGACTTTATGTATGGTTATAAAGATGCTTTAGATAAAACTGGTAATGTTTATTACAAGGGTTCAACAACTTATTGCCGAATTGACACTCATACATATATCCATGAAATGGGTCATGTCTTTGGTTTAGAAGATTATTATGATTATGGTCAAATCTATCGTCCTGCTGGAGCTTTCTCCATGCAAGATTATAATGTCGGTGGGCACGATCCTTTCTCTGTCATGTCCTTAGGCTGGGCTAAACCATTTATTCCTACTAAGAGTGGAGTAATTCGCATTGGTACATTCCAAAAAACAAGAGAGTTAATTTTATTAACTCCATCATGGAATTCCACTGATTCTGCTTTTGATGAATATTTGCTTCTTGAATTGTATTCAAATGAAGGTCTTAATGAGCATGATTCACTTAAACCATATACTCCTTATGGAGCGGTGTATCCTCAAGGACCTACTAATGTTGGTATTAGATTATGGCATGTTGACGCTAGACTTACCTATAATACCTTTACAACTTATAGTGAAGATTTATTCACTGACCCAACTTTACATAGTAAATCAATGACCGCGTTTTCTAATACATTCATTAAAGAAAGTGTTACCGAATCGCATGTTACACCTTTGGCAAAGTATGACAGAAACTATGCTTTATATAGCTTACTCTCTATAGTGAGAAATAATAAAAATGATACATATAAGTGCGACCGTGTGTTCTCGGCTTCTGATATGTTCTATGTAGGCGATTCATTCAACCTTCAAGATTATGGAAAGCAATTCCCATATAAAGAGATTAAACAAACAGAAACGTATCTCTTAAATAAGGGAGTGGATCTTGGGTGGACATTTAGAGTGTTGTCCATTACAAACGAATTTGCTGATATTGAAGTTACAAAGATTTAAAAAACGATGTGATTATTGAACCACATCGTTTTCTTTTGTTTCTTCTTGTTTGTGCTTTCTTGTATATCTCACTAAGAGATAAGAGAGGACAAGACCTCCAATAAATAGAACCGCTCCAACTGGGATTTCCCAAGCGAATTTTGAAGGCGCCCATGAATAATAATAAGAATATATTTCATAATTAAAGAATAGCGCGAGCGTGCTACCGATAACAAAACCGATAATTGCATAGAAAGTAGTCACTCTATATTTAGCAAGCAAGTAGTGCATTAATTTAGAGATTAAATAGAAACCAATGATAACTCCAATAGCAAAGCAAGCAAGGATTCCAATTTGTTGTCCTAAGTTGCTCCAGTTGTTTTCTAGCAAACACTGTCTAACAACTTCCACAGTGTTACCAATTAATGGTTTATAAAAACCAATAACTAAAAGGATCATGCTTCCACTTAATCCAGGGACCACCAAAGCGGCAGAAGCAAGTACTCCAACTGGAATTAAAATGATATATACCCACCATTTAGGATTAACCATAATTGAAGAGACATCTGCCTTAATAAGAACGCTTGCTACGCCAATACCAATAGCAACGATAAAAGCTACCACAAGAGCGATTATATGGGCTTTCTTGATAGGTTCTCCCTTAACTTCGTCGGTTATTCCTGGGATACTTCCAACAATAAAGCCAGCGAATAAACAGATAATCGCAAACAAGAATCCATTCAATGCTTTATCCATTAAATAGATAGTTGGGATGAGCGCTAAAACAACACCTAAAAGAACAGGGATAAGATAGATGACCGCTCTTTTAAATTGCTTAAAGATATTGGAGATAGCCCAAAGAATCTTTTCGTAGACTTTTAAGATAACGGCAATTGTGCCTCCAGATACTCCTGGGATAGCGCTTCCAACGCCAATCCCAATACCGGCAAGTATTGTTTTAAACCATTCTTTTACATTCATAGCAACATAAGTATATACTCTTAAAAAATATTTTTTAAGCAAAATACAATTCACGAGAGTATAATATGAACGATGAAAAAGAAAAAAGGATACTTTTCGAAAACTAGTCGTGTAGTGCTATTTTCCATCATGATGGCATTCTTTTTGGCATGTGTTGTAATTTCAATCATTATGATTGTGGATGCAACTAAGCAAGCAAGCCAGGGACAAGAATATGTCGCTAATTACGATTTAACATTTGCACTTACATTTATCTTTATGTCAACTGGTGTATATGGAGTGTTCTATTTCATAACATTTATTATTTACTTAGTAAATAAAAGTAAAATTGATGAAGAATCAAATATCAAAATTAGATCTAATGGTTCGGAAGATAAAGAAACAATTAAGCTAAGAAAGACATTTGATGCTGAAATTATTGAAGAGAATGCTCCAGGAGAAGGAGCACCTTTACATTCATATACAACAAACCCTGAAGAAATAGATGAAGCAGAATATAAGAAATTTATAAAATTCTTAATGCTTAAATCTACCATCATGGTTGAAATCTTAATTCTATTAGTTGCTGGGTTATGCTGCATTTTAATCCCGTATGCACTAACTCTTGCGCTCGTTCTTTTAGGGTTGCTTGTTGTCGCTGCAGTTCTTGATATATTAAATCTTTTAATCTTCTTACCTAATAGAATGTATAAAAAATCACAAAAGAACCCAGTTCCTACTTTGGTAAGAGTGTACGCCGACAGAATCGAAGAAGTAACTTCGCTTATGAGTGGAAGCGAAATCATTTATGTCTGTAAATATGATTATTCCGTTGTTAAGGACGCTGGTAAATATTTATTTATTAAGTCAAGAAATGAAAAAACCATTGTTGGAATAATGGCTTCTAAAGAAAAATTAGGAGAAGAGAACGTTAATCTTCTTTTAAATAAAATGACAATCAAAGCTTTTTGATGATAAATTAAACATATGAAATTAATTGTTGGACTTGGAAACCCTGGAAAGAAATATGAACATACTCGCCATAACATGGGATTTGATGTTGTGGATCTTTTTAGTGAGCAAGCTCAAATTGATATTGATAAAGAATCTTTTAAAGGACTAGTAGGGAGAGGAAAGATTTTTAATGAAGATATCTTCCTATTAAAGCCACAAACATTTATGAATCTCTCTGGTGAATCAGTTAGAGAAATCGTCTCATACTTCAAAATTAATATCGAAGACATCATTGTTGTTTATGATGATATGGCTCTTGATGTTGGAAAGATTCGCTTAAGACCAGGTGGTTCCAGTGGTGGGCATAAAGGAATCCAAAACATCATTGATAACTTAGGTACTCAAGAAATCAAAAGAATTAGAGTGGGAATTGGAGAACCAGAATTTGACACAATTGACTTTGTACTCTCTAAACCTACAAAAGATGAAAAACCTCTCATTCAAGAAGCGATTGAAAACGCGGCCGATGCTCTTAAAGATATTCTTAAAATGAACTTTGATAAAGCAATGACAAAATACAATTAGGAGGTAAGCTAACGAACATCTTCGACAAACTCAAATTTAATAAAGCGATACCCCCCTTCTTATCACGAAGTGGGCATTTTGTCGTGGATGATTTAGTTGGAATTTCTCTATTAATTGCAACTGCTTATCAAGAAGAAAAACATAAATATTTATTAGTTACCGCGAATTTATATAAGGCTCAAAAAATCTTTTCTATGCTTAAAGGTTTACTTCCAAAAGCAAAGATTAATATGTTCATGAATGATGAATTAATTAGAGCAGAGAACTTATCTTTGAGTAAGGAAATGGCGGCCAATAGAATCTACGCGCTCGATGAGATTTTAAATAATAAAAATGAGATTATAATTGCAAATATTGCATCAATTATACGATATTTGCCGACAAAAGAGACTTTTTCTGCATCTACTCTTTCATTTAAGGTCGGTGATGAGATCAACTTATCTGAAGTCAAAAAGCAACTTGTCAAATCAGGATATTATCAAGTGAACAAGATTGATCAGTCGCTTCAATTTGCGTCACGTGGAGACATACTTGATATCTTCTCAGTTAATTATGATGACGCAATTCGTATTGAACTATTTGGCGATGAAATTGAATCGATTAGGTTTTTTGATATCGCAACTCAAACAAGTAAAGACAATATAAACAAAATCAAAATTTTGCCTGCTAATGATTTCTTATTTACAGAAGAAGAGACTAAAAACGCTCCAGAAGTATTAATGTCTCAATTGGAAAAAGACAAATCTAGACTATCGATGGCGGATTTTGAATCACTAAGAAATGTGGTTGAAACCGATATTCAAGATATCTTAGAATACAACTACTCTCCTAACCTATATCGCTACTATTCTTTAATCAGTAAAAAGACATCATCTTTAGTTGATTATTGTAAAGATTATGATGTGGTTTTGGTAGATGAGCACGCTTTAAATGAGAGCAGTAAATTGATGATGGAAGAATCATCTTCTTTCTTATATGAGTTATTTGAGGGTGGAAGAGCGATATCTGGATTATCACTATTCCAAGAGTTTGATAGATTACCATTTAATCGCAGTCGATTAATCAGAACAGCTGTTCTACAAAGAGATGAAAGAGATATTACGTTTAATTGTAAGAATGTTCCTTTTGAGTCAAATAAAGACAATGACGCAATTAACATCATCCGCTCGTATACGAACCAGAATTACAAAGTAAATATATCTTTATCAAATAAGGAACAATTAGAAACAACAATTGATTTATTAAATAGTGAGAATCTGCCTTTTGAAATGGTGGACACTTATGGAGTTCCTGATAAACGTCAAATTGGTTTAGCTATTTCTTCTTTGCCTTTAGGATTTGTTCTTGATGATGAAA
>OCTW011259140.1_pt1 | contig 18144 bp, 10 predicted proteins | sample 1539671 | NCBI WGS metagenome assembly OCTW01 (sample SAMN02144230, study PRJEB22623) | gut metagenome | biome: sheep rumen | host: Ovis aries | place: New Zealand
TAAAAAACAAAAAAACAGCCAATCATTGCTATCTCAACGAATCCTGCAATTCCCCAGAAGATTGCATTCATAATTACGAATTACGAATTAAAAACAATTCCGCATTCCGCATTCCGAATTCCGAATTAAAAACGTGAGCATCGTTAGATGCGAACAAATCCGTTTGTAAAAAACAAAATTCATCTAACGATCCCCTTCTCAACGAATTCTGCAATTACCCAGAAGATTGCATTCATAATTACGAATTACGAATTACGAATTAAAAACAATTCCGCATTCCGAATTCCGAATTCCGCATTAAAATAGTGAGCAGCGTTAGCTGCGAACAAATCCGTTTGTAAAAAACAAAATTCATCTAACGATCCCCTTCTCAACGAATCCTGCAATTTCCCCAATAATTCCGCATTCCGCATTAAAATAGTGATCAGCGTTAGCTGCGAACAAATCCGTTTGTTAAAATAAAGGATATTCTTCATGAACCAAAATAACATCCTCATTGTCGTCGATATGCAAAATGACTTTATTGATGGTGCACTTGGCACACCCGAAGCCGTCGCCATCCTCCCCAATGTCATCGCAAAAGTGCGCAATTTCAAAGGTAAAATTATTTTTACATTCGATACGCACGATGCCGATTATCTCAACACCCAGGAAGGCAAAAACTTGCCGGTGAAGCATTGTATCAAAGGCACTGCGGGGTGGATGCTGCCTGCCAATCTTGAGCAATTGTGCGCCGATTTAAATGGCATGCGCTTCGAAAAGCCGACTTTTGGATCTGTCAAACTGGCACAGTACCTCGCCGATATGCATCAGCAAATGCCCATCGATTCGATTGAAATCATTGGCCTGTGCACCGATATCTGCGTTGTGAGCAATGCATTGCTCATTAAGGCCCATCTCCCCGAAGTGCCCATCAAGGTCGATGCATCTTGCTGTGCCGGCGTCACTCCTGCAAAACATGATGCTGCCCTTGAGACGATGCGAAGCTGCCAAATGTTAGTTAAACTTTAGGCATTCATATTCAAAATCGGTTCGCCCCGTAGGGGCGACACATTTATAAATATTAACCGTGGATGAGCGCATAGCGCGCACCCCCCGGCGGGGAATGAACACACACTGTCAAAAACTAGGAACCTCTATGACTCAATTCGACAAACGCAACATTACCATGATGATGGATCTCTACGAAATGACGATGGCCTACGGCTACTACAACCAGGATGCCCAGGCCGATCGCGTCACTTTCGATGTCTTTTATCGCAAGAATCCGGACGGCGGCGGTTTTGCCATCTTTGCCGGGCTCGAACAAATCATCGAATACATCGAAAACATCCATTTTGATCAGGACGATATCGACTATCTGAGAACGCTCGGCATTTTTAGCGAGCAATTCCTCGAGTTTTTAAAAACATACCGGTTTACCGGTGATGTCTATGCCTTCCCCGAGGGGACGATCATGTACCCGAATGAGCCGATTATTACGGTTCATGCGCCTCTCATCGATGCCCAGATCGTCGAGACTGCCATTTTGAACCAAGTCAACCACCAGTCTCTGATTGCGACCAAAACCCGAAGAATCGTGCGCGCCGCCAAGGGACGCGCCGTTTCGGACTTTGGTGCACGCCGGGCTCACAACGTCGATGCCGCCGTCTATGGCGCTCGCGCGGCCTATATCGGCGGGGCAGTCGGTACGGCAACTGTCGAGGCTGGCAAACAGTTTGGCATTCCTCTCAGTGGTACGATGGCTCACAGCTGGATCATGTTTTTTGATGACGAATATACGGCTTTTAAGCATTATGCCGAAACCTATCCCGATTCATGCGCTTTTCTGGTCGATACCTACGATGTGCTCAAGTCGGGCATTCCCAATGCCATTCGCGTCGCCAAAGAAGTGCTCATTCCCAAAGGCAAGCGTTTGCGCGGTGTGCGCCTCGATTCGGGCGACCTGGCCTACCTCTCACAGCAGGTGCGCCAAATGCTCGACGATGCCGGTCTCAATGACTGCAAAATCATTGCTTCCAACAGCCTCGATGAGTTTACGATCGCATCGATTCTCGACCAGGGAGGCCAAATCGATTCCTTCGGCGTTGGCGAGCGTTTGATTACGGCCAAGAGCGATCCCGTTTTTGGTGCCGTCTATAAAATTGTGTCGGTCAATAAGGGACAGGCTTGTATTCCGCGCATCAAGATATCCGAAACTTTCGAAAAAATTACAAACCCAGGCATTAAAAAAGTCTATCGTATCTATAACGAAAAAGGCTACGCACTCGCCGATCTCCTCACCAAATCTGACGAAACGTTGGATCTCTCCAAACCTTATCAATATGTTGATCCGTCCAAACCCTGGAAAAAGATGAAATTCGTCAAATGCACAGCCCGCGAATTGCAGCAGCTGGTGGTTAAGGATGGCAAACGCGTCGTCCCCGTCAAAACCATGCAGGAAATCCGGGAATATGTTGACAAACAGCTCAAAAATGAAATCTGGCAGGAAGAACAACGCTTCGAAAATCCCCATGTCCACCACATGGATATGAGTCCCGCCTACTATCAAATGAAAATGGATCTACTCGCCAAAATGCAGAATGCGGTGGAGTAAGTATAGACTATCCAGAGTATGATGATTAACACTCCAATCGCGTTTGTCATGGAGTAGTCTTTAACCACAGCGATGGATAATTGGAGTATATGGATATAGGCTCTGTTATCCAAGAGTGGATAGTTTGTTCACCGATAATTGCCATTCTGGCCTGGCGCTTAGAGAATGGATTTGTTACTCAAAGCTCTAAGCTCAAAGCAATAAAAATGATATGGTCTTTGCTCATGACTTATCCACGCTGATTGAATTGAGCCTTTTTTTATGTATAAGGGGGCAGTGGCCCCCTTCGGCGCTATCGCGCAGGATTTCTGCATTCGAAAGTAATTATGATTGGGAAAAGGATTCCCTGCTCTATAAGCGCGTTGGATGGAGTATGTTCGGCAGCGGTCTGTTGGTCGGTGGTGTGATAGGCGGAGCGATGTTAGGCAACGCAATACATGAGAATAAGAGAATGAATGGTGAAGGCATTGGTGCTCTCGGTCACGGAATTACGAATATAATGTTTGGATATGTAGGTATTGGTATCATGGCAGTCGGTGGGGCTGTCATGTTGTCGGGCATTGGTGTGCTGATTGCAGAATCGGTCAAATTCGATCCGTATCGCAGCGGCGAAATTGCAGGACACAAATTTGAGTGGAACCCTGAATTGTACGTTTCGCCAGAATTCAATGGAGTTGGATTCAGTGCGAGATTTTAGGGCGCGTTTTCTTTGGGGAGTTTAGCGTTATGAAACGGATTTGCATTGGTTGTACATGTATATTTGGGGCTTTGGTTTTCTCTTTACTATCGACGAATGCCTCGGCTCATGTCAGTGAACCAGGGCTCGATTTTCGTGCCAGTCTGGATGTACCGATAGAGATATTGGTTGCTGGAATTGGGCTCAATCTCAATTTTGGATATCGTTGGGCGTATGCAGGGATCTATGTCTCACAGGATTTGGATTTCATTTTCTCAAATGATCCATTTAGTAAAGATGATTACTGGGGATACGAAGCGACACACGATGTCTGGTTTCAGGGAGCCACCTATCTCACAGGGCTTGGCTTTATTCCAATTTCAGATAATTGGGAAATGTTTCTCGGAATGGGCATCGGTGTGATGTATTATTCCAATGATCTCATTCCTGATCCTGATGTCGATGATGATACAGTTAGTAATCCATTCGATTTATCCTTAAAATTTATGTTCGGTATGACCTATTATATTAATGAGCGTTTCGGTATCGGATTTAATTTGAACTATAGTTTGACAATAGATTGGTATCACGACGAATACGATGGAACTGATTCTGTTTACCTTAATCATACGATATACCCAGGTATACAGATGGATGTAAAATTCTAATCGGATTGATTAAAAGCTTGGTTGCTATTAAGCCAGGGAACGAACGACGTAGGCGTTCAATGTTAATAGCCCCCGACAACGCCGGGGGGATTAGAACGATATTATTATGTTTTGAACGCCGTAGGTGTTCAATATTGATCCCCTACGAGCTTCGTGTAGCGGCTGAGTCGTGACAAAGCTTGCACGCGCATTGTTAATTCTTTTGTATTTTGCATTCAGTACGCATAAAATGCTTGCAGCGCGTATTGTCGTTAGACAATAGCGATGCATTCGTTGACGCGTATGCCCGCAGGGCATAGCGGCAAACCACGATTCATCAAAATGGAGGTGTCGTACTATGCGAAATCAGTGGATTTGGATTTGTAGTTTGGCGTTTGTGCTTAGTGCGTACGGTTGTTCGGATAACCAAATTATTAGCAACTGCAGCGATCAGGACTGTCTTGCAGCGGAGAATCCCGATGCGAACGATTCGACCGAAGGGGATAACAATACGACGGCTAAGTCAGATCCGAATGAAGATGACAGGGCGGGCGTCGATCAGGAGAATCCCGATATCGAGATACCCGATGAGCCATGTACAGGCACGGATGATTGCGCTGATGTACAGGCATCGTGCGATATTTGTACGGATGGCGAAAAAAAATGCGATGGCAATGAACTTGTGATTTGCCAAAAAAATGCCGAGAATTGTCTCGACTGGGCGGTCATGGAAGATTGTGCTGCGTCGGATAAAAAGTGCGACAGCCAGTCACGATCATGCATCGGGTGCGCCGAGACATGTCATGCCGGTGAGAAGAAATGTGCCCCCAATGGCATTGCAGAATGTACACCGGACGCGGATGGCTGTGCGGCCTGGACTGTGAACGAAATCTGCGGGGCGGGCACTTTTTGTGACGAAGCGACGGTCTCGTGCATTCCCGGGTGTACGGATGAATGCAAGGATGGCGAGACAAAATGTGGCGATACTGAAATTTATGCATGCCAGAAGGGCGAATCGGGCTGCTATACTTGGGTAGAATCGGAAAAATGTGAATTTGGCAAGATATGTACCGGTACCCCTGCCAAATGCGATTATGCCTGTGGGGATGATTGTGAGCCGTTTTCGCTGGTATTGCTGCCCGATACCCAGAATTATACGCGTACTGCGAATGGTATCTATAAAAAACAGACGGACTGGATTGTAAAAAACCAGAAAGCACTGAATATCCGGTTCGTGCTGCACATGGGCGATGTGACCAACGATAATACAAAAGTCCAGTATCAGCGCGCAATCGCTGCTCATGATGTACTCAACAAAGCCGGCATACCCTACTCTGTGGCGACGGGCAATCACGAATATAAAAAGGGAGACAGCGGCAAAAAATTCGGCTCTCGCTCGCGCACGCTCTTTGCCAATTATTTTAATGATAATTATATCAAAAATGGTTTTAAGGACAGCAGCTGGTTTCATGGTTTTAAATCGACGGGCAGCATGTATGCGACGTTCGAAGTCGGCAACCTCAAATTTGCCGTAGTGGCGCTCGAATACGCGCCTCGCAAGGATTTGCTTTGCTGGGCGGATAACCTGATTCAGACGGAATTAAAGGACAGATACGTCATCATTACGACGCATGGTTATTTGTCACGAGGGGCGACCGAAGCTGCTAATGACTATACTACAGGTTATTCGAGCGGTGCCAAACCGGCTTATACGCCGTTTGGTCACACGGGCGGGGAGGTCTTTGCCGAATTGGCGGGACGGCACTCCAACGTCATTATGGTCGCTGGCGGCCACGTTTTTGGTATTGAACACCGCAATCGCCCCGGATTTAATGGCAATTCGGTGCATGAAACGCTCGTCGATTATCAGGCAGAAAAACCCTGTACATCATCTTCGTGCGTTGATTCGAGCTGTGAACATGCCAATGATGCCGGTAACGGCTGGATGCGCATCCTGACGATCGATCCCAAAAATACCATGACTGCCGACGGCACACTCGTCAATAATGTTTCTGCGACGACCGTAAGTGTGCTCGATTATTACCAAAAGAAAGGAATTTTCTATTGCTCGAGCAAGGCGAGTAACTCGAAATTGCATTACTATGATGCAAAATTGTCTGGTCAGGATCACACCTATCAGTTCGCCTTTGATTTCTCCAAACCGATTCATTATCAATATAGCACCAACAATGATATCTCTTTTGGTATTCGCGATATTAATAGTGATGGCAGTGGAAATCAGTATGTTCCGGCAATCGCCGTCAACCGCACCAGCGGCTCATTTGTCGCCGTCTGGGAAGATGATCACGATTCTGCCGATGGCGAGGGCAACCACGATATCGAGGGACGAATCTTCTGTGCCGGTGGTTGTCAGGATGTCAAGCAGTTCACGATCAACTCGACCAAATCCGGCCAACAGCGCAATCCCGATGTCGCAATGGATAAAGATGGCAATTTCGTCGTCGTCTGGGAAGATGACAACGATGCCAATGGGACGTACCAAATTTATATGCGCGGCTTTGACGCCAAAGGCAACGAGCGCTTTGCCACCAAGACCGTCAACTCTGAAGCCGCAGGACAGCAGTACAAGCCGTCGATTGCGATGGCACCGGATGGCAATTTCGTCGTCGCCTGGGAAGATCAATCGGTGAGCAAAGACACCCCGCAGATGTACATTCGTGGGTTCAAGGCGGATGGTAGCGAGTTGTTCCATGACAGGAATGTGATGGACAAAGTCGAGGGAACGCGCAAAGCCGGAGATATCGCCATGGCGGATGACGGTTCGTTCGTCGTGACATGGCAGGATGACGGCGACGGCAACGGCACGTATCAGGTCTATGCCAGGGGCTTTAATGCCGATGGATCCGGGCGCCTGCCGGCATTTGCGGTCAATACGGTGGCCAAAGGCCAGCAGCTCAACCCGTCGATTGGCATGAATGCCTCGGGCAGTTTCTTTATCGCTTACGAGGATGACAGCGACGGCAACGGCAAGTATCTCATCAAGGCGCGCGGGTTCGATAAGGATGGCAAGCAAATCTTTGCCGATACGACGCTTTCAAAATCGGGCGAACAGACCGCCGATCCCGTCGTCTGCGTCGCCGATGACAACAAGGCCGTGTTCGGCTGGACGGCCAAGGCCCTCAATGAGAACGATGTTCAGCGCCGCGTCGTCCAAAAAGACATGACCATCGCCGCCGAGGACACGGTCAACCGCGTCACCGAGGGGCCGCAAAATAGCCCAGCCCTGGGCTGTACTGCCAACGGCAAACACGTCTTCCTCTTCTCGGATGATGACGATCAGAATGGATCGACCGAAATCTTCGGACGCGGTTACAACGGATAATCTTCTATGATTTGTGGGGCCTGCCTATTGCTGCGCAATACGGCAGGCCAGGGCGCCGGCTATTGGCAATGCCAATACGCCGGCGCTTTTGGTTTTTGGGGGGAAGGGGAAGCTCATGGATTCAAATAAATCTGAGAGTTTCTAGTATAAAAGCACGCTGAAAGCGTGCCAGAGTACAGCCCGGGGTAAGCCCGAAGGTCGCAACCCCGGGATAAGAAATTATCCATCTATCGCACCCTGAAAGGGTGCAAGGTTTTAATCATTAAAAATATAGCGTTCGTCATAGACAATACCGTAGGCATCAAGAATAGTACGATATTCCTCTTCAAATGTTTTGATTCTATGATGCTCCGGTTGTTTTTTGATATATTCCATGACTTTGGGAATATTTGTTGGACTCACAGAAAAAGCACCATAACCGTTTTGCCATGCGAATGACTGATATTTATCATCAATTGTTTTAATCCATTTTGTACTATCAATTTTAATCGTTCTAACGAAGTCTGCGATACTCATAATTTTAGGCAATGAAGATAAAATATGAATATGATCTGAAACACCACCGATTTGAATGACTACCCCACCAATATTGCGTATAATACCGCCGATATAGAGCCATATACGCTCAAAATCATCATGTTTTAGCCTTGAACTAGCTTTTTTGATATGAAATATGAGGTGTACGTCTATTTTAACCAATGAACTACCCATGCACGTATCCCCTTTGCCTTGCACCCTTTCAGGGTGCGTATTGTGGCGGTGACTACCTACCCCGGGGTTACGCTACGCTTACCCCGGGCTGTACTCTTTGCACCCTTTCAGGGTGCTTGTAATATCAGATTACCTTCATATCTCCTAAATACTAAATAGACGCTAAGGACAATTTTAAATAGGTGTGGGTAATTTAACTTCATTTCCTTCGATATAAAATGTATCAGAACCAGACCAGTTAAATTTATCTAAAGCGTGAATGTCAGAACATGTATAATGTGTTTTTGACGGAGCGCCTGTACAGACATCTTTAGAATTGGCATTACAATGTCCACCGGTGCTACTATCACAGCAATATAAGTTTAAAGAAGCGCCGCAATCATTTTGTAAATATGCACACATGTAATTGTCGGAGGCTTCATTGGTTATACATTGGCCATAAACTATATCGTAATGTTTATGCATGCTTTGTTTTCCATCATCATCGTAAGTAAAATAGGTAGGTCTATAGTAAGTGGAATAGTGCTTGAACTGATAAAAATACACACTCTGCTTTTTGACTTTTTCTTCACTAAGATCACGTGCATTTGAATCTTTATAATTATCAGACATAGTAAATAATGATTTTTTGTCAATGTAGCAAAACCTGTCATAAGGATTTCCTTTTTCATCGGCAAAATTACCATCGCCATCAGTAAATCTGCATTCAGGAGCATAAACCAAAAAGAAGTTATAGTTTTCTAAATATTGAGATACACAGCTCGAACAACTAAAGTCACTCATTTCAGAAGGGTTGCAGTTACTATTCGAGGCCGTTTTGGCAGATGATATTAAACATGGATGGTTTTCATTTTCGTAACTGCTTGCTAAATTTCCATCATATTCGCCTTTGTATAAACAGTAGTTATTTTCTGGATCGTCATTGAGTTTTATGAGCGCAAAAATTTTACTCATTTGCAGTTCTGTTAAGACTCTTATATTGTTAGCAAAACCTCGAAATCGTCCAAAGATATCAAGACGACCGTTCACTTCATTGATGGCAATCAAGACGTTCTCAATGGATAAAATACCATACTTATGTCTTAGTTGAGCTTTAATGATTTCTTTGAATTTTAGAATTAGTCTTTCTTTTAGTTGCTTGTAATAATCAGAATTAGAGTGTTGTTTGCTTATATTTTTTAACTCATTTGAGGCAATCTCTTTTTCAGCCAGGGAGGTTAATGAGCTATTGCTTAGCTTGTTTATGTAATTTTGAATTTTTGTATCATCAAAATCTTCAGGGTCATCTCCGAGGTGTCCGACAAGACCTGCATAGTATCTACTAATTGAAAGAGTGTCGAGAACAAGGAGTACGTTTGAAATATCAAGAATTGTATTATTGATCTTTGGTACATCGACTTTTTCCAATTCTGTATCCGTGTATTTGTCGATTTTATTAATTTGTTCAGCAACTTTCTCTTTTGCATTAGCAATCTCCCTTATATCCATAAAACCAATTAAACCACCACCATATTTGCACTGTGAAGGCTGTTTGTTACAAAGTTCATTCTCATCACAAGAATTGTCCGAACACTCTATCTCACTTCGATGATTATATTCAGAACATGTTACTGCTGATAATTTAACGATAATATTCTTAATTGTAGAAACTGGGGTGTTTAAGTCTTCTCCATTATCTATCATTGAATTTTCTGGGATAACTAGTTTCCCGATTAAACCACCAATATTTTCTGATTTATAGGCGGTTTCATATTTTTGATTATGCTCTTTTACTTGTTCATAGAGTTTGATATTTCCGCCGATAATCGTGCCATGCGGCTCTTTATTATTGTCATTCTCATTTAAACCAAAATCAGTCACATGTGAAAATCCACTCGCAGCACCGATGACACCGCCGACATTTTTCATGCCATTGACTGTGCCCGTTAAAGTATTGCCAGAGCCTGAGATGGTAATATTCGATGTTGAGCTCTCGCAACTATCGGCATCCGTACATCCAATGCTGCCGATAAAACCGCCAACGTTATAGGTGCCTTTGACATCTTTGATGTGAATGTTGTTAAATTTAATTTCATGAGAGTCGGAGGTAGGGGTTAGCTTGCCAATCACTCCGCCAATGTTCTTCAGTTCTTTGGCATCATCGCTTGTAACATTAATCACCCTACCCTTAGTTCCTTTTATATCGAGTGAAGTACCCGAAACTGTACCTGCAAGTAAACCACAATTGTCACTTGAACATATGATTGAACCGGTAATTTGGATGTTTTCCAGTTTAGCATTTTTGATTTCATTGGCGAGTCCGCCTTGTAGAGGCGTGCTGGGGTCAGACTCAGCTGGTGTAAAAGTAATCGCAATGCCTAAATTTTCGAAATGGGTACCATCGACATCTGTAAAAAGGGGGGCGTTTAATTGTTGGGAGTCTTTGCATCGAATGGTCGTTCCCTGTGAATCGCCCCCTTTTATTTTTGTAACGCCAGATAGAGAGATGCTTTCGTAATTGGAACAATCAATGATGAAATTTCCTGTTTCATTGCCATGTAAAACGATAGAATTGATTTGGATATTACATTCGGCATCATATTCACTAATTGTGTCGCTTAGGCCTTTGGGGTCGAGTGAATTAAAGAATTCTTTATCAATATGAAGTTCAAACCCATCTTTTGTGCTTACAAGGTAAGGGTATTGGTCTGGCTTCTTCGGATTTTTACAGTAAATCTTTCGTAACTGATTGCATTGTATATATTCACATTGTTCGTCGCAAGATTCTTCTGAACTGCATTCTTTGACGCAAATTCCTTCTTCGTTGCAATAGCCGTCGTTAGGGCATGTATTGTCTTCGTTGGATTTGGCAGGTTCGCATTGTTGATTATGAGTAGGCTGGGGAGGGGCATCTGTTGGTAAAACCATGCAGTTATCAGGATTCTCGGTCGTGCATTGCTCGCTTGAGTTTCCGCTGCAGCCTTGATCGCTCGTACAATCATACGCACAAAACTCCAGATTTGTTCCATTAAAGAATACTGGATGGCCGTCATTAAGATCATCCAGAATAAAGCATCTTTTTTCTGTATCGGGGGCTTTACAGATATCGTCTTTGTATAACGTCTCTGTGATCCATTCGCCCTCATTGCATTTTTTTTGTAAAAAGAAAATTCCATTATCTTTATCGGAATTTACATAACCGAGTGGTTGGCATGTGGTATCTCCTTCCTGGCATTTGGCACAATCGGTTAGATCTTTGTTGCAGCCATGTTCACAATCACTTATTATAGGTACATTGTTGGTGCATTCATACGTCATGTTGTTGATGCAATACTTATAATCATCCTGACAAATCTCGCATGTGGGGGTGTCGTTTGAACTCTTAGCACATTTGTGACTTGCACATTTGGCTGTTATAATTCTGCCATTTTTACATAGGGTTATTGTAGCGTGATCTTCTGTTTCCAAACCTGGTTCCCCCGGATCACATTCTACCGTTCCATTTATACATTCTCCACAACTGGCTTGCCATTTTTTTTCTGATTTAGCGCAAGAAGTAAATTCGTTTGTAGCAATTGAAGTACATTTTCCATCATTGCTGGTGTTGAGGTCGTCATGAGGAGAATTCGAATCGCGAATATTAATATATTTGTGATGATCACAAATTTCTACAGTCCCTATTTTATTGTCGTCATTCGTACACTTCGTGTCTCCCTCATAGCACAATCGATTATCGCATCCGTCCCCCGTGTGGTTGCATGCTCGTTCATAGCATCGATAATTGCCGCATACGCAAACATCCGGGCCATCCGGCGTTCCGCCTGTCAGTTTGCAGTATGATTTAAAATGTGTTCTGATCTCACCCTCAGGGACGATCGTGCTATTCTGGCATCCGGCAGCCACCATTCCTATCGAGAGACAAAATAATAATTTTTTCATTGCTGATTGCCTCCTCATTAAAATGTCAGGTGCACTTTGATGCTGTTCGGTGCGATATCGAACGATAACTCTGTCGTTTTGTTCATCTTGATATGATTATATTGATAACCGCCGATGCCTGCCATGAGAACACCCATAAAGGTCAAGGCCGCACCAGTTCCGGTGAGCGCAACGCCGGCAATGTAGGTGTCCGTATTGTTCAATTTATAACCTAAATCATATTTATCATCATCTTCCATAGCTTCATGATTCAGCTTGGTTCTTTCCGTAACCATGAGACCGATTCCCGCTCCCGTTAATCCAATTCCAACAATTCCGAATCCTACGCCAGTCCATAAAACGACACTTGCTTTGTGCTTTTCGTAAGTATAATCGACGGTATTCGAGATGGTCTGCGTTTGCTCTGTTTTGTATTTATCGTTCGAGAGCCTGAGGTTTTCTGCTTTGAGTTCGTTGACGTATTTTTGTGACAGTTCTGGGTATTCGGCTTCGTAGCGGCCATACCAGATTTGTTTGGCGATTTCGGGCGAAACACGGAAATCGGAGAGTTTGTTGGTCGCCCGTTCGTAATAAAAACTAGCCTTTGTGGGCTCGTTTAAAGCGGAGTAACTTCGGGCTATGTAGTAGTTCAAAGCAGGGGAATCTGAACAAATCGAAGTCATGGACTGGGCAATTTGGATGGCCTTTTGATACTCGCCGGCTTTGTAGGCGGTCTGGACTTCTTTAAGTTTTTGGTTCCATGTTGGATTTGTATCGATATTATCACATGAAGCGTGCGCTGTACTTGCCATTGTGGCAAGGCCTGGAATGAGCAAGAGCGTAAAGAGTATCTGTTTGAATGGTCTGTTCATTGGTTATTTTCTTCTTGGTGGTTCGTCCAATGTATGCTCGGGTCAGTCGAGCCCTCTTTACAATTTCGCCTCATCAAGGCGATATTATAGAATGTAGTTACTGCATGCATTGGAGTCAAATAAAATAGTTATTTATGAGTTACGTTACTACTCAGCCAGGGAACGAACGCCGTAGGCGTTCAATATTAATAGCCCCCGGCAACGCCGGGTGGATTAGAACGAAATTGTTATGTTTTGAACGCCGTAGGTGTTCAATAAGATCCCCTACGGGGCTCTTATTCAGTAGTAATATTTATTAAATGCTCAATATTGTGTCCCAATTGGGTGTGAGTCGTAGGCAGGATGGATTTATTTTTGATCTGTACAAGGATAATAATAATCTGGATAGGGATCATCTATTCTTGAGCAATATTGTTTGGGTTTACAGACACTTGGATGGTGGATGGCTTCGGATGTCTCATAAGTCAATGGATCTTTTGTATTATTGCATCGATCTTTGCAAAATCTATCAAACGGTGTGTGTTTGTCATCCCATCCTTTACCAGGTTTTAAACATGAGGCAATCTTATTATTTTTGTTATATAATCCGCAGTAGGTATAATCGTCGGCGCAAACTTTGCAATCAGACAGGCCGTTTTCCGCCAGATTGATTTCGCAGCCATTATCCCTATTGGAATCGCAATCTTTGTATCCGGATTCACAAATCCCGCATTTAGACCAGTGTTTATCGGTGAGTAATGTTTCACATCCGTTGTTTAAATCATTATCGCAATCACCGTATCCATCTTTGCAACTATAGTTGCAAGTACCATTGCAGGTTACGTTCATATTGGGTCTATTATCGCATTTGTTGCCGCAGCCATTGCAATTGTCAATATCAGTTCTAATATTGACGCATCCAGACTCGCATAAAGCCATGTCCCCTGTACAATTCTCTATACATTTCCCGTCCTGGCACAACGGCGTAGGCTCAACACATTTATGATTGGGAGCACCGCAATTGTCGTTGTCATCTTTTTGACATGGTACAAAACGGGAGTCTATGGTCTGATTATAAGGATGGTAGCCTGTTATGCATACATTTGCATAACAATTGCCATTTTCGCAATAGCCGTCATTATCTTCATAGTCATTGTCGCCGTCTCCCCATGCCATGATTGAATAGCAATCAGAGTGGTAAGGGCCACATGTCCGGATGGTATCTTTTTCACATTTTGTTTTATTTTGTTCGGGATGGAAACCTGTTTTGCATTGAATGATCGTGCAAGTGCCTTTAACGCAAGATACTTCCTCTGAGTTTGGGATAGTATTTTGATCACATGGCGAATTGCATTTTCCGCAATGCTTTATATCTGTCATGAGGTTGACACATGCATTGCTGCATTTTTTTTGTTCAGAACTGCATTCCACTTGTTGTATGCCACAGCGGTAATGGTTGTTTTCTGTAAGGCAGATCATGTTTTCGGGGCAAATTCCATGATGGAATGCCAGATAATATTTTTCGGCATACTTGCCATTGAGTCCGCAGCAATCATCTTTAGTGAGGCATTCATCGTTTGAACAGAGTTCTCCTTCGCGTTTTGGATCGGCAGCTTTTGTGATTTGGATAGAATTGAGTTTTGCTTTATTTGAGTCATTCGGACAAAAGACAAGGTTATCGGGATCATTCGTAATTTTTTCGATATCGGAAGCGTCGAGTACACACCCGCACAAACCATAAGTCATGGCAACACAGAGGATATGTTTCGTTATTTTGAACATTTTGGACCTTTGTATGTGTCTACTTCATGTGTAACGATGGTTTCTGTGGGATGTGGCATGGGGGCGTTGCGGGGCTTTGCCCCGCAGAGGGGGTAGGCGCGTATCGCGTGCGATAGCGCCGCAGGGGGCGTCTGCCCCCTGTAAAAAAGTTGTTTAACAGATGTTAAAGATATTGTTCGAAGAATTTGTTTTTTCTTGTCTGGTTCTCAAAGTTCAAAACAATGAAGTGACACAGCCTTTGAATTTTAAACGTAACTATTCAGCCGGGGCTCTGCCCCGGACCCCGCCAAGGGCCTGAGGCCCTTGGAACCCACAATCATTTTTAGTTTTTTCTTATCTTTTACTTTTCACAAACCATAACGAACGATCACTCGATGGGGCCCCTCCCCCATCTCTCTAAAGTATTGATTTTAATTATCGTATAAATCATCAAGCAAATAATATGCCTCTTTTAAATGCGGTGGCACTGGGCTGGACATGGTCAAAAAAGGAAATCTGAAGATGGTCAATTTTAAGATTCAGGGTAATGTAAGAAGTCTTTCCGCACTTGAAGCCAATTGCGTGTTTCTGTTTCGAAAGACTCGACAATTTTATATGGATTGGATTGTTTTTCAATACTTTTGCGAATGTTGTCGTTGCCGAAGAGCAGATCGATGGCGAGTCTGTCGTTGACAAATTCGTAGGTTTCGGTTCGCCAGGCAAATTCTTCGTGTAATGCGTGCATGACGCATAGGATGGCGATTCCGGTGAGTACGGGTTTGAATGTTTTTCTGTCGGTGACATGCATTTCGATACCGTGGCAGGTTTTGAGCGCATGTTTTTGGAACATGGGTTTAAAATCGAGTGGTCTGAAAGCGATTCCCGGCAGATTGAGCAATTTGAGGGATTCACATGTGGCGTTGGATTTGACCCATGGTGCGCCGAAGACCTCGAAGGGGCGCGTCGTTCCTCTTCCTTCGGAGAGATTTGTACCTTCGATGAGGCACATTCCTGGATAGATAATGGCTGTTTCGATGTTTGGCATGTTAGGCGAAGGCATTGCCCAAAAGCAGCCAGTTTGGTCGTAAAAGTCATTCCGGTTGTAACCGTGCATCCATGAGATGTGTAGATTTTGGATGTTTGGGGTGTTATCGAGTGAGCACCACATTGTAATGAGTTCGCCAGCGGTCATGCCATGGCGCGTCATGACGGATCGCATGCCAACAAAAGAGTGGAAATCGGGTTGTATGAGATTACCCTCGGTCTGTATGCCGTTGATGGGATTGGGCCGGTCGATCAGATAGACATGAAGTCCTTTTTTGAGAGCGGCCTGTGTGAGGAACAGAGCGGTATAGACGAAAGTGTAGTAGCGTGCGCCGACATCCTGGATATCAATCACGACGGCGTCCAGATCGTCGAGGAGGGCATCGTCCGGGCTGAGTGAGTCAAGTGAGTGGCCGTACAGGCTGATGATATTGCGTTCGACGATGGTATCAAATCCGTGATCGACGCCTTCCATATCCTGAGCAGCGCCCCAGAGTCCGTGTTCAGGGGCAAAGATTTTGCTTGGATCGATACCATGCCTTCGCAGTGCAAAAATGATATGTTCACCGGTTTGTGTGACGCTTGCGGCATGGGCCAGTACGGCGGTTTTAGATTGTCTGAGTTTTTTGAGAATTGCGTCGTCTGATAAGAGAACCTCGAGCCCGGTTTGCATTACTTTTCCTTTATCTGAGGGTGGAACATCGTGGTATTGGTATATTTGTTACCAGAAATCGTCGTAGGCATTGGAATCTTCTTCGAGGCCATATTTTTTAGTGGCATAAGAATAGACGTTATCCATTCTGACGAGATAGCATTTATATTTGCTCGTTTCTCCCCATTTTGAGGATTTAAATCCACTGAAGGAATAGCGAGTGATGCCGTTTCCGAAGGAAGATGCTTCGGCGACGTAGACGTATTTGACGGATCCATCCTCTTTTCGAGCTACACCGGCGACGATGGCGACATGACCGGATCCTGTGGAGCCATCAGACTTTTTATAAGTACCGTGCCAAAGTATATCTCCTGCATGAATTTGATCATCCTTGACATTTTTAACCTGTATATAATCTTTTGAATGATCGAGATCTTTGAATTTATCGATGACGTGATCATATACATTATTGCCATTAAATCCCCAGGATGCTTTTTCGGATTCAGTTTTATAGTTTGTTCCGCTGAACATGCTGGTTTTCCAGTCGCCACCGTTAAATCTGCCATTTCTCAAAGCCCATGCGACAAATCCGGAGCATTCCAATCCAATGGTTTTTCCGGATGTTTTGCATGCCCAGGGTGTCGATTTGGAATAAATGACTTTGTTATTTTCGTGGCTGTTATAGACATTGTTGGTGAGATTTAATCCATAGATACGGACGTCGTCCGGGTTGTCTGCTTTTTTATATTTTGTCCATGCAAAGTGGCTGAGCATTGTATTACTAGTAAAGCTTTCCATGTGATATGGGAATGTAAACGGGAACTGCATGGATAAAAAGCGGACGGCCGCAACGACGCTTGCGCGCGTTGGATAATAGACGAGTTTTCCGTCTTCTTCTCTGGCAATCATTTTAGGTTGTACAAATTTTTCGTACAGATCGCGGTTAAAAATGGCGAGATTATATTCATTATAATAATTACAGGAGAGTTTTCCGCGTTTAAGATTATCGTATGGGTCATTATGTTTGAGCGCGGAATAAGGTTTTACGAAGGCCTTTGCGTTTGCGGAAATATCTTCGTGTATTTTGGATTTAACGGTGATATCAATTTCTCCGGCAAGTTTGGAAATTCCCGTTAGTGTGAGCGTATCGGTATCATGCCCAGAATATTCGACGAGTTTGGAGACATCCTCCGTTTGGGTATCGGGTGTCACATTGATTCCCTTCCATGTGACATCTTTTTCGGTGGTATTTTCGGGATCGTATATGACCTTGAGCTGCACCGTCGAATTGAGCATGACGTCGACGCTTCCAGTGACATCTTCACCGACGGCAATGGCAATGGACTTGAGTGGAACGATACATTGTGCATTTTCGGTGAGATAACCATGATCGCATGATTCTATGGTATTGATTTGTGTTTCGACGCATTCGCCGGCGACACATGAAGTTCCTTCGGCACAGGCTTTTAATGCACCATTGTCCAGACATGAAGCCGTATAGCAGATGGGCAGGCCGGAAGCGGCCAGCATGCATGTCTGGCCTTCGGGGCATTGGGTACTGTCGCAGGCATTTAATTCGCGGCATGCATTGTTGTCGCATTTTTGAGTTTCAGTGCAGATTTCTTCGCCGCAGAATTCGCTATTTTCGTGGCAGACATTTTGGTAACAGGTTTGTGTATCACTGCAGATTGCACCACCGCACAAGATTGGTTTGCATTCGCCATTTTCACATTGTTCTTTTTCGCCGCAGATCTTGTCTCTGCATGGATCGATGGTGACGCAGGTCACTCCTACGCATTCCTGACCATCCGGGCATCCGGTATCCTGGCATGTGAGTTCGATACAATCTCCCAGCACACATTTATAACCTTGCGGACATGAATTGTCTGTGCATTCCGGCGCGTCCATACAGATATGGTCCTGACAGACAGAATCTTTGCCGCAATCTTTATCTTCATTGCATTCC
>OCTW011485602.1_pt1 | contig 18143 bp, 13 predicted proteins | sample 1539671 | NCBI WGS metagenome assembly OCTW01 (sample SAMN02144230, study PRJEB22623) | gut metagenome | biome: sheep rumen | host: Ovis aries | place: New Zealand
GAGGCATACCGAAGATGCAAGACGGACAAAAAGCTCGTCATTGCCGGAGGCGCCGAGTCAAACAAGGCATATTATGACTCGCTAACCGAGCTGGCAAATGGCGACGATAGAATCATCTTCACCGGATTTGTGCGCGGCGACGCTGTTGCGGAGCTGTATTCCAACGCCTATTTATTTGCCTTGCCCAGTAACCTTGAGGGTATGGCGTGCGCTCTTTTGGAGGCGATGAGCTTTTCAAATTGCTGTCTTGTCAGCGATATTCCCGAGAACACCGAGGTTGTCGAGGATAAGGCGGAATGGTTCAAAAAAGGCGACGCGGAGGATCTGTATCAAAAGCTCAATCATCTTCTGTCGCACCCGGACGTTGTCAAAGCATACAAAGAGCAGGCACAGGATTTTATCCTTCAAAAGTACGATTGGGATACCGTAGTCGACCAGATGCTCCGCGTCTTTTCGGGAGATGTGGTGGATTATTATTCTGTCGTTGCGGAGAACCGGAGTCAATCATGAAAATAGATTTTTTTATCAGCAGCCTTTCGGGCGGCGGTGCCGAGCACGTGCTGACAAACATTGCGCGCAACGCGGCTGAGCAGGGTCATGACGTGAGCATCACTACCTTTGAAAAAAGGCCGCAGTTTTATGAGGTCGATCCGAAAATCGAGATTAACCGCTGTAACAACACCGGGAGCGGAAGGCTCCGTGAGGTTCTCAGGGATTACAAAGATATGCGCAGACAGCTGAAAAAGCGAAAAGCGGATGTTGTAATCTCGTTTTTAAGCAGAACCAATATGATGCTGGCGCTCGCGGCACCGTTCACCAAATCAAAAATCATCGTTTGCGACCGCAACAACCGAAGGATGAGCCAATCTGCATTTGTGTTCAATTTAAGCTGTCAGCTATATCGCATGGCGGATATGGTCGGCGTCCAGACCAACAGGGCAAAGGCGTCTTATCCCAAATACCTTACCAAAAAGATTTTTGTAATCGCAAACCCGCTTGACCGGGAGCAGCTGGATTCTCAGTGCCCCGAAAACGCGCCCGAGCGAACAAAAACGGTTATCTCTGTCGGCAGACTTGAGCAGGCAAAGGATTTTGAGACCCTGATAAGCGCGTTTGCGCGAACAGCGCAGGAGTATCCCGACTGGAAGCTGAATATATACGGTCAGGGTAAAAAGCATGATTTGCTTCAGGATATGATCACAAAGCTGGGGCAGCAGCAGCGAATCAAGCTGTGCGGCGTGACTAAAACGGTCTTTTCCGAAATGAAGCGGTCCGGTATTTTTGTTTTATCAAGTCGTTACGAGGGCTTCCCCAATGTTTTGTGCGAGGCAATGTACGCCGGACTTCCGTGTATCTCTTCCGACTGTGAGTTCGGACCCTCCGAGCTGATCTCGGACTCAGAGAACGGCTGTTTATTTCCTGTCGGCGACATTGATCGGCTTTATCAGTGTTTGACTGAGCTGATGTCGGATCCGTCAAAAAGAGCGCGAATGGGCGAGCTTGCGAAGAAAAGCACGGATTTTATCGAATCCTCTCGAATTTACGAGGAGTGGAATTCACTCATCCAAGGCGCCGGAAAGGCGAATTGACGCTTTATTGAAAGGGCGATATACCCGCCTGATAAACTGATACAGACGGTAGGAAAGAATATGAAAAAGAACGTATTGTTTGTGATGAGCAGCCTGCGGCACGGCGGCGCGGAAAGAAGCCTGATAAACCTTTTGCAGGTGTTTGATTATGATAAGTACGAGGTCGATCTGCTTCTGTTTCAAAAGGAGGGCGGCTTTTTGGAACTTGTACCGCCTCAGGTTAATATGATCGAGGGCGGAGACGAGCTTTCATGCCTGTACGCGACAAAAAGAAAGGAGCAGCTGAGCATAAAGCACCCCATACTCAGCTTGGAGCATTTCCTTTTTACCTTTCTATCCAGAAAGCGCACTGCTTCTTTGGAGGGCAGTCGTCAGTACCGCTGGGTCAACTTCTATCAAAAGAGGATCCCGCCGCTGAAAAAGCACTATGATATCGCAATCTCCTATTTACAGGTCGAGCAGCTTTACTATTTGGTCGATAAGGTGTCCGCCGGACGAAAGCTCGCGTGGATTCATACGGACTATTCAAAGGTAAATACGGACAGAGAGATTGATCTGGCATATTTAAGCCGTGTCGACGGGGTCGTCAGCATATCAGATGAATGTGTCAACATCCTCAAGGAGCTGTTCCCGCCGATTGCCGATAAATGCTATATGCTGATGAATATCAATTCCTCGAAAACGATCCGAAAACTTGCCGAGGCGTTTTATCCGCCGGAATATGTCAAGGACAACGCCTTGACACTTGTTTCGATCGGCAGAGTTGTGCAGCTCAAGGGCTTTGATCTGGCAGTAGAAGCCGCCGCCAAGCTGAAGGAGCGCGGCGTGAGCTTTCGTTGGTTTGTACTAGGCGACGGTCCGCTGAAAGAGGAGCTTGAACAGACGGCTGATGGGCTGGGGCTCAAGGGCTGCTTTACCTTTTTGGGGCTCAGAAGCAACCCTTATCCGTACATTTCAAACGCAGACATCATGGTTCAGACCTCACGTTACGAGGGAAAATCCGTTGTGCTGGACGAAGCAAAGATCCTCTGCACGCCAATCGTATCCACTGACTACGCGACAGTTCGCGATCAGGTCAGCAATACGGAGGGCATCGTCGTTGGTATGACGGGTACTGCCATCGCCGACGGAATTCAGCAGATGGCAGGGGATAAGGAACGTTATTCGGCATATCTGAACGAGCACGATTATGACAACACCGCCTGCATCAAGGACTATGAGGCACTGATAGACGGATCGGTATAGAAGTTTGGACGTGGAGAAGATAAATGTTTAGATTTAATAAGAACAACACCATCAACGTATTTTTGTATGAGAATGTGATGTATTATCCGCCGGTGCTCAATTTGATCGAGTGCCTGCTCAATAACGGATACAAGGTTAAGCTTATCAGCGAAGGGACAAAGGATCTGCCCGCAATCATCAGTGACAGTGCTTTGTTCCGATCTGTAGAGATCGGCACTACTTCAAAACGAGATATCATCAGCAGATTGCGGAAAAGAAGCATCAAGACCAAAGCGTTTCAGCAGGAGCTGGCAAAGGTCGGCAGCGGCGATATCGTATGGACCGTTAATCCCTTGGCTGTCAGGACGCTTGGAAAAAAGCTGTTCCAATACAGCGACCGCCATGTGATGGAGCTGATGGAACTGACCGACACCTTTCCGCTGTACTACGGAGCAAAGCACCTGAAATATCCTGTCGACGAAGTAGGCAGGAGGGCTTGGAAGGTCGTTGTTCCCGAGCAAAACCGCGCCTATATTCAAAAAGTCGGCTGGAATCTCAGCAGGACGCCGTATGTGCTGCCAAACAAGCCGTATGATACCGCAGACGCGGAGATCACGAATGAGATGAAGCCCGTGATCGAAAAAATGAAGCAGGAAAAAAGAAAAATCGTGATTTATCTGGGTGTTCTGGATCCGGATCGCGATATCGAGAGCTTTGCAAAGGGTATAGAAACCATCAAAGATGAGTATGCGTTATATCTGTTCGGTCCGCTGAAATTCAATGATTCAAGCGACTTTGAACGCTTTTGCAATACTTATGACTGCGTGAACTATATGGGATTTTTCAACCCGCCGTATCATCTGCGCTTTTTGGAGCATGCCGATATCGCTCTGTTGCCGTATCACCCCGGCGCGGTAGAAGGCGTTAAGGGCTTTTCGGCATTCAACGCGCTTTACTGCGCTCCCAACAAAATTTATGAGTACGCGGGCAAGAATGTTCCGATGATCGGAACCGATGTCCCGGGACTCAGAACCCCGTTTGAAAAGTTCAATATCGGAGTTTGCTGCCGCGATCTTAAGCCTGAAACCATTGCGGACGCGGTGCGTTATGTAGACGCAAACCACGCAGAGATGAAAAAGAATCTTCAGTTGTTTTATGACAGTACCGATATTGATAAAATTGTTGATCAAATCGTCAACGAAACATTTTGAAGAACACTGAAATAATTTCGAATAATTTCGACAATTTCCGGATATACCGGTTTTCTGACAGTAAACGGAAGGCTAATGTATGATAACTTTGTCAAGAATTTATAAAGCGGTTTTAATCATTGTATCTATGTATATGTTGGAATACCTTGATATTATTCTGCCTTCCGGCAATACCGATATGTTTCGCGTCATCATCGGCGGTATCGCCGTGACGCTGGCAATCATGACCCTAATCATTCCTAAAAAGAGTCCGGAGTTTAAAAATCAAATTCGATTCGCCAACCGTTTTTTCATTATCTATATACCGCTCGTATTGCTGACGAGCGTCGTATCCGTAATCTGGTACGGATACAAGTTTATGTCAACGCTTGCCATTGTCATGCCGTATTTCTTTCCCTTGTTCGCCTATCCCTTGATTTACATATTCTACAGGGATAAGACCCACAAAAAGTTTTTGAAAAAAATCGTCATACTGGTCGTTGTTATCATGTGTATCAAAGCAATCACATGGTATCTGTATAATTACCGCGGCATCATTCTGTTTGAAAAGCTGCTGTTCAAGCACTCTGAAAAATGGGTCAGAAACGGTGTGCTGCGCATGGACATCAGCTATTTGTTCGGCGTTTCTTTGTGCTTTTTGCTGTGTGAGTTCTTTGTGGAGCATAAGCGAAAGGCAATCATACCCGCAGTGGGAATGATTCTGTTTACTGTCTTTATTACGCAATACCGTTTTTTGGAGATCGTCATCATTATTACGGTACTTTTAGTTTACCTGACGTCTACCGACAGCAACAGACGGGAGCTGATTCGCATTTTATTGCTTGCCACAGCAGGGATTATGTTTATCGCGCTCGGAGGATTGGACGCGATTTTTGCGTCGTTCTCATTTGATAATGTTGATTACGGAAGCTCCAATAAGGCGCGTCTTTTGACAATAGATTATTTTTGGAACTTGATGGAAGGTATTCAATATGTCATCGGTCTGGGCTTTTTGTACAGCTACAGTCCTCGGGCGGCGGTGCTGTTGACGCGGGGCAAAAACCTGACCTACTGGATGGAGGATATCGGTATCCTCGGAGGCTTCTTTACCTTTGGAATGCTTTCGTTTTTGATTTACGGGTCGCTGTTTTTCCGCTCAATCAAGCTCTGCGTGACCTTTGTGCGAAACAAATACGCGGACAGGGCTTTTCTGACCTCTGTCGTCGGATATATGATCGTATGCTGCCTGATGCTCAATATTTTGGATCGACAAAGGCTTTTTGATACCGCGTTTTATATCGCAATCATCAGCTATATCGCCGCTAAGGACGAAACACGCCTGCGACCTCCCCTGAAAGCCCGCAAACTTAAGGCACCGACAAAATGAATGTGAAAGGACTGTTACCTTGAAGAAAAAGGCGTTTTTGAATATTCTTTGTACCACACTCTCTCAATTGGTAACCATTGCCAGCGGATTAATCGTTCCGCGGCTTTTGCTGAGTACGTTCGGCTCAGAGGCGAACGGTCTGGTTTCATCCATCACACAGTTTTTAAACTATATCGCTTTGGTGGAGGGAGGTATCGGCAGCGTTGTTTTGGCGTCGCTCTACAAGCCTCTCGCGGAAAGCGATAACAATAAGCTCAGCCGCGTTTTAAAGGCTTCCAACCGCTTCTTCAACCAAATAGCCTTTATCTTCCTTGGCTATACAATTGTGCTGGGATGTGTATATCCGTTTTTAATCCAATCGGATTATTCGTGGGTTTATGTTTTTTCACTTACGCTGATTCTTGCTGTCGGCTCCTTTGTGCAGTATTGCTTTTCCATCAACTACAAGCTGCTTTTGCAGGCAGATCACAAGATGTATATTGTCCAGCTGGTCAATATCGCCATCACTACCCTGAACATCATCACGGTGTTCGTCGCAATCAAGCTGTGGCCTGAGCTGCATATCGTCAAGCTCGCCAGCGCGCTGCTCTTTATCCTGCAGCCCATCATCTACAGCGCGTATGTCAAAAAGCACTATCAAATTGACAAAAATGTTGAGCCCGATGAAAAAGCACTGTCACAGCGCTGGTCCTGCTTCGGTCAGAATTTTGCCTATTTTATCCATGCAAACACCGATATAGTCGTACTCTCTGTGTTTACAAATCTGAAGCTGGTTTCCGTTTACTCGGTGTACTTCTTGATCGTTGAGCATATACAGAAGTTTTTTAAATCGTTTTCCCATGCCTTTACGCCGATTATCGGCAAGGCTATCTCGGTCAAAGAAACCATAAAGGCAAACCGTTATCTCGACCTGTATGAATTTGTTGTTTTCAACGTGTCAACGGTCGTTTTCGGGTGCTGCATTTATCTGCTGCCGAGTTTTATCATGATATATACACACGGCGTCACCGACGCGGATTATTTTCGCCCGGTTTTTTCAACAATCATCGTTCTTGCGGAATATATCTACTGTGTCCGCGATCCGTATGTTTCTGTTATCTATGCGGCAGGAAGATTTAAAGAAACCTCCCTGAGCGCATATATCGAAGCGGCCATCAACATCGTGCTGTCCGTGTCGCTTGTAATCTGGTTCGGACTGGAGGGCATCGCGGTCGGAACGCTCATCGGAATGACCTATCGCATGGTATATATGATCATTTATCTGAAAAAGCATGTCGTCCACCGACCGATTTACAAATCCCTCAAGCGGCTGGCAATCTCGCTTGCGGCGATGGCGGCGTCCGTCGGACTGATGTGTCTTGTCGATACAACCGGCTCCGCAACCCTGCTGCTTTGGTTCAAAAACGCCGTTCTGTCCGTCTTGGTATTCGGTGCCGTGACTCTGATTCTGGATCTTATTTTTGATCGGGAACTGACGTTATGGGCATTTCGGTCTGCACTCAAGCGAAATAAACAAAAAAAGGGTTAGTTGTCATGAAAAAAAGAATCGGTGTTATCTCCATCCACTACGGCGTAAATTTCGGCTCCTCTTTGCAGGCGATTGCTTTGCAGCATTATCTGCGAAAAAGGGATTCGGAACTGTATGTTGAGGTGATCAATTATATACCGCCTCGCTTCACCCTGAAAAGTCGGATTGCTGCCGTATGTAAGGGCAGCCTGTCCTCAATAGCGCATAAAGCAATCCGTTTTATGCGATTTCAGACAAACAACGGAAGATACAAAAGATATCTAAGCCAAAACGCGACTGTTTCGCCCGCGTTGTACAATATGAAACAGCTCGAAAACAGATACAAAGGCTTTGACTGTTTGATTGCCGGCAGCGATCAGATTTGGAACAGCGATTATAACCGCAGCGTAGACCCGGCTTATTTCCTCCGCTTTGCCTCGGAAGGAACAAGGAAGATTGCCTACGCCGCCAGCTGCGGTAAAGACAGCTTTACGGACGATGAATGGGAGAAGATCAGGGAGTATACAAGCGATTTTTCAGCTATCGGCATGCGCGAAAGCTCCGCCGTGAAGATGATGGCGGACGCGGGCGTCCAAGGCTGTCAGTTCGTGCTGGACCCCACCTTCTTGCTGGACCGTAACGGCTGGAGCGAATACGAGCGAAAGGATCCCGATAGTCCGTCAGATTATCTGCTGCTGTACTTTTTGGATACAGACGGCTCTGATATTATCCGACTTGCGAAGAATATTGCCCGACAGAAAAACCTCAAGACCGTGTTGATTGTGAACGGCCGTTCAAAGAAAACACGCGAAGGCTACGGCGTTGATTATGTGGCATACAACAAGACCCCCGATGTGTATATTTGGCTTTTCCGCAACGCGTCATATATCGTCACCAACTCATTTCACGGCGTTTCTTTTTCAATCAATATGGAGCGTCAGTTTGTCGCCGTAAAAAGAGATAAGTATAACACGCGCCTCGACAGCATTTTAGGTGCCATGGGGCTTCTCGACAGGTATATCGGCACCGACGAGACAACGCTAAAGGATGATATCGACTATACCGAGGTGAACGGCAGAAAAGCCGAGCTGTATGAAAAGTCAACATCCTTTTTGGATAAAGCGATTCAATAGACAGGAATGATAAGATGAAAGAGATCTGTGAATATCAGCGCTGCTTCGGCTGTGGGCTGTGCGCCGATATCTGCGCTTTCGGCGCAATCGAAATGCGCCCGGATGCGGAAAAAGGTCATCTTCGTCCGGTAATCGACAGCAGTGTCTGTTCCGATTGCGGACGTTGTCAAAAGCTATGTCCCGCCAACCGAGAACCGGTATATCATGAAAATATCATTACCTATGCCGCATGGCGAACCAATCCCAATCAACAGCGCGGGAGCAGCTCCGGCGGCGTAGCCGCGGCGTTTTATGAGACGGCAATAGATCTGGAAATGGTTGTCGCGGGAACACAGCAGAACAGCAGGATGACCGCCTCCATGAAGGTCTGTGACAGCCTCGAAGAGATTAAGAGCTTTCGGGGAAGTAAGTATGTCCAGGCTGATACAAGGGGCGTCTACCGCAAGCTGACAGAGGCACTTAAGGCTGGTAAAAAAGTCTTGTTTATCGGCACCCCGTGCCAGTGCGAAGCTGCCGGATCTGCCGCCGGCAGGATGCAGGACGCTCTGCTAACGGTCGATCTGATTTGTCACGGTGTTCCGTCCGAACATATGCTGCTCGATTATATCGCATGGGTCGGGGCAGTTAAAGGGAAAAAAGTTGATTCGCTCTCTTTCCGTTCCGAATGGGGTGTGGAGATGCGGATGTTCTCATCAGGCAAGAAAATATGGGAGCGGCGGATGCATTGGGATTATTTTCTTCATCTGTTCAATTACGGATACATCGTCAATGAAGCCTGCTTCGGTTGTCCCTACGCCTGCCAAAAGCGCGCGTCGGATATAACGATCGGAGATTTTTGGGGTATCGGAAAAGCCGTTCCTTTTGAAGACCCGAAACGAAAGGTCTCCGTGATTGGCGTCAATACCGAAAAAGGGAAAAAGTTTCTCTCCAAATGTAAAACGCTTACCTTGGTGGAAAGAGAGTGGAGCGAGGCGGTCGAAGGCAATTCTCAACTGCGGGCACCGCAGGAAAAAGCACCCGATCACGACCTGTTTTGGAACACCTATCGCCAAGAGGGCTTGGACAAAGCACTGCGCGCTACCGTTTATGACAAGGTATCCGCACGCTATAAAAAGGAATATCCGATGGTGTTCCTGAAAAGCAAAGCAAAAAAGCTGCTCGGCAAATCGTAATGGATTTACGATGCAAGGAGGATTATAATGAAAAAGATTATGCTGGTATTCGGAACACGTCCCGAGGCAATCAAGATGTGTCCGCTGGTTTTGGAGCTGAAAAAACGTCCTTCTGTTCAGACGATCGTTTGCGTAACCGCGCAGCATCGGCAGATGTTGGATCAAGTGCTCAATACCTTTGGGGTTGTTCCCGATTATGATTTGAATATTATGAAGCAAAAGCAGTCGCTTTTTGATATTACCATCAGCGTGCTCAACGGGATTAAAAGCGTGCTGGAGGAGGTTCACCCCGATATAGTGTTGGTTCACGGTGACACCACCACCTCCTTTGTCGCTGCTTTGGCGTGCTTTTATCTGCAAATCCCGGTCGGTCATGTAGAAGCAGGCTTGCGCACCTATAATATTTTCAGCCCGTATCCCGAGGAATTCAACCGTCAGGGTACCGGCATCATCAGCCGATACAATTTTTCTCCCACTCCTTTATCTGCTTCCAACCTGATCCGTGAGGGAAAGAAGAAGGACACAATCTATATCACCGGTAATACCGTAATCGATGCAATGCAGCATACGGTTCGAGAGGACTATACCCACCCCGAGCTTGACTGGGTCGGCGACGGAAAGCTGATTTTCATCACGGCTCACCGACGTGAGAATCTAGGCGAGCCGATGCGCCGGATGTTCCGCGCAATCCGCAGGGTTCTTGACGAGCACCCGGACTGCAAGGCGGTGTATCCAATCCATATGAATCCCGTTGTCAGGGATTGTGCTGCTGCTGAATTGAGCGGTTGTGACCAGATTCATATTATTGAGCCGATAGAGGTGTTTGATTGTCATAACTTTGAAGCGAGAAGCTACCTTTGCTTAACGGATTCCGGCGGAATTCAGGAGGAGTGCCCAAGTTACGGGGTGCCGGTTTTAGTGATGAGAGATACCACCGAGCGCCCTGAGGGCGTTGGCGCGGGTACGCTTAAGCTCGTCGGAACCGATGAGGAAATCATCTACCGCGCCTTCAAGCTCCTTTTAGAAGACGAGGAGGAGTACACACGCATGTCACGCGCCTGCAATCCGTACGGTGACGGACACGCCTGTGAACGGATCGCGGATATACTCGAGGGCAAGCCTTACCGACCTTGGGAAGCAAAACAAAGTTAAATTGCGAAACAGAAGAAATAGATCATAAATAACTACTTAACATGAGGGGGTTGTTACTGTGGCATATCTGGAATACGGTAGAATTGATAAGAAAGCCGAAGAACGCTTGGATTCTCTTATCAAAAATAAAAATTTCAAGCATTACTGGCGGAGGAAAAGAACCTTTGACTTGATCGTGACGGGTATTCTTCTGCTGATCCTCATCATCCCCATGGGAATCATCGCGCTTGCGGTGTTTATCGACGATCCCCACGGCAGTCCCTTCTACAAGCAGATTCGAATCGGCCGTCACGGAGAAGAGTTCAATATGTATAAGTTCAGGACGATGTATGTTGACGCCGATAAGCGAAAGGCAGAGCTGATGGAATCCAACGAAATGGACGGTCCTGTTTTCAAGATGAAGGATGACCCGAGAATCACACGTCTGGGAAAAATCCTTCGCAAGCTGTCAATCGACGAAATGCCCCAGTTCATCAACGTATTTGTGGGAAACATGAGCCTTGTCGGGCCTCGTCCTCCGCTTCCGAACGAGGTCAAGGAGTATGAGGATTATCACAAGCTGCGCCTGATCGTAACTCCCGGCATCACCTGCGATTGGCAGATCTCAAACAACCGTAATGACATATCCTTCAACGAATGGGTCGAAATGGATCTTAACTATATCGAGACCCGCACCGCGTGGAAGGATCTCAAAATCATCTTTAGAACTCCCTTCGCAATGCTCTCCGGTACGGGCAGATAGTATAATACTAATACCTAGCAAAATATTAGTCTTCTTTCTATCAGGAATTAGTATAATAACAAAAAAGCGCTTATAACTGTTTGACGGCAGTTATAAGCACTTTTTTTGAAAATAGTATAATGCATAACTGTATCATTTGTTTTTGAGAGCTTTTTTATTGATGTACATCGCTGAGTCGGCTCTGACGAATACGCTGTCAACAGACCGATCCGTGCTCGGGTTAAACTCCGAGAGTCCCGCCGCAATGACAGCTCCCCCGTTTTCCGCGTTGATATTATTGCTTTCGGTGATCTTATCAATCAATTCGGCTCGGTTTAAATAATCTCTGCCGCGCAGAATCGCAACAAATTCATCTCCGCCGGTGCGAAAAACCGGACTGTGGGCAAATATTTCACATATAATACCGCACGCCTGCCGGATAAACTCATCGCCCTTATTATGACCTAATGTATCATTGATTTGTTTCAGCCCGTTTAAATCGCAGACAACAATCGCAAACTCGACAATTTGACCGGATGCGATTTCGACGTCGATGGTCCTTTCCGTTTTATGATAAGCGTGGCTGTTACCGACGCCGGTCATCGCGTCCTTGAACGCCATATCCTGCACGCGGTCAAACTCTCGCTGTCGACTGAACATCAGCTTGTACACCAAAAACAGGATAACAACAGAAAAAATAATCATGATTATACGAATCAGATTGTTGCGCAAAATCGTGACGTTGAGTCCTTCAATTTGGGATTCAACATAGCTGTTGACTTCGGCGATATCTTCCTTTTCCTGTTCCGGATGAAATTGGTCGATATGGCTGCTGTACCGTGTAGTAATGTTATTCTGCACATTGTTGAGAGCTTTATCGTTTTCTCCCTGCATCCAAACGATAGAGGTGAACATAATCAAGAACAGCAGTACAATCCATACAACGATGGATTTACCGAAGCGGCGCTTTTTATCTCTGCGGAACACATTTCTGAAGAACACCATGCCGAGGATGCTCCATAACGACAGGATCAAATATGATTCTGTGCCGAGGGTGCTGACAGAGGAAATGTGAGGAACTAGGAAATACAGCGCGAAAGCAAGGGAGAACAATATTCCGACAGCACCGCAAACTATCATCCGATTGTTTTTGCAGGCTTTTGCCTCTTTCAACGCCGCAACAGAGGTGTAGGCGTAGATAATGGTGCCGCCTACTGTCGTGACGTCAACAATCCAGCTGATCGCTGTTCTGCCGAAGAACGGGATCACGGCAGATACCAACGTGATAAACAAAATCGCGTTAGTCGGATTGCCGTCCTTATTGGTTTTTGCAAACCAATGAGGGATGATGTCATCCTTGGCGATAGAATACAGCACGCGTGACGCGGCTACGGTATTACCGACGATTCCGGTGATTATACCGCTGAGAACGGTAATTCCGAGTATGATGACGCCGACGGTGCCCAAAGCGTTGTTCACAACGTAGAAGGTCGGTATTTCCTGCATACCTTTGAGGTTGCCTATGTCGGCGATATATGCCGACCAGTCCGCATAGCCCTCGGGAGCCGCATTGACGGCAAGCAGGCTAAGCAGAACATACGCAAGTCCCGCGGTGAATACGGAGATGATGATAATAATAAAGGTTTTGTTCCTTTTGAATCGGAATTCCTCGGCAGAATGAGAAACGGACTCAAAGCCGACATACGCCCATGGAGCAAGAGCGACAATGCTGATAATCTGCATCGGAACACCGGATTCGGAAAGCGGCGAAAAGGCGGGCTGATAAACGGAAAGCGATCCGCCGTTTTTGAACGCCGCGGCAACAAAGCATACAATGATTCCGCAAATGAGGACTGCGGCCATCAATATCTGGAGCCGGTTTGACAACCGCTTGCAAAACGCGCAAAGCAGTCCGCAGGCGGCAAGGACTCCGAGGGCGGCCAATATCTCGCCGAAGTAGATATCATAACCCGCAAGTTGATAATGAAATCCAAACTGGAACATATCGCCCAGAAGGCTTCTGCCAATCAGCGCAAGTGCTGTCAAATTCGCCCATACAATGACAATATACGCGAGTACCAAAAACCATCCGCTCAAAAAGCCGTGATCATATCCCAGTATATTTTTTGTATAGGTGTATGTACCGCCGGAGTCGGGATAGCGACTCATCAAATAGTAATAGCATCTGCCTATAACAAGCATAATAATCGCGCCGATTGTGATACCGAGCGCGGTTCCCAGCGGGCCGGCGATGGGCAGAAAGGTGGTGCCGGGCATGACAAAAGCGCCCCAGCCGACACTGCAGCCGAATGACAGCGCCCATACGCCGAGGGGCGACAAGTATTTTTTTAAAGTATTTTGATTATCCATGATTATATCCTCAACCGAATGCGCAAGATTTTTTCTGTGCGGGAAACGTAATCTTGGGCCCTTTTTCAGTGTAACTGCATAAGAGGCAAAAACTCCTATACGCTAGTCTTCATATATCTGTATGGTGCTCATGAATGAACGCGTCGCGGATTCAAACTGACGGGTTCCGTGACATACCACATCAATCACGGTGCCATCCTTACGCATTATGCGGTGGCGCAGGAAGGCGGTATCGGTTTTCGAAAGCTGATTTCCGACTTGTATCCGATAGTCAGCCCGATCTTCCTCGGGAATCAAATCAAACTGGCTCATTTTGCCGATCACTTCGTCGGGAGCATATCCCGTGATATTTTCAAACAGCTCGTCGACCTCAATAATGATGTTGTTGACGTCAAGCCTATATTCACAGTAAACTACCGGTCGGGTGTTGCCGGTCGCGGCAGGATGCTCTGTCGTTTCCTCAAAAACGCGCAGCTCGTCGCCGCCCGTTTTTTTGCCCCGCATAAGCTTGGGCTTGTCGGATAAAAGCTGCAGGAAAATCTCCGCAATCTGCGGGTCAAACTGGGTGCCCGCATTGTCTTTGATCTCCTGCATGGCAACCTGCGGCGACAATGCCCTGCGATAACATCGGTCGTTGACCATCGCATCATACGCGTCAACAATGGAGATAATGCGCGAAAGCACGGGGATCTCCTCACCCTTAAGCTGTGAGGGATAACCCCTTCCGTCCCAGCGCTCGTGATGGTATTTGATACAAGCGGCTATCGGGCGCAGCTCTTTGGCGGCAAGCGCAATCTGATATCCTTTGACAGGGTGAGAACGCAGTGCTTCCCACTCTGCGTCGGTCAGCTTACCCGGCTTGTTCAGAATATCCAACGGAACAGCAATCTTGCCGATATCATGAAGCAGACACAGCAGCTCAAGAGCGGACATCTGCGTGTCGGACAAGCCCAGGCGTTTGCCAAGCGCGATACCCATTTTTCTGGTTCGCTTGACATGCTCTTCGGTATCCTGATCCACTTGCTCCAAGGCGCGAACAAGGGAGGAAAGCGATTCGGATCTGGAAGATTCGTTTGTCAACATCTTTTTGATATTAAGGTCAAGCTCCGCTTCGTTCAGCACATCTTGAACGGAAACGTTCTCCGGCGGGATGTCTGCGTGAACAAAGGAATCCGTTGTTGAAGCAACACCGTAGAAAACTACCTCATTACTGCTTTTAATCACTTTTTTAATGTGTTTATTCATGTCCTGCTCATTCAAATCGGGACATACTACAACAATCTCGGCGTTATAGCCGCGATAGATCAAACAATCATGCGGCATGTTGGTCAGGATGGCGCGCACCAGCAATCGGATTTGAGCGTCGCCCTCGCTTCGGCCCTTATCGCGGTTGATTTTATGCAGATTGATGATATTAAAAACCGCCACGGAGCAAATATGTTTTTTTACATCGAAGGCGTCTGTATTGATGTCATCGTTAAACGCGCTGATGTTCATCAAACCGGTCAAATTGTCAATCTTCCTGTTCATGGAGTTGATTTGTACATTGACAAAGCTATCGGAGTACTCTTTGTAGAATTCGTCCTCCGTGATTTCTGTAGTAATGACATAGTAGCAGCTTTTGCCGTCATCCGAAATCACCCGGTGACCGAAGCTCTCCGTATACCGTATTTTGCCGTTTTTGGTAAGGATGCGGTATTTCAGGTAGGTGTGTCTGTAATTGCGGTCCGCTGAACTTGCGCTGATGGTGCTCTTTGCCTGAGCAAAATCCTCGGGATGAAGTGCCTTGCTTGGATTATTGCCGAGATAATTGAGCAGATCCGCAAAGTCATCACATTCAAACAGGTGAATGACATTGGGGTCTGCATACAGAATATTTCTGTCGCCCTCGGTGGTAAAAATATACATACCTCCGTGCAGCTTTTCGGGGATTCGATTCTTCATATCGTTGTCATGGTTCATAGGATCACTCACTTTTTCATTGCATACTTTGCGCAAGCCAAGTATGACTAATCAGCACGCTTTTTTCCATGAATAAAGCAAAAATGTACACTTTAGCTTGTGCAATAAAATATGAAATTATGTCACAACTTATTTTACCATATAAAAAGCAGTCATGCAATCCAAAAATGCTATCTTATATTTAGCTATTCTGCACATATGAAATCTCTTTTGATAAAGGAATCATTGTCTACACACAGCACGTTTTTTGGCGGTTAGGTAGCTTATAACGTGGTATGCCGTATTATATAAGAATTCACCTTTTACAGCAAGCCATAAAAAACTAAATAATTTTCAAAATCGAGCTTATTTGTCCCCCAAATGCCCCTCTATGTGTGTTATTATGATAATGAAATAATATATTTCTGCAAATATACAACAAACGGAGGTAATTTTATGAAAAAACTGCTAATGATTTTCACCTCGGCACTGCTTTGCATGACAATGCTGGTGCTGGGTCCGACGCAGGTTGTCGCCTCGGCGGCAGACGGCGCGGGGAAAAAGTATATCAGCGAGGTAAAGGTCGGAATGGGCTTAACCTCGGACCAAGCGTCAAAGGAGCTTTTGAATGAGGGCTTTACCATTCTTAAGGACGACAGCGGCAACTACGCCGACCTCAACAAGGACGCAGGCGCAAGCAGTTCCATGAAGGAAGGCCCCAAACAGCAGGTTGCTTCAAAATCGCCCAAATATCTTGCGGCAGGATTTTCAATTGTCGGCGCGGTTTTGGCAGCCGTATCAATCTACACTACTATTGAGGAAATGAAGGCATTTTACAAGGTCAATTTTGTGCCTATTCCCAAATATATTGTTGACAAAGCCGACATCACCGCCAAAAATGCAAAGGGTCAGGAGGTTATGATCAAAAACCAAACCGCCTACTACAAAGCAGCCCTCTGCAACCGCACCGCCGGCAGCAGCAGTGTTGAAAAGAAAAACTACGAGATACTAAAAGACCGCAACGACCTAAACGGCGACGTTGGTTCGCAGTGGCTGTCGCTTTACAGCGTAAAGTACGAAAACGGCGCTCCCATTCTTGCCGATTCGCTGAAATTAAAGATGGGCAACGGCGACATTCCCGACGGCTACACCACGGGTATTCACCGCTTTGGCGAAAAAAACGCCTTTAACCTTACCGGCAAGCTCTACTGCTACAACGACCCCAACAACGGCACCTATGTATATTTCAAAAATGAAACCTCAACCGTCAAGGAGCTGACGGCTGCGGGCTCAACCTTTTCGGGCGGCTCACTGGCAATCGGTGCTGTGGCAGGTCTCGCTCCGGGCGCGGCAATAACACTGCTTTTGTCAGTTTCTACAAGAAAAAGAAGAGAAAATAAGGCGGCATGAAACAAAGAAAACGATGTTTTCTGCCGTGCTGAAAATGCTGTCAACGGATTAGGAAAACTTTACGGAGTAAAAACAAAATGCTGCACTCAGTAGTTTGCCGGGTGCAGCATTTTTAGTATTTACAAAAAGACAATCAAGTTGAATATAACTCACCATAATGGGAACGGCTTGCTTTTGCCGCAGAAGTTTTCCATATCTTCCATAGTGTAAACCTCTCCGCCTGTAGCCTCTACATAAATGGTATCAACCCGCGAAAAAATACCGTTGTGCCGCCAAGATAAATTACAGGCATAAAACTGTTTTCCGGAAACCTCCTCGGGACCCTTGACAAACATTCCATAATAATTTCCGTCGGCGTTTTCTCCGGGCTTTATGTTCCAGTGATCCTCTGCTATTGCCCTCACTTCATCTTCGGTCAGCATTTTGGATTTTGTTCCGTATGCCACAATCTCATCTGTTGGTTCCTTAGTGGTTTTTTCGCTGATTTTTTCCTTGCTGACCTCTTTGCCGTCAACATACTTTACTTTGTAGGTTATCTCTTTTTCGCCCTTAGCACCTTCCTGAATGGTTTTGCTTTCGCCGTTATACATAGAATCATCGGCCTTCTCAACTGTTTCGAAGTCGATGCTTTCTTCACGCTTTTCCTCTTTGAATACTACCCTTTTAACCGTAATATCCATTGAGTTTTCTAATAAGGCATCAAGCTGACGGTTGATTTCATCATTTTCATTTAATGTCACATTATGCTCATTCAGAAAATCTTTTACGGTCGCAGACTTGGTTTTGAAGTTCCCGGTTTTTCCGTCAACTGTCAATGTAACGGTAACCTCGCGTATAATATTAATGACCATATTGTCAGTCAGATATTCGTTTGCGTTATGATCAAGCTCTTCGCCGTCACCAATAGCAAAACCGGATTTGTCAATAGCGTCCTGTACTGTGCCGCCTGTCATTTCTATTGTCTTGCTGTCCTTGCCTTTAATAACAGTTACTTTGGCGTAACGCTTAATCACGATTTCTTTTGTATCTTCTGATATTTCCGAATCAAGCGATGGAGAAACCTCATCCTTAGCAGCAAGAGAGATACCGGCTTCTTCAAGCGTTTGAGATACTGCAGTCCCTGTTTTTGCGTTTACAGTAATTGTATTGCCGGCGTCAATAATGCTGATATTAACATCTTTTGCGCAGGAACATAATGCAAATAATATAAGCGATAATAAAATAATTGAAAAAATATTCTTCATAAAACCATCCTTTGCTTTGTTTCGGTGTTTTTATTCACCAAAATTCAGACTATCAATATCTACAAATGGATAACCTGACTATAATTTATGATATATTCTATCA
>OCTW013411017.1_pt1 | contig 18142 bp, 13 predicted proteins | sample 1539671 | NCBI WGS metagenome assembly OCTW01 (sample SAMN02144230, study PRJEB22623) | gut metagenome | biome: sheep rumen | host: Ovis aries | place: New Zealand
ATGGCCTTGTGAGCCACCTCGGTCAGCCCGTTCTCGTCGATATACATGTTCTTGCCATTCTTGCTGATGCGGGTGTGGATGTGCATGCCGCTGCCGGCCTTGCCCACCGTAATCTTCGGGGCGAAGGTCACCGTGATGCCATGCTGATAGCCCAGCGTGCGCATAATCCACTTGGCAATCACCAACTGGTCGGCGGCATCCTCCAGCGTAGTGGGGAGGAACTCAATCTCGTTCTGTTCATACATTGTGTCGCCCACGCAGAAATTTCCCACCTCGCTGTGCCCGTACTTAATCAAACCGCCGCACTCGGCAATCATCTTCATGGCCTGCGTGCGGAAATCCTCAAACTTGCAGAAAGGTGTCGAGGCATGGTACCCCCGCTGGTCGGCGGTCAGGTAATCATCCTCTTTGGGTGCGATAACATAATATTCGAGTTCGCCCATCACTTCAAACTCCATGCCGCCCGTCGTCTCGCGGAACGCCTTGCCCGCTTTGGCCAGGGTGTACTCCGGTGCCATGTCGAAAGGCTCGCCGTCCTTGGTGTAGAAATTGCAAAGCAGGTCGAGGGTAGGCAGTTCGGCAAAGGGGTCCAGGAAAGCCGTGCGGAAACGGGGGATGACATACAGGTCGCTGCTCCCGGCCTCCAAGAAGGGGAACAGGCTGCTGCCGTCCACACGCTCGCCGCTGGTCAGTATCTCGTCGGCGTGCTCTAGGCTGTTGATGACGAAATTCAGTGTCTTCAGACGCCCGTCGTTCGCCATGTAGCGGAACTTGATCATCTCGATTTCAAACTCCTTGATGACCTTGAGGATATCAGCCTTGGTGAACTCGCACATCGGTTTCTGCAAGAATTGCACCAAGCGGTTGGGGTTGAGTTTTAACTGGTCTTGTTTCATATAGAATATTTTTTTATTTTGGGGCTGCAAAGATACGAATATTTTTCGTATCTTTGCATTCTCAAACAAAATAAAAAAATATATGTTTAGAAAAGAAACTTATATCGCTCGCCGTGAGCAACTACGCAAGGACGTAGGCCATGGAATTATCATTATTCAAGGCAACCACGAAGCCTCCTGCAACTATCCCGACAACACCTATTGGTTCCGTCAGGACAGCACATTCCTCTACTTCTTCGGTCTTCAGCGCGAAGACCTCGTGGGCGTGCTCGACTGCGACAACGGTGTCGACTACCTCTTCGCCAACGACTACGACATCGACGACGTCATCTGGACCGGCCCCCTGCCCAGCGTCAAAGAACTGGCGGCCAGCGTGGGTGTGGCCAACAGCGGCGACCTTGCCGCCCTCCAGACCCTCTGCAACAAGACCATCGGCCAGGCCCGCCGCATCCACTACCTGCCCCCCTACCGCGCCGACAACCAGCGCCAGCTCAGCCTCCTGCTCGGCCACCACTTCGACAGCGTCATGAACTACGCCTCCATGGACCTCATCCGTGCCTGCGTCAAGCAGCGCAGTATCAAAAGCGACGAGGAGATAGCCGAAATCGAAAAAGCCATCGCCACCGCCTACAACATGCACGTCGGCGCCATGCGCATGGCCATGCCCGGCCGCTACGAGTACGAGTTGGCCGGATTCATGCAGGGCGAGGCCTGGAAAGGCAATGGCCCCGTATCCTTCCCCGTCATCATGACCATCCACGGCGAAACCCTCCACAACCACAATCACAACCACCAGCTTGAGCTTGGCCGCATGCTTGTAATGGACGCCGGTTGCGAAACTGCCATGAACTACTGCTCCGACATCACCCGCTCCGTCCCCGTGGGCGGCAAGTTCAACGACCGCCAGCGCGCCATCTACCAGATTGTCCTCAACGCCAACCTCGAAGCCATCCGCGTCACCCGTCCCGGCATCACCTACCAGGAAGTCCACACCGCCGCCAGCCGCGTCCTTGCCCAGGGCTACAAAGACCTCGGCATCCTCCGTGGCAACCTGGACGACATCGTGGACAACGGCGCCCACAGCCTCCTCATGCCCCACGGCCTCGGCCACATGATGGGCCTCGACGTCCACGACATGGAGAACTACGGCCAGATCAACGTCGGCTACGACGACGAGACTCGCCCCAGCTCGCAGTTCGGCCTGGGCAGCCTGCGCTGTGGCCGCCGCCTGCAGCCCGGCTTTGTCATCACCGACGAACCCGGCTGCTACTTCATCCCCGCCCTCATCGACCAATGGCACGCCAACGGCAACAACAAAGACTTCATCAACTTCGACGAACTCGAAAAATGGAAAGACTTTGGCGGCATCCGCATCGAGGACGACATCCTCGTCACCGCCGACGGCTGCCGAGTGCTGGGCAAACCCATCCCCAAGACAATTGCCGAAATCGAGCAGACCATGAACAGCTGACCCCTTCGGGTGTCGCACTGATTAATGCAGGAGGGCTCTCTACCGCGGGAGTCCTCCTGTTTTTTTGCTGCCGCCCCTGCGACGGCCGGTCGCACTGCGGATGGCAGCCCTCGCCTCTGCGGCTTGCGGCTTGCGCCCGCCTGTGGGTCTGGCCGCGACTTGGCCTCCGCTTCCGTTCTTTTTCTCCAGTTTATATTTTCTCTCCAAGAAATAATCAAGAAAAAATATAGAAAATAACCAGAAAATATCAACAATGCAAATGCCGGGCCGGGTGCGGTTTGGCCGACGGCTGCGGCGGGGTGGTCAGCAGTCGTGGTGGTCGCAGTGGGAGGCGGGGGTTTCGAGTTCGAGGGTGCTGTGGGCTATGCCTTGGGCGGCAAGGAGGGTTTTGAGGGCGTGGGTGATGGTGTCGAGTTGCGAGCAGTCGGCAATGACCACGTGGGCGGTGAGGGCGGTCTCGGTGGTGCTGATGGGCCAGATGTGCAGGTGGTGGATGTCGAGCACGCCGTCGGTCTGCTTCATGAGGGCAACGACGGCGTCGGGGTCGATGTCTTCGGGCACGGCGTCGACGCTCATGCGGAGGCTTTCGGACAGCAGCTGCCAGGTGGAGACGAGTATCACGGCGGCGATGACGAGTCCCATGAGGGGGTCGATGAGTGTCCAGTCGGTGTGGGTGATGACGATGCCGCTGACCACTACGCCGGCCGAGACGAGGGTGTCGGCCAGCATGTGGAGGAAGGCTCCGCGGGTGTTGATGTCGTGCTGGCGGCGGGAGAGCATCCATGCAGTGAAGCCGTTCACTACGATGGCGGCTGCCGCAGTCCAGGTGACAAGGGCGCCGTCGACTGGCGCGGGATGGCTGATTTTGCGTATGCTTTCCACCACGATGCCGCCCACGGCCACCAGCAGGATGATGGCGTTGAGCAGCGATATGAGGATGGAACTTTTGCGGTAGCCGTAGGTGAAACGTTTGGTGGCATGGGTCTGCGACAGTTTGAAGGCCACCATGGCCAGCAGCAGGCAGAAGACGTCGCTCAGGTTGTGGCCGGCGTCGGACAGCAGGCCCATGGAGTGGCCCATGAGTCCGGCCACGGTTTCGGCGGCCACGAAAAGGAGGTTGATTATGATGGCCACAATGTATATGGTGCCCATCTGGCCGGGGTCGGCATGATGGTGGTGGTGATGGTGATGGCTGTGGTCGTGGTGCGTGTGGTGGCATGCGCTATCGGTGGAAGAATGAAGGTGTTGCATGGTGTTGTGTGTTTGATATTGTATTGCAAAAGTAGCCTTTTTGGGCCGAATGGGCTATCATGATAATTAGGTATTTTGCATAACTGCGGGAGGGTGAAATGTTTTGGAGGGGGTAACAAAAATGTAACGAATATTTAACTGAAACGCAACTGGTGTATTGGTCGGGGGATGTATTTTTGCAGTGTCGAAACAGGCTGTGGCCACTGTCGATACAGTATTGAAAATGATAAAATTAAATGTTGAAAACCAATATTGCTGACTATGAGTTTTTCAGAGATTCTGATTGTGATTATTAATTTTGCGGGAGCCCTGGCGGTGTTTCTTTTCGGCATGAAGCTGATGAGCGGCGGGCTCCAGAAGTTTGCCGGAGGCCGGATGCGTGTCATTATGGGCAAGGCCACGGGAAGCCCGCTGAGGGGTATCCTGACGGGTGCCGCGGTGACGATGGCTATACAGAGTTCGTCGGCCACGACGGTGATGGTGGTGTCGTTTGTGAATGCGGGACTGCTGACGTTGGGCGGGGCCATAGCGGTCATTATGGGTGCCAACATAGGCACCACGGCCACGGCATGGATTATCTCGCTGCTGGGTTTGGGCGGGGGAGAGAGCGCATTCAGTCTGCCGATGCTGCTGGGTGCGTTGTCGCTGCCGCTGATGTTTGCCAAGCGCGACAAGCCCCGGTCGTTGGGCGAGTTTGTGGTGGGGTTGTGTCTGCTGCTGGTGGGCATGGGGCTGCTGAAGCAGGCTATGCCCGATCTGGAGGAGTATCCGGCTTTTCTGGAGTCGATTGCGCGGCTGGAAGGTTATGGCTTTTGGTCGGTGCTGCTGTTCATTGCCGTCGGGACGGTGCTGACATGTGTGGTGCAGGCGTCGGCGGCCATGATGGCTATTACGCTGGTGATGTGCTACAACGGATGGATAGGGTTTGATGCCGCAGTGGCGTTGGTGCTGGGTGAGAATATCGGCACCACGATTACGGCCAATCTGGCGGCTATGGTGGCCAACACCAATGGCAAGCGGGCGGCCCGTGCGCATTTGGTGTTCAACGTGGTCGGGGTGCTGCTGCTGCTGACTGTGTACCGCCCGGTGCTCGATTTGATAGCCCACGCCACGGAGGCCATCATGGGCAGCAATCCCTATACGGCTGTCGGTGAGCCGGGCTATAATGCCGCGGCAATCCCCTTCGCCTTGCCGCTGTTCCACACCTTTTTTAATGTGACTAATACTTTTATCCAGTCGTGGTTCATACCGGTGCTGATACGCATAGTAAACTGGCTGGTGAAGGATCGCCCGGAGGATGAGGAGTATGTGTACAAACTCAAGTATATTGGAACGTGGATGAACACCGCCGAAATCAATATGCAGGCGGCTGAACGGGAAATCGGCGAGTTCTCGAAACGGGTGTTGCGCATGTTCTCTTTCCTGCCGGCGCTGCGAGTGGCCAAGGATGATGCCGAGTTTGAGAAGACGCTGGAACGCATAGAGAAATATGAGGAGATTACCGACAGGATGGAGATGGAGATTGCCGGTTTCTTGACCCGCATTGCTGAGGGCGACTTGTCGCACAAGGGGTCGCAGCGCATCAGTGCCATGCTGTGTGTGGTGGATAATCTGGAGAGCATCGGCGACACGATTTATCAGATAGCCTTGACGCGGCGCAACAAGCGCGAGGATGCCGTCCATTTCGATCAGCATCTGAATGACAACTTGGCGCAGATGACTGCCCGGGTGCAGCATGCCCTCGACATTATGGATGCCAACATCAACACGGAGTACAGCCACATAGACCTTGCCCCGGCCGAGCAAGCCGAGGCCGAGGTGAACGAGCTGCGCGACAAGCTGCGTAATGAGCATCTCGAGGCTTTGAAACGGGGTGCGTATGGGTTCGGCGTAGGCAATGCATACAGCAGCCTGTATGCGCTGTATGAGAAGTTGGGCGATTATGTGATCAATGTGAGTGAGGCCCTGACTGTGAAGTTTAAGTAGGCCAATGCCTCTCCACTGGTTGTAAAAAAGTGGAGGGGCAGTTGGTAACAAAAATGTAACAATTATTTAACCGAAACGCAACAGGTGTGTTTCGAGAAGGATGTAATTTTGCAGCGTGGCGTATTTTTTGCCGCGCTGCTTATATTGTATTGGCAATTAAAGAATAATGTTTCATGTAATAAAGCTATAGGCGATGAGTTTTTTTGATGTTCTGATTGTGATAATTAATTTTGCGGGGGCTTTGGCAGTCTTCCTGTTCGGCATGAAGTTGATGAGCGAGGGGTTGCAGAAGTTTGCCGGCAATAAAATGCGTGCTGTGATGGGAAAAGTGACGGGGAGTCCGGTGAGGGGGATATTGACGGGCGCTGCAGTGACGACGGTCATCCAGTCGTCGTCGGCCACTACGGTGATGGTGGTGTCGTTTGTCAACGCGGGGCTGCTGACCTTGGGCGGGGCGGTGGCAGTCATCATGGGTGCCAACATCGGGACCACGGTGACGGCATGGATTATCACCCTCTTCGGTTTGGGAGAGAGCGACAGCGCGTTCAGTTTGCCGATGCTGCTGGGTGCCATATCGTTGATATTCATGTTTATGAAACGTGACAAGATACGATGGATAGGTGACTTTGTGATTGGTTTGGCACTGCTGCTGGTGGGTATGGGACTGCTGCAGCAAGCGATGCCCAATCTGGAACAGTACCCGGAGTTTCTTGAGGCTTTGGCCCGGCTGTCGGCTTATGGTTTTTGGTCTATTTTGATATTCGTTGCAGTGGGTGCGGTGCTCACCTGCCTGGTGCAGGCCTCGGCGGCCATGATGGCTATCACCTTGGTGATGTGCTACAACGGATGGATAGGCTTCGATGCCGCAGTGGCTTTGGTCATGGGTCAGAACATCGGCACCACCATCACCGCCAATATAGCGGCCATGGTGGCCAACACCAACGGCAAACGGGCCGCCCGGGCACATCTGGTGTTCAATGTGGTCGGGGTGCTGCTTACCCTGGCCGTCTACAAGCCTGTGCTGAGCCTCATTGCCGACATGACGCAGGGCATTGTAGGCAGCAATCCCTATACTCCGGTTGGGGCGGCGGGTTATGCCCCTACGGCCATCCCCATGGCATTGTCGCTTTTCCACACTTTCTTTAACGTTGTCAACACCGCCATACTGGCGTGGTTCATTCCTATCATCATCAAGATGGTCAACTGGATGGTCAAAGACAAGCCCGAGGACGAGGAGTATGTATATAAACTCAAGTATATTGGCAGTTGGATGAACACCGCCGAAATCAACCTGAAGGCTGCCGAGCGCGAAATCACCGAGTTCTCCAAACGGGTGTTGCGCATGTATACTTTCCTCCCTTTGCTGCGCACTGCCAAGGATGATGCCGAGTTTGACAGCACGATGGAGCGGATTGAAAAATACGAGGCCATCACCGACAAAATGGAGATGGAGATAGCTGAGTACCTGACCCGCATAGCCGAGGGCGACCTTTCGCATCAGGGTTCGCAACGTATCAGCGCCATGCTTTGTGTGGTGGACAACCTGGAGAGCATAGGCGACACCGTCTATCAGATAGCCGTCACCCGCAAAAACAAGCGCGAGACGGCTGTCCATTTCGACCAGCACCTCAACGACAATCTGGACCACATGACCGACTTGGTGCAGCACGCCCTGGACATAATGGACGACAACTTGAAGAAAGACTATGATTTGATAGAACTGGCCCCGGCCGAAGATGCCGAGACGGCCATCAACACCTACCGCGACCAGCTGCGCGAGGAGCACCTCAATGCGCTGAAGAAAGGTACATACGACTTCGCCATCGGCAATGCCTACAGCAGCCTGTACGCCCTCTATGAAAAGTTGGGCGACTATGTAATAAACATCAGCGAAGCCATCGTGGTGAAGTTTAAATGAATAGGTAGGGTGTAAGATAAAGACTAAAACGTACTAATGCATTATCTTCTTGCTTTTTGCCTTTTCCTTAGTACATTGTCCATTCCGCTGCTTTCAACATGCAGCGGAGCTGTGCCCGATGGTGGGCAGGACAGCGTGTCGGCTCCCGACTGTTTGGAATGCCCCGCCTATACCACCGATGAACATATAGTGGAATACAGCGGTTTTGTGGTGTCGTATAACCACCAGACACTGGTGCCCAACTGGGTGGCCTACGAGCTGACTGCTGATGAACTGGAGGTGCGTTACAGCAGCAAGAGTTCCAATTTCAGCCGCGACCCACAGCTGAAAGGCCGTCAGGCCTCGCGCGAAGACTATTCGCACAGCGGTTGGGACAAAGGCCACATGGCACCCAAGGCCGATATGCGTTGGAGCGAACGCAGCTACTGGGAGAGCCATTACTTCACCAACATCTGTCCGCAAGACCATCAACTGAACGGTGGCGACTGGAACCGGCTGGAGCAGGCTGTGCGCCGCTGGGCTAAGCGTTATGGTCGAGTGTGGGTGGTATGTGGGCCGGTGTTCGACTCCTGCCGCTACGGCACCATAGGCAAGGCCGATGTCCAGGTTCCCGATGCCTTTTTCAAGGCTGTGCTCTTTCCCGTCGAGGGAGGCTTTGGCGCAGTGGCATACGTCATGCCCAATGATGGCACCCACCATTCGCTGAACCACTACCGGATGACCGTCGACCAGCTGGAGCAATTGACAGGCAAAGACTTCTTCCCAGCGCTTGACGACCAGACCGAGGCCGCCGTGGAGTCGGCTGTCTTCAAGCCAGACGAGAAGTCTTTCAGATGACCGAAAGGAAAAAGACTAAAAGTCATATCCCCTTTACCAAAGGGGTACGGCGAAGCCAGGGAGTATGCCACGGCACAAACCGTCCTTAGTCCCTTCTCACGTTCCCACATTAACATATTAACACATTTCCACTATGGCTCTTGCTGCGGTGCCCCGGTGTCCTCAGTGGCGCCGGTCTGGGCTCGGCTTTCGAGTTCCATCTTGCCGAAACGCAGTGTGAGACCAAAGGATATAGAGCGGCTGTTCCAACGATAGTCGCTGGTGCTGGCGTAGTAGGGGTTGGCGGTTGAGGAACCCCAGCTGTTCCAGTTGAAGATGTCGTTCACGTTCAGGTAGAGTGACAGTCTGCGATCCAGAAAGTCGGCGCTGGCTCCCAGGTTGAGACCTTTGCGGGGCTCGCTAATGCTCAGCAGACTCCACGGACTGAGGCCACGGCTGTTGTAATCGCCGGAGGCAAACACTTCCACCTTGTTCCACAGTTTGGCCCAGACGCGCAGACGAATGTTCCATGAAAACATTTCATCTTCAATCCATTCATCGGGACGCACCTGTAGGCGGTACCAACCATCGGCAATGCCGCCACTCAGCCGCACATTGAACATGCCAGATGGACGGAACATGATATTGGCGCTCAGGTCCCAGCGGCGGGTGTCACCCACATTGTAGGGCTTGTTGAAACTTACCACGCGTCCGAAAAATTCAACGTATCGCGCATCATCCAACGACCCGAATCGGTTGTGATTGGCCTTAAACGAACTTGAAAGTCCCACCGAGCCGAACTGGGTGAAGAATTTATTCCATGAGGCGTCCACACTGTGAGTCATTGAGGGATCGAGGTCGGGATTGCCCGTGGAGAAACTCTCCACACCGTAAGACTCATAAGTGCTCAACTGGCTGGCGCTGGGGTGCGAGGACCGCATGACATAGCTGAGGCTGAAGTTGTGCATATCCTTCGTCGTATAACTCAAGTGGATGGAGGGCGTGGGAATCCAGGCATGTGCGCGGGTGTCATATTCGGGGGCATAGAGGTGTTTGGAGACACTCTGTTCGTAAGTCATGCGGAAGCCCAGCTTCATGGTGAAACCACCCCATCGGCGGCTCCAGGTGGCGTAGGCTGCCGCATTTTGGTCGGCGGCGCGACTGCTGTCCGACCTCAGCACATCAATCAAATAATGCCCTTGGCTGTCCATGGTGTCGCGCAGTGTATAGTCGAATCCGTTCCCCATGCCAAGGCTCGCGCCCAGTTCCACCTCGCCATTTTTGCTGTACGGCAGCGAGTAGTCGAAACTCAGCGAGCCGCTGCCCGTAAAATCGTTGCTCTTCTGTTTTTCGTCATAATTGAGAGCGGTCTGGGAAGTATAGTGCCTGTAGTCGGTCGCATTGCTGCCGCTCCCCCACCAGTTGCCGTTGGCGGAGATGGAGTATTGGTGACCCTCGTTGTCGAACTTGTGGGTGAACCACAGGCCGCCGTAGCCTCCATGATAGTAACTGCTGCCCTCGGAGTGGGTCATGTAGCTCATGTCGGTGGGCTGGTAGGTCAGGCGGTCGTAGTCGGTGCGGGTAGTGATGCCGTTGTCGTCGGAGCGGTCCCAGCCGGGGTAGGTGCCAAACCATCCGCTGATGCTGTTCATTGAGTCGAATTCGTAGCTGCCGTTGACATTGGCCCAGATATTGTGGCGCAGGCCGGTGCTACTGCTGCTGTCGCTCCACATGCGGGCAATGTGCAGGCTGTCGTGCATCATGCGGCCGTTGTTGGTCGACGTGGTCTTGTCATTCGAGCCGCTGTAGCTCACGTAGGCGCTGATGTGCAGTTTTTCGTTGCTGTAGACATACGATGCCCAGGGCGAAAGCGAGGGGCGCGAACTGCCGTTGGCCCCGAAGCTGACAAACGAGTTGCGCAACATGCGCTGGCTGGTGACGATATTCACCACCGGGCCGCTGGCGCCGTAGCGTGCCGAGGGGTTCTTGATGACTTCGATGCGGTCGATGCTGTTGGCGGGCAGGGTCTTGATATATTGCTTGAGGGCCTCGCCTTCGAGGTGCGAGGGGCGGTCGTTGATCCATACCGTGACGCTCTCGCCGTTGAGGGTCACGTTGCCCTCCACGTCAACCTCCACGCCCGGGGCGTTCTGCAGGGCGTCGCTGGCGTTGCCCATCTGGATGGTGGCATCCTCGCTCACGTTGTAGAGGCTCTTCTCGCCGTCGACGGCGTAGATGGGCTTTTCGCCCACGATTTTCACCGCGTTGAGAAGGGTGGCGCCCTCTTTCAGTTCAATCGTGCCCAAGTCTATTTTTGCCGAAGACGGCGCGGCAGGGGAGGGGACGGGTTGGAAGAGGGTGGCATAGCCCATGGCCGAGATGCGGAGGACGGTGGCTGCGGTGTCGTTCTTGATGGTGAAGACGCCTTTGTCGTCCGAGACCGTGCCGCGGACGAAGGTGCTGTCGTCGGCCCGCAGCATGGCTATGTTGGCATACATCACAGGCTGCGAGTCCTTGCCTTTCAGGGTGCCGGTAATTGTCTGCTGGGCAAAAATGTGGCTGCCCAGAGCCAGGAACATGAGAATTGTCAATAATTGTTTCATGAATGGGTCTATTGTGTTGTTGATGATGGTGCGCTGCGTAACGTGCGTCACATTGTTAATGTGGGGTATTATGTTTTGTGAGTCAATTGTTTGGTGTTGATATGCGGAAGTATGACATGCTACTTTCCAAATTGCAAAGATATGTGTTTTTTTGAATTATATTATTTTTTGTCTGTTTCGGTTTCAGTCTGTCGTCAGAAGCCGTCCTATTGTGACTGATGCAGCCGCCGGACATCCGAGTGGCAAGCCCCGGCACACCGAGGCGGCAAGGCAGATACTTGTATTGAGCTTTGGCATTGCTTTTTCTGTATTTCTGTTGCGCTTTGTTTCTGAGCCAGAAACAAAGCGCAACAGAAATAGAAAGTAAATAGAAAGTAAGTATTGGCGGACAGCCTCATCTGGGCTATGCCTTGGAGTGGCCTGGCCCATGTCGGCCCTTGGCGACGAAAGATAGTCGAAACAGCCGGCGGCCATGCCTGTTCGCCGATGGCTGCTGTTAAAGAGGATTTTTGAAAGGGTTGTCGTCGCGGCGGTTGCCTTGACTGAGCGGGGGCTGGTGAGTGACTGTGGGGCGGCCTGTGTGCGGGTGGTCGGCAGTTGTTTTTGGGAAAATACAGGTGGGGGAGGGGTTGGGCGGTTGGAATGGGGCTGTCGGGTCGTTTGGTGTGGAAATAATGATGGGGAGAAAGTTTTTTCATCTTTATTCAAAGAAAAAGAGTATCTTTGCATCGCAAAATTACACAGGTGTAGGTGTGCAAAGGTTTATAGTGTAACAAGATGCGCACTTGGCAAATGTGTGATGTTGTTTTTATTTATGGCTTTCGGCCATTTTTTGATGCCGATAAAAAGATAAATTTGTATTGATAAGTAGAAAAGAAAAATTGCGAGAGATGATGCTTTACTTTTCCCTCCGACGGTTGGAAGCAGAAAGAGGGGGGAACGGATAATCTCAGATGATACTAAATTAAACAACAGATATTTAAAAGATTTTTTGAAATGATAAGAATAAAAAAAGGCCTCGATTTGCCGATTGAGGGTGCTGCTGAGTGTCGTGTGAGCGACGCCTGTGGTGTCACCTCTTTTGCCGTGAAGCCTACTGACTTTGTGGGGTTGGTGCCCCGCTTGTTGGTGGCTGAGGGCGACAGGGTGGCGGCTGGCGACGCGCTGTTTTGCGACAAGAACGATGAGCGCATCAGGTTTGCAGCACCTGTCGATGGTGAAGTGAAGGCTGTGGTGAGAGGCGAGAAACGCAAGCTCTTGGCCGTTGTGGTGAGGGCTGATGCCGCCACCTCTCAGAAGGATGCCGGCAAGAGTCCTGCCGGCCGGGCCGACATTGCTGAACTCAAACAGCGTATGCAGGCCGAGGGTTTATGGCCGTTGCTGAGGCAGCGCCCATTCGGTACGGTGGCCAACCCCGACAATGCTCCGAAGGCTATAGTGGTGAGCTGTTTTGACAGCGCTCCGTTAGGCCCCGACTACGACTTCGTGATGAAGGGCAGGGAGCAGGCTTTTTGTGCCGGACTGGAGACGCTGGCCCGGCTCACCGACGGAACGTTGTACGTCACTTTCCGCCCGGGGCAGCGGCTGGCCCAGACGGTTGCGCAGCATGTTGGCAGCGGTCTGAAGAATGTGAAGATTGAGTTTTTCGACGGGCCTCACCCTGCGGGGAATGTGGGAACGCAGATTGCCCGGCTCTGCCCGATCAACAAGGGGGAGACGGTGTGGACGGTGAATGTGCAGGATGTGGCTGTGTTGGGCCATTGGGTCTCGACAGGTGAATACAAGCCTGTGCGGGTGGTGGCGGTGGCTGGTCCATCGGCTCGCAACCCCCACTATTATCGCACGATGGCCGGCGCCTGTGTGGAGAGCCTTGTGGAAGCCCAGCGGCTGAACCCTGCCTATCCCAGCCTTTCGACGGGCGAGGGGAATTGCGGCACAGTGCGCGTGGTGTCGGGCAATGTGTTGAGCGGCACGCAGATCGCCCCCGATGGTTTTGTCGGTGCCTACGACAGTTTGCTCACCCTTATGCCTGAAGGCAATTATTATGACTTTATGGGCTGGCTGATGCCGGGACTCGGGAAGCACAGTTTCTCACGCACCTTTTTGAGCGGTTTTGTGCCGCAGTGTATGGAGCATGTGTTCTCGCTGATGCCTGAGTGCCTGAAGCCCAAGTTCGACACCAATCTGCACGGTGGTGTCCGCCCGCTGGTGTTTACCGGTAGTTTTGAGCGTGTATTTCCTTTCGACATCTATCCGCTCCAGCTGCTTAAGGCCTGCATTGTGGGCGACATAGAGCTGATGGAGAAGCTGGGCATCTACGAGGTGGAGCCCGAGGATTTTGCACTGTGTGAATATGTCGACCCATCCAAAACTGACATCCAGCCCATTATTCGCGAGGCGCTGGAGAAACTGAGAAAGGAGGCTATGTGATGTTTGACAATCTAAGAACGTTTATTGACAAAATTAAGCCCAACTTTGTGAAAGGCGGCAAGATGGGCTGGCTACAAAGCACTTTTGAGGCTTTTGAGACTTTCGCTTTCACGCCCAACACGGTCACCACGCGCGGCAGCCATGTGCGCGACGCGGTGGACATGAAGCGTGCCATGATTACGGTGGTCATCGCGCTGGTGCCCGCGCTGCTGTTCGGCATGTGGAATATCGGCTATCAGACGTCGCTCCATGCCGAAAACTGGCCTTTCGAACTCGGCACCGCCGCCAGTTGGTGGTACTGCCTGTGGTTCGGATTCCTCCGTATGCTGCCACTTATTGTGGTGAGTTATATTGTGGGTTTGGGCATTGAGTTTATGTTTGCCCAGATTCGCCACCATGAGGTGAACGAGGGCTACTTAGTCACGGGTCTGATTATCCCGATGATTGTGCCGGTCACTACGCCGTTGTGGCAGCTGGCTCTGGCTGTGGCTTTCGCTGTGGTGATAGGCAAGGAGGTGTTCGGCGGCAGTGGCATGAATTTCCTCAACCCTGCGTTGGTGGCCCGCGCCTTTCTGTTTTTCAGCTATCCCACCCACATGTCGGGCGACAGTGTGTGGATTGCGGCCGACCTGTGGGGCACCGATGCAATAGCCGGAGCTACGCCCATGGGACAGCTGGCAGCAGGTATGCATCCGTCGGCTTCGGCGCTCGATATGTTTATCGGCACTATTCCTGGCAGCACCTGCGAGACTTCGGTGATTGCCATCCTGCTGGGTGCCATAGTCCTTTTGGTCAGTGGTATCGGCAGTTGGCGCGTCATGCTGAGTGTGGTGCTGGGTGGCGGACTGATGGGTCTGCTCTTCAACGCCATCGGGGTCAACGATTATATGCAGCTGCCGTTCTACTATCATTTCCTGATGGGTGGCTTCGCCTTTGGCGCGGTCTTCATGGCCACGGACCCTGTCACCTCGGCCCAGACCAACGCGGGCAAATGGATTTACGGCTTCCTGATTGGTGCCTTTGCCGTGTTGTTGAGGGTGTTGAACCCCGCCTACCCCGAGGGCATGATGTTGAGCATTCTGTTGATGAACTGCTTCGCACCGCTGATAGACCATTGTGTGGTGGCGCGTAATATCAACATGCGGGAACGCCGCGCAGTTAGAAAGGAGGTACAGCAATGAAAACGTTCAGCAATCGATATATATTCATCTACTCAGCAGTGATTGTTGCCGTCGTGGCTGTGATTCTCAGCGTTGTCTCTGTGTCGCTCAAACCCCTGCAGGAGCGCAACCAGAGGGTGGAGACCAAGCAGATGCTGCTGCGGACTATCGGCGTGGAGAGCACCACGGCAAACGCCGAGGAACTCTACGACCAACATATCACCGAAACTCAGACCCCCGACGGAAAGCCTTATTTCCGTTTTGAGGGTGGCATGATTCTTCCCCTTCGTGGCACAGGCCTTTGGGGTCCCATCTGGGGCTATTTGGCTCTTGACCCCGACGGCAATGTGCGGGGTGCTGTGTTCGACCACAAGGGTGAGACGCCAGGCTTGGGCGGTGAGATATCGACCGACAAGTTTGCGTCCCGTTTCGTGGGCAAAAAGATGGACACCCAGCCCATCCGCCTCAAAAAGAATGCCGACAAGAACGACAGCTATCAAGTCGATGCCATCAGTGGTGGCACTATGACGAGCAATGGCGTCACTGCCATGCTCCAGGTGGCTTTCGACGACTACGCCTCCCTATTCACTGGCAACACCGTCCCGGGTTCCGGGCAACCTTCTAACACTATCCAGCAATGAGCAACAAGAATTGGAAACTGATAACAATGCCCTGGAGCAAGAATAATCCCGTCACCGTCCAGGTGCTGGGCATCTGCTCCTGCTTGGCAGTCACGGCACAGCTGAAACCAGCTGTGGTGATGGCCATATCCGTAACGGTGGTGGTGGCCCTCTCAAATCTCATCATATCCCTGATGCGCAAAACCATCCCGCCACGCATCCGCATCATTGTCCAGCTGGTGGTGGTGTCGATGCTGGTTGTGCTGGTGGACCAGCTGCTGAAGGCTTACGTCTATGATGTCAGCAAGCAGTTGTCCGTCTTTGTCGGACTGATTATCACCAACTGTATCGTGATGGGCCGGCTGGAGGCTTTCGCCATGAGCAACCCGCCGCTGCCGTCGCTGTGCGATGGTATAGGCAACGGCTTAGGCTACAGCATCATCCTCATTATATTGGGCTTTGTGCGTGAGCTTTTGGGCAGTGGAACCCTCTGGGGCTACCCCGTCATGGAGTCTTTGGGGGTCTACAATCTGGGCTACGAAAACAACGGCCTGATGATTATGCCGCCGATGGCTCTTATCCTTGTGGGCATCATCATCTGGATTCAGCGTACCCGCAACAAAGATTTGTGTGAATAATGATACATGAATGCGTTAATGTGTGAGTGGCTGACGCAGTCAAAAGACAAACACTACAACACATTTACTCACAAGAATTGACTAACACAATAACACATTCCCACATTGACACATTAAAGTTTAAACGATTTTTGAAATGGAATACATCAATATTTTCATCAAGTCTATCTTTGTAGACAATATGATTTTCGCCTTCTTCCTGGGCATGTGCTCCTATTTGGCAGTGTCGAAGACGGTGAAAACCTCGGCCGGCCTGGGCATTGCCGTCACGTTTGTGCTGCTCATCACCGTGCCTGTGAACTACCTTGTCAACAAGTACCTGCTGGCGCCCGGTGCCTTGGCGTGGATCAGTCCTGCCTTGGCCGATGTAGACCTCTCGTTCCTCAGCTTGATTATGTTCATCGCGGTGATTGCCGCCATCGTGCAGATGGTGGAGATGGTGGTGGAGAAGTTCTCACCGGCCCTCTACAATTCCTTGGGCATCTTCCTGCCCCTCATCGCCGTGAACTGCGCAGTGATGAGCGGCTCGCTCTTCATGCAGGAACGCGCCTACCGCAACATCGGCGAAGTGGTGTGCTTTGCAGCCGGCAGCGGCATAGGCTGGTTTCTGGCCATTGTGGCCATCGCCGCCATCCGCGAGAAACTGCGCTACAGCCATGTCCCACCGGCACTCAAAGGCGTGGGCATCACTTTTATCATCACCGGCCTCATGGGCCTGGCATTTATGAGTTTTATGGGTATTAAATTATGAATATGACTACAACAATACTTACCGCGCTTATTGTCATTGTCGGCATCATCCTGCTTTTGGTGGCGCTTTTGTTGGTGCTGCGGGCCAAACTGATTCCGCAGGGCAATGTGACTATCACCATCAACAACGACAAGAAACTGACTGTCCCCACGGGCAATTCACTTATCTCAACCCTTGCCGAGCAGCACATCTACCTTCCCTCAGCCTGTGGCGGGAAGGGGTCGTGCGGCCAGTGCAAATGCCGTGTGCTGGAAGGCGGCGGCTCTATCCTCCCCACCGAGGTGGGTTTCTTCACCCGCAAGCAGATTCAGGACCACTGGCGGCTGGGCTGCCAAGTGAAGGTGAAAGAAGACCTCAAGATTGCCGTGCCCCAGTCCATACTCAGCATCAAGGAGTATGAGTGCACCGTGATTTCCAACCGCAATGTGGCCACCTTTATGAAAGAGTTCAAGGTGCAGCTGCCTGCTGGCGAACACATGGACTTTGCGCCGGGGTCGTATGCCCAGATTAAGATTCCGAAGTTCGACCTCCGCTATGCCGATTACGACCGCGACCTTATCGGTCCCGAGTATCTGCCCGCATGGGAGAAGTTCGGCATGTTCGACCTGCGTTGTGTCAATCCCGAACCCACGGTCCGCGCCTATTCGATGGCCAACTATCCCGACGAGGGCGATGTCTTCATGCTCACTGTGCGCATCGCTACTCCTCCCTTCAAACCCGACCGTTCGGGTTTCATGAATGTCAATCCCGGCATCGCGTCGTCCTACATCTATTCGCTCCGTCCGGGCGACAAGGTCATCATGTCCGGCCCCTACGGCGACTTCCACATCAAGGAGCATCCCGCCGACATGCCCAACAAGCCCGAGATGATATGGGTGGGCGGTGGCGCCGGCATGGCCCCGCTCCGTGCCCAGATTATGCACATGACCCGCACCCTCCACACCACCGACCGCGCCATGCACTATTTCTATGGCGCCCGCGCCCTCAACGAGGTGTTCTATCTCGATGACTTCCGCCAACTGGAAAAAGACTTCCCCAACTTCCACTTCCATCTGGCTCTCGACCGTCCCGACCCCGCCGCCGACCAGGCAGGTGTCCCTTACACTGCGGGCTTTGTCCACAATGTGATGTACGAGACCTATCTCAAAAACCATCCCGCTCCCGAGGACATCGAATACTACATGTGCGGTCCCGGACCCATGAGTTCGGCTGTGGTGAACATGCTCGACAACCTCGGCGTAGCCCCCGAAAACATCCTTTACGATGATTTCGGCGGCGGTGCACCAAAGAAGTAATCAAAGTCAACATTAATTCGTATTTAATATCAACAAAGATGAATTTACCCAAAATCCATTCCATTTCAAAGAAGATCTGTGTCGCCCTCTTAGGGGGCTTCCTGCTCATCTTCATCCTGTTCCATGCCAGCGCCAACATGCTTGTGCTCCGTCACGATGATGGTGCGTGGTACAGTGCTTTCTGCCATTTTATGGGCACCAACTACATCGTCAAAGTCTTCGAGATTATCCTCCTCGGTTTTATAGCCCTGCACATCTGCTTTACGGCATGGCTTTGGATCACCAACCGCCTGGCCCGTCCCGTGCG
>OCTW011431254.1_pt1 | contig 18137 bp, 10 predicted proteins | sample 1539671 | NCBI WGS metagenome assembly OCTW01 (sample SAMN02144230, study PRJEB22623) | gut metagenome | biome: sheep rumen | host: Ovis aries | place: New Zealand
TAACGGCCTTCGCTGTTTTTTGTTTAACAAACGGATTTGCTCAGGTTTAACGGTCTTCGCGTTAATTGATGTGAGCATCGTTAGATGCGAACAAATCCGTTTGTAAAAAAATGTAAGACCTGTATCAATGAGAAAAGCAGGAACTATCGGCGGCCGTTGTGTGAGCTGCCGATGAAGGAGTCGGAGGAACCCGGGCGGACGAGTTTGTCGGAGGAGCCGGGGGCAGCGGGTGCACCTGGGTTGAGCAGGCCGAATCTCGAGGAAGTGGGATCCCAAATTCTCTGGTTTTCGACGGCGCGGTCGAAACCGCCGCCGGTGAGAGCGGGTGCATCCATGGCCTGATAGGCTTCGGCAAACTGTGGGGCACGGCCGGGGGCCGGTGCTTCGTAGATGACTTTGCGATTCTGGACATCGACCCATCGTTCATCGAATGCGGGGCGAGGCTGTGCGATGCCGAGTTGTTCTGCAATTCGGATTTTGGATTCGAGCTTTAATTCGCTGTTTCCGGATGACGTAATGATTGAGAGTGTAACGCGGGCGACGCGAGCCGTGGGGATGCGGAAGTAACCGCGACCGTTGCGGCGTGCGGGTGTCGTGAAGGACTGGAGAATATTGCCGGAGTGATCGTAGGCCGTGAGGAGCCATCCGTTGGCGCTTTCGAACGTGGCATTCCAGTAGACGAAGAGGGTGCCGGGGTCGCGCACGAGTGCATAGAGGCAGGTTCCGGGGACGAATTCGGGGAGAATGGCACCGTGGTCGATGAAGATCGAATCGGGTTCGACGGGAACAGGTTCTTCGACTTTTTCGGCATCGAGTTTTGCATCTTTTTTTGCCGATTGTTCGTCATCCTCTTCTGATTCTGCGTCCGTTGCTTTTTTGGCTTCGAGCGCATCATCGTCGGCAATTTTATCATCGGCTTTTTTGTCGATTGCTTTGCCTGTTTTTACGGCTTTGGCTGCCTTTGGTGAGGCCTCTTTTGCGGTATCAGATTTGGCTTTGGCACTGGTTTTGGCATCTTTTTTGGCTTCAGCAGATTTATCGGATTTTGCCGCATCTGATTTTGCAGTTTTGGTTGTTTTTGAGGATTTTTCGTTTGCGGCATTGGCAGCGATAATGGCGTCAATCAGTTCATTTTTTTTGAGTGTACTGGTCTTTTTGATGCCAAGTTTTTCTGCTTCGGCGCGCAGATCCTTGACAGTCATGGCCGTGAGTTTTGTTTTATCCACGTTATGTCTCCTTATCGGAATTATACATCAAGTACACAGAGTCAAATTGGTTTCTCTGTGAGGGTTGAGGTTTCATATTATAATGATGGCAGAAAAGCCCGCAACCTCATATTTTAGAATTCCCGCAGCAATTATCGCGACCATGGGAATACATGTAGGTGTATAACTCACAATGGTGGTAGATGTCCAATAAATAGTGAATGGTGTGTGTGATGGAGGAGGGATGAGTGGTAACAAAAAAAGTTCGGATGTAGAGTATATGGATTGAACTCGTTGTAGATGTTGAGTATATTAAGAAATAGCGCTCTGCGTATGCATGTGGAGTGATGTAGGTTAAGGTCGGATATGAATTATCAGCCAGGTGATATCCTAGGTGGAAAATATAAGATATTGAGCGTCATAGGTGGCGGTTCGATGGGCATGGTTTTTAAGGCCGAGCACATGAGTATCCGCAAGCCAGTGGCAATCAAAGTCATGCAGGGTGACTATGCCCAGTCGGAAGAGTATCGCGAGCGATTCATGCGCGAGGCTCGTTCGGCAGCATCCCTTGAGCATTTCAATATTTGTACGGTGATGGATTTTGACATGACCGAACAGGGGGATGCTTACATCGTGATGGAGCTGCTTTCGGGTGAGACGCTTGCGGAGCGGATTACGCGTCTGGGTGTGTTGGATCCTTTGTCTGCCTGTTTGATCATGCGTCAGCTGATGAGTGCTCTTGGGTGTGCGCATGCCAAGGGTATCGTCCATCGTGATGTCAAACCGGATAATGTTTTTCTCATTCTCCATGAGGATCGCGATGATTTTGTCAAGCTGATCGATTTTGGTGTGGCGCATATTGAGCATCCCGAAGGTGCCAACATGAAGCCACTGACCCAGATTGGGCAGGTTTATGGTACGCCTCAATATATTGCACCGGAGCAGGCCCAGGGAGAGGTTCTGGATTATCGTGCCGACCTCTATTCGGCTGGTATCATTTTTTATGAGATGCTGGTCGGTGTGACGCCTTTTCAGGGATCAAATTACCTTGAGCTGCTCGTCATGCATGTGCAGACGCCACCGCCTCATCTTCCCGATTCGATTCCGCAGTCGGAGCATCTGGATGCCATCATTCAGTGTTTGCTTCAAAAGAATCCGGCGGACAGGTTCCAGTCTGCCCAGGAAGTTACGCCGCTTCTCGATGAAGCCATCATGTTGCTCACCGTCGATAATCCGACCTTTTCGAGTGTTAGTTTTTCGTCGTATTCGGGATCACTCGCCGTCAATATGCAGAAAATGGCGCTGCAATCCTCGACTTCCAATGAAGCAGCTGAGCCCATCAGTGCCGAAGTCGCCTCGGTATTGCCGCAAACGAGAAGGCAGAAACAAATTTTTATTCTGATCGTATTGCTGTCTGCTCTGGCAATGGTGGTCGTCTTTCAGCTTGGATTGGGCATTTATAATCAGACGAAACAGCTGACGCAGCCCGAATCTGGCGAACTCGATCATATTCAGATTGCAATTGAAAAACTGAGTCAGGAAGGGAAAGTCGTCAAAATTGAGGATGAGATAAGAAAACCCGAGCCTTACAATATCACTGAAAAAGAGTTTCGTGTGGGGGCGGATGCAGTCCTTTCGTCAGATCCTGAACTTGTTACGGCGACTGAAGCTTATCTGAGCAAAAAATACAATGTTTCTTTCTCTTCTTTGAACAATGTTAAGGAAAAATACTGGGGCCATCCTAATTTTGTAAGGCTCTATCTTCTCAATTGCTATGAGCTCAAAAAGGTCAATGCAAGAAACGAAAAGGACAGGGCGGAATTTGAGACTCTCACCATCGACACGTTGACCCATCTGTTTGCCATTGAACCGCTTGCCGCGTTAAACCCGGCAGTCATCATGATCGGGAAGGATCTGTTTTCGTCAAAAAACAAAGATAAAACTAGGATTGGCGATATTTTGATTGAACAACAGGGGGACTATACCAGAACGGCATTGGCCTGGCTGATCATCAAGACGCCGTATGATGGGCCAAATACCGTGTGGTTCAAAAATATGGTTGAAACGTTCGACCAGCTTAAAGTCGATCCGTTTGGCTACAATCCCCCTTCTCGGGCAAAAAATGATGCCACAGGCGATGCAGATTCTGAGGACGATGCGCCTTCTACCAAAACCCCGGAATGGCTCGTTAAGGCTGTAGAAGCCTGGAGGATCAAGCGAGAGAATTGCAGGCCGATGCTTGATGCGTTGCAGAATCTTGCCAAAATGGATGAGTTTGAGAATGACGTCTATCTTCATGTCATCCTGCCGATGTCAACACAGCTGCCTAAACTGAGAAAATGTAAGAAAGGCAACAAGAATTGCGAGGAGTGCAATACACTTCGCAGCTGGATTGATGACAGGGCTGACTACTATAAGGAACAAGTTAAGAAAGGTGAGTTCCTGTGATGGATGTTTCGCGAGCAGGCTGAGCTGTTTTGTGTTTTTCAGCTTTGCCTGACGGCATGCGCCGAATTGCGGCTATTGGTCTGCGACCAATACGCCTTTTGTTCGCACCTATGTTGCACATACGGTGCGAATTTTTTTGTGGGGTCTGCTGTCCCCGGGTGTGGAGGTTACTACTCAGCCGGGGGCTGGTTTTGTTTTTACAAACGGATTTGCTCAGGCCTAACGGCCTTCGCGATTCCAATTCGAGATGTTGAATTCAGAATGCGGAATGCGGAATTGAGACGTATATTGCTATCAGACGTTACTAAAGGCAGAAATTATTCAATTCTTTAGGTTATTTCTTAAGAATGCAACGTTAATTTCGAATTCCGCATTAACAAAGTGAGCATCGTTAGATGCGAACAAATCCGTTTGTTAAAATAAAAAGAAAGGCGGCTGAGCAGTTACACAATAATAACAAAAATCACTCAATTTCGTGGACGGGATTCAATTTTGCATGTACAATTATATTTGGGTTTGTGTGGATTTTTGAAACCTAACATGAAAGGGAGTCGATATGTCAAACGTCAAATTTTTCCCAATCCTTGCAGATTTATCGGTTGCCGGAAAGCAACATAAGCTTCCGCCGGAAGACAGTTGGAAAGCGCCGCAAAATGGCGGTCTGGAAGCGACGGGCAATTATGTCAATGGCGTCAAGATGGAAAAATGGGGTATGGGTGTTGAAAGTGCAGATGGCGTCATGTCCTATTTTGCGACCCAGGATCCCCAGAAATATCATTTGGATACAGCCAATACAATGACCGAATATTATCAGGATTTTGTCAAGACGATGCTGAGTGCGGTCGAATATGCTTTTAATCTGTGGAAACCGACGTTCGGTTTTTCCGGCCTGAAGATTAATGGGCCGGTTGCCGTTGGCAGTGCCGGATGTCTCAAGAGCAGCCAGCAGTTTTTCCCTCTGTTTAAGTCCTATCCCGGTTTTCCGGCGCCCTCTTCGAGCAGAAAATTCTATAATAAATGGCGCGATGCCGTCGGCAAGGGTGTCGAAAAATGCCTCAATAAATATTTCGATAACGTGACGGTTCCGGGGCTTCCCTGGTATCCGGCTTTCGCTGCATTTCCCGGTCCGGTTGCGCCTCCGATGCCCAATGTGACATGGCCGCTCATTTCCTGCCCCTCCAGTGGTTTGACGGACATTACGACGATGGAACCCCTCAAACGTGCCATCCTGAATGAATTTGATGATGGCATTGCAGAGAAAAATCATGATGAAATTCATGACACGATCTTTGAAGCCATTGCGACTTCTTTGGCTACCGGCTTCCTGACCTGGGTGTCTACGCAGATGATCAATCTGGTTATGGGAACGGGCCAGATTCCTACGTTTGCGCCGCCCGTCGTTCCGGTAGGGCCGGTTGTCAATGGGCAGAACCTGCCGAATCCCGGGCATATCGCGATGTAACCCTTTGGAAGGGTCGTAAAGAAAGCCGCATTTTATGCGGCTTTCTTTCATTTTATACAGGTGCGGCGTAATCCCGCATGGCGAGATTAGCCGCACCAAAAGCGCGCATTGGCGCAGCCAAAAGCGCGAGTGGCAATGCGTATGCCGCGCATCAGCGCCGGCATAGCATGCCCAAAACCTCGACATGGCGCGTTTGAGGCATCATATCAAAAGCCTCAATTCGCTGCAGGACGTAGTGATCATTGAGTTCTGCGACATTGCTGGCAAACGATGCCGGATTGCAGCTCATGTAGAGGATGGTCGGAAAAAGTGTCTGTTTAATTTTCTCGATAGCCAGTTTACTCAGGCCTTTGCGCGGAGGGTCGAGCAAAAGTACATCCGGCAGCGGCCAGTCGGGCCAGTTGGTCTCGAGGTTGATGACTTCGAAATGTGTTTCGAATGGATCGCCTTTGGATGTCTGGCGCGCGGCCTCGATGGCGGGAGCATTGAACTCGGCACCGTAGAGTTTTTTAGAGGGGTGAAGTGTGCGGCCAAAAGCACCGGCACCGCAGTAAAGATCCCATACGACATGCGGTCTTGAAGGAAGCCAGTCTCGGGCGGCAGCATAAATTTCGGCTGCCATTTGGGAGTTGAGTTGTGTAAAACCGGAGGCAGAAAACAGAGAAATGATGTTGCCATGATGTTCCGGGAGGCGTTCTTTGCCCCACAAGGTATAGGCTGCTTCTGTCCGGATGGCATTGTTCGGTGAATCATTGATAGAATAGGAAACACCGCAGATTGAGGAGAAATCCTTGAGTCGATGTGCAAAGGGATTGAGCCATGAAGGGGTATGCTCCTGCGCGCTTGTACACACAATATCGACAAGTACCTCCCGCTGATCATTGGCAAATAGTGAGATATAACGGATAGATCCCTGGGATTGGAGTTCATTGCGGTAGGCGGGAATGCGATGCTGATTCGCTGCTTTTACGATAAACCGGAGTACCGAATTGAGTGGCTGGCGCAGAATATGACAAAACTGGATGGGGACAATGTCGTGGGATCGGTTTTTGTAAGCGCCCAGGCAGAATTTCTGGTTCCATTGGGCGGCAACGAGATCCGTTCGGTTGCGGTAGTTCAGCGTCTGGCTTGCGGGGTGAAATGGGACCGTCCTGATGTAGTTAATGCCGGCTTTCGAGAGCGCATCCAGCGTGATTTGCTGTTTGAGCTGATTTTGAGTTTGGGCAAGGATGTGCATGAGGGGACAGCCGGCACATTGTCCGACTGTAGGCCAGGCGATGGGACAAACCGGGCGGACGCGGTTGGGGGAAGGGACCAACAACGCATCACAGCGTCCCCAGGCTTTTGGGGCGTGGGGGCTTGAATGCTCAATGTGATATCGAACCTTTTCGCCGAGGAGTGCACCGGGGATCGATACCTGTACGCCGCGTTCAGTGATCAGGACGCCATTGAGCTCGTCATCATATTGAACAATCTGACCTTCCACGATTTATTCCCGCATGAAATCCTCGCCTTCTTCGTAGCGTCGCATGACGCGGCCGGCGGCGGAGGCTTCGGCAACGCCTGCATTGTAAAGAATCGCACTGTCGAGCAGCACGCCCTGGGTTGCTGCATTAAAAGCAGCAGTCAAAACGGCGTTCTTGATTTCACCGCCGCTCATCTCAAGTTCAGAGAGCCATTCATAATCGATGGGTTCTGCCGTGAGAATATCGGGAGGACACATGTACCGCCAAAGTCGTTCGCGCTCGGGCTGCTTGGGCATCGGAAAATAGACTTTGTAGGTGATACGACGTTCGAATGCGGGGTCGATGGCATTTTTGAGGTTGGTGGTCAGAATGCTGACACCTTCGTAACGTTCGACCAGCTGCAGCAGGACGTTGACGCTCATATTCGAATAGCGGTCATTCGATTTGGAGACATTTGCCGTTCTCTTGGTAAAGAGTGAATCGGCTTCATCGAAGAGCAGGAGCTGCATGTCTGGGCGTGCCTGCTCAAAAATGGTGGTCAAATTCTTTTCTGTCTCACCGATGTATTTGTCGACCATGGTGGCGATATTGATGCGCATCAGGGAGAGCCCAAGTTCATGTGCGATGGCTTCGGCGCTGTGCGTTTTGCCGGTACCTGGCTCGCCGTCAAACAATGCAATGACGCCTGTACCACGGCGAATTCTTCGCGACAAACCCCATTCGTAAAGAACGGTACGGCGGTTGATGGCAGACCCGATGATCTGCTTGATTTTCATCATGATATCTTCGCTGACAATGACATCGGTGAGGTCAATCTCCGGGTCAGACACAAAAGCCAGGTTGCCGATGTTTTTGGTCACCTGGACGGCGGCTGCTCGCTCGAGGGCATTGTTGTTGACGAAAATCTCATTGGCATCGTCTTTGTTGGATGAATAGTAGGCCAGCTTGGTGGCTTTTTGAATCTGGAAAGGCTGCAAGGCCATGCGTTGGCTCAATGCACGCAGATCGACCCGCGACTGGTTGAGATCCGGCAGCTTGAGGTGCTGCTGCCAGAAGGCGATGGCATTGTCCTTGAGATTGGCATCCATCTTGACCTTAAAAGTGATGGCCGGCTCAATGACGGGATGAATCTTGACGGCAAGATCACAGCAGAATGCACACACGACGGGATGCAGTGACAGCTGACGGGCAAAGATAGAGGCGAAATGTTCCTCGGTAATGAGCGGGCCTGCATCTCGAACGCAGATGAACGCTTGAAGAAGTGAGGCATCCGAAAAGACACCCTTGAGGTATTCTTCACAATCGACGTAATTGACGCCGCTCAGAGGGCTGCCCTGAATGACGACCACGGGACGGTTGAGCTCGGATGCCAGCTGTTTGACGAGCGTACCACGGCCGCTGCCCGGGAGACCTTCGATGAGAAATCCCATAGATGGAATAAAATTGAGATTGTCTCTCTCGAGGTTGGGTTGTCTGCAAAGATTGTCGCGTTCGAGATAATTCTTAAGAATGTCGAGGGTCTTATAGTGCGTTTTGGACAGGAAGGTTTCTTTGTTGATATGGGGAAACAGCAGCTCGGAAAATTGCACCGAAGATGCTGAGAGCGATTGGACACCCACGAATTGACGGACAATTTGCTCGGAGACGATGATCTCATAACTCAGGGGCTGCGTCGGTACGTTTCCCTGGACCACTCGGATCAGCCTGGAGGCTGACATTCTTGAAGAAGGGGCTAACCTTGCAATGAGTTCAGCTCTTTCTTGTGGGTTGGGATTGAAGAAACGCATAATCGCGTTGGGACTCATGTATACGACTGTCACTTGGTCCCAGGTGGCCCGCATGGCATTTCTGAAATTGGGATCAATTTCATGGCTGGCCATCAGCCATAACAGGAGAAGATCTATATTATCGATGCGGTAGCGCTGCTTGAGTTCATCGTCAAAGAGATAAACGCCCTGAGCCCTTGCCGATTCAAAATCAATGGTCAATATGGCTTCAAATCGTTCGATAAAAGCTTTTGATAATTGCTTCTTTTCGGGGCCGCCTGTGACACCTTTGTCGATATATTCGAGAGAGCGCGCCCAGTCACAGAACAAAGCCGTAATATTTCCTGCATGATAGGAGTGGTGAAGCGCTCGGAGTTTTTCTTTATTTTCAGGATCAAATTTAAGGGCAACGAGAGGACGTTCAAAAATCTCAAAAATAGTTTCTATCACGGGATCCGGACCGGGATCTTCTGGCGCAGGCTCTGTCGCTTCCGCTTCAGCCTCGGGATTCTCTTCATAGACTTCTTCGATGAGATTGTAGGGATCGACACTCAAAATGAGACTGAGTTTTTCGAAAACACCACGCATGCTTTCCTGAGTATCAGGAGACATCAGGTGGGCCGCCAGAGAGGTGATTTGGCTCTGGGGAAGTTTTGCCATGAGTGTGAGACCGGATGGCGTCGGGAATGACTGCAATGCCGGGGCTCTGTCTTCAATCGCGCAGCAAATCTGTCTGCTGTAATGTATTTCGCGCTCCCGGATGCGCTCAGGCGTCATGAGTACGCCTTTCTTTCGCGTGATGGGGAGCTCAAGCACTGTTTCGTTGTCTGCCCCCAAAGCCATGAAATTATTGTACATCATCGTTTCCAAAGAGACGATGGTCAGGCTTTTGGGCGTAAATGGCTCTGTTTCTTCCGAGCGAGGTGAGCCAAGTGCAAAGTGCTTTTTGTTTTCTGGGTAATTTTCTACCGGAGGCGCTTCTTTGGGAGCATCGACCATTGAACCTTTTTTGCGCGTGAGCCGTACGGTCGGCACATTGAAGTCAATGGTATTGATGTTTGGATTTGGCGATGGGCTTGAAGCCTGCTCTGGTGCAGATGGTGCATCGGTTACAGGGGGCGCATCGACTGGAGCATTGGAAGATTGTGCATTGGATACCGGAGCTGCCTGGGAAGGATTGGAATCCTGTTGAGATGACTCGGTTTTGGGGACAATTGTGCCTTTTTTACGCGTCAGAATCTTTCGATTGGCTTCGTAAAGGGGGATATTTTCTTTGGGCGTCTCAGAAGCTGAGGCAGAATCTAATGGTTCTTGCGGCACCGAAACAGGCGGTTGATCTGACGGTGCAGGTGCATCGATTGCTTGGGACGCATGCACGACGGAATGTTCGGGCGTTTCCTGAGAAGCGGCCGCTTCATCATTGGTATTGGCCTTCTTTCTGGGGGCACGTCGTTTCGGGGCAGTTTCCCCTTCGACAGGATCGCTCGTCGAACGTTTGTGGGTGCGCTTTGGGCTGGCTGGAGAATCTGATTTCTCATCAGACGAATGGGACGAGGACTGTTCTGAAGCAGATTCCACGGGGGCCTCAGTGACAGGGGATTTCTTTCTGGAAACGCGTTTTCGTGGGCGTTCTTCCTCAATGGTAGCGGCTTCTGCCGAAGTTTCTTCTGACTTGGGCCTCGTATTGGAATCCTTTTTCTTTTCAGCCATTGTATTCACCTCTGAGGTAAAAATATGGGCGCGAAAATTCGCGCCCATAGAAATCTCAAAAAGAATTACTTATCGCTCTTTTTTCCAGCGCTTTTTTTACTTGAATCCTTTTTATCCGAGGTCTTGTCAGTCGGTTTTGAGGTTTCTGATTCTTTTGTTTTGGCGCTCTTGCTGTCCTTGTCCTTTGCCGCCGCATCCTTACCCATATCTTTGACCATATCTTTGAAAGCATCTGCAAAATCGTCTTTGGGCTTGGGTTTGGCTTTGACCGCGTCTTTTGCCGCATCTTTGGCAGCGTCTTTCGCCGCATCCTTCGCAGCGTCTTTGCTCGCGTCTTTTGCCGCATCTTTGGCAGCGTCTTTTGCCGCATCTTTGGCAGCGTCTTTGCTCGCATCTTTCGCAGCATCCTTCACTGCATCTTTGTTTTCTGCATTTTTGGTGCTGGCGTCTCTGACTTTTGCGGGTTTGACCGTAGAGCTTGTGCTTGTGCTTGTGGTGCCGCGCTCGGTAATCACGAATTCAACACGTCTGTTCAACGCACGTGCTTTACTCGTCTTGGCAGGATCAATCGGTTTATCGGGACCATACCCGATTGCACTCAGACGCTCAGGGGCAATACCTCTCTTGATGAGCGCGTCGACAACTGCTTGAGCTCTTTGGCGGCTCAAAATCAGATTGTGCTCGTATTTGCCCGTGTCGTCGGTGTGACCTTCGACCGAGAGGTGTTTGATGTCTGGATTGGCGCGGATCGAGGCTGCAATCTGGTCAAGCAATGAGTTGGATTTCTTCTTGATGGTTGCTTTGTTATTGTCAAAATAAATCTTGTCGCGGATTTCGATCTTGTCTTCATGTACAAAGACGATCTGCTTGCCTTTGTCAGGGCATCCATCATCATCTTTTACGCCGTTGATGGTCTCGGGTTCCAACGGGCATTTGTCTATCCCGCTGCAGACATTGGCATATTTCTCAAGCAGATTCTGTTCCGATACCCAGGGATCGCAAATGCCGTCGTGATCGTTGTCGGGATCCGGACAGCCGTCTTCATCTTCGAAATCGTCCAGATCTTCCGCTTCTTTCGGACATTTATCGACACCGGAGCAGAAGTAAAGTTCGTAGAGCTCATTTTCGCCCACGAAAGATGCGCACAGACCATCCTCGTCTTTATCGGCATTCGGGCAGCCATAATACTCATCTTCACCCTCAAGCTCCGGACATTTGTCCGAAATCTTGCATTGGAATTGTTCTGCAAGTGCCTGGTCATCGATCCACGGATCGCACCAGCCATCTTTGTCGGTATCGGGATCCGGACAGCCATTGAAATCACCCAGACCGGTTCTGTCCGGACAGAGGTCTGTCATCTTGCAGTGGAACTTGCTGGCGAGTTGCTGATCGGTTACCCACTCATCACACCATCCGTCATTGTCGTTGTCCGGATCCGGGCAGCCTTCGAAGGAATCAAATCCCGCATCGGTCGGGCAGACATCGGTCATCTTGCATTGGAATTTCTCTGCAAGCTCAGCATCGATTAACCATGGATCACACCAACGATCCGTGTCCGCATCGGGATTGGGGCAGCCCTCAAATTCCTCAAGACCGGGAAGATCGACACACGCATCCTTGCGATCCGTAATGCCATCTCCATCCGAGTCGGTATTGATCGGCGCATACTCCATGCCTAAAAGAATATGGTAAAGCGGATTCTTTACGCCATTGCCGATACCAGCACCGCCGCCTGCGGTAAAATCCAATCCAATCGGTGTATAGACTTTTAAACCGGCAAGAAATTCCGCCGAATTCTGATGGTCTTTGGTCGCTTTGTCGCTGAGCGGCGTTTCGCCGTATATTTCACCGCGAAGGTCGAGCCAGTCTGCAATGACATGGTAATTGATACCGAAACCATAGTTAAAGGCGTGCGATGATGTATAGTCCAGAAATACGGCTTCTTTGCGAATCGTAAAGCCCGTATTGAGCATCATTTCCACCGGACCGATCTCATAGTCAAGCGCTATATACGGACGCCCCCAAAAAGATGGACTGCCGATAAAAGCACTTTGTTTCCCGGTCGGAATGCTCAAAATGACACCGGCACCCAAACCAAAACCATTGTAATCTTCGCGCTGTAGGATGGTTCCTTTGGCTCGAACCTGCATGTCTCCAAAGACACCTTCTTTCGGATCGACAACCGTCTTCGGAACAAAGTCAAAGTCCATATTGTAATTTTCATAGACGACAAATGGAAGCACGATGCCAACTTCGAGAAAATCCAACACACCCAGGGCTGCCGAAACATTCATCGTCACCAAGTGTTCAAGACTCGGACTGCAGTCATCACCACACGAAAATTTGAGCGGGGTCTTTTCTGAATCGACCATCGCCTTGATATCAAAATCAAGGTGTTTCATGGTTTTCGTCGATTCAATACTGAAAACGCCTTCACTGCCTGCAATTGGATAAAACTGACGAACATCAAAGCCATCGGCATAAGCCTGTGAACTGGCACAAACTGCAAAAAAGGCTGCCAACAGGCAACGATGTAAATTGAATTTCATACTATCCTCCGGAAGAACCAAGATCGAAGCGTGAATATTCTACTCGATCTTGCCGGTTTGTGACTACATTTAAATGTTTAAAGTCACTTTAAAATGCATTTTTACTTCGCAAAGCAGGGCTATTGCCATAAATGGCAATACGCCCTGCGCTGCGCGCCTGTGCTGCGCATACGGCGCGCAATCTTTTTAGTCTGTGATAAAACGATGCAAAACGTTCGATGCCGCAGGGACATCCTCACGTCTGACCACGAAAGTGACTGCATTGGGCTGGATAAATGTCGCCAACGGCTCGACAGAAACACTCTGTACCGCCGCATGAATCTTGCGGATAAAGGATGGCTGCCTGCCGAGATCGTCACCAATCATTGTAACATTGAGCACATTTTCGTCTGCAATGTCATTCTCTTTCAGATTCAGTTTGGTGACGAGCGCCCGCGAATCCGTACAGTTCCAGATATCGATGAGTGCCTCCGCACGGCGGCCGCTCACAGACATGTCCATGACTTTGATGCCTTCACAGGTTTCAAGCGCTGCCATCCAGGATTCTGGCGATGCGATCGCACAGCTCAGATACATGGCCTTCTTGGCACTGACGATGGCGGTTGGCTTGATTTCCGCATTCTTTAAAATGTGGTCCGGCCAGCCATCCGGCCGGATATACGTACCTGCCGAATTATCGACATGCGATTTCTTGGCATAGAGCGAGATCTGGTGCCTATGGGCATATAAAATGGCCTCGTCGTGCAGCACCTTGGCACCATGCTGGGCCATCTCAAGCATCTGCGCACTCGAAAGCTCATCCAGTTTCTGAGCATTCAAAACGACTTTGGGATCGGCCGTATAAACGCCGTCGACATCGCTGTAGATCTCACAGGCCTCGGCACCAAGCGCACCTGCAAGTGCGATAGCGGTCATATCCGAACCACCGCGACCGAGCGTCGTTATCTCATTCTTGTAACTTGTACCCTGAAAACCCGCCACAATCACGATCCTGCCGCGCTCCAGCTCATCCTGGATGCGATAGGGACGCACCGAAATAATGCGCGCATGCGAATGCGAATCGGTCGTAATGATCCCCGACTGGCTCCCCGTAAAACTTATCGATTCCGCACCGCGCTTCTGAATGGCTATTGACAGCAGCGCCATCGTCGTGCGCTCGCCAGTACTCAGAAGCATGTCGAGCTCACGGGCTGGCGGTGTCGTCGTTATCTTGGCTGATAACTTCAAAAGTTCATCTGTCGTATTCCCCATTGCGGATACAACGACAACAACACCATAGCCTTCTGCATGCTTCTTAACTACGCGATCCGCTATGGCTTCGAGCTTTTCAATGGTGGCAACCGAACTGCCGCCGTACTTTTGTATGATGATGGACATTTTTTAATTCGTAATTATACAGGTATTCTCTTGTATTTCTAAGGACTGGAGACATGTTGGCTTTAGAGTGACATTAGAGGGCACATTCAATTCCGCATTACGCATGAATCAGCTTTTCCCTTTAGTTTTGCATTCCAATTGCACATTGCACATTGCACATTGTGAATGCCATTTCATTGAACTTCAGAACGGCCCTTGAGTTTTGCATCCCAATTATCAATTATCAATTATCAATTGTTAAAGAGTCGCCCTTTAGTCTTTCATTCCAATTGCACATTGCACATTGCACATTATGAATGCCATTTCATTGAACTTCAGAACGGCCCTTGAGTTTTGCATCCCAATTATCAATTATCAATTATCAATTATCAATTGTTAAAGAGTCGCCCTTTAGTCTTTCATTCCAATTGCACATTGCACATTGCTAATTTAAAACAATTCCGCATTATCTCGTCAAAATATGGGTTCTCCCGCATCTTGGACACTGAACTTCGATGGATTTAGAATCCTGCCAGAGCTCCTCCTGTTGGGACTGTGGCAGATGCTCTATCATTTGCCTGATCTGACGGATATCACAGCGACAGCCATAATAAAAAACGGACTCGTGCATGAGCTTGAGGTCGCCTATCATCGAACCAATGGGGTCGCCTTTGGCCTGCGCAAATTTTGCTTTGATTTCGCGAGCTTTTTCGGAGAGCGTGTCATCTGCTTTCTCTTCTTTGACTTCATTTTCTCTTAGAAGTTCATGAAAGAGAGAAAATAAATCGGTTTCGGAAAGCCCTTTGACAATATCCCATTCCGCATTCGGCATGCTCAGTGCCATGAGCGCCTCTTTGCTGCTGATGGCAATGCGAGCCGGGAGCTGCTCTGATTCATCAAAATACTGTTCCACCAACAGATGTGTCGAAACATCCCGGGGAATGAGAGATGTTTGGCGCATTGGGGAATTGGGCGCTATCCGCTGAACTGCAAACATACCAACCGGATCCTGGGATGCCTCGGCGGACAAAAGACTAAAACGGGCACATACCGCACCTTCCGGTTCGGTCGCACAGAACAATCCCCACGGCTTCAGCGGAATGCGTATGGTCCATCCCCAGGACTCACGCTCAACTTGAGATTCTGCTGCTAACGTTGCAGCCACGATGAGATCGTCTATCTCGTGCTGCTGAGCTTCGGTTAGCATGTGCTGAGCCATACCGCATGTTTCAAAATACTGGCGACGTGAAGCAAATAATTGATCAATACCCGACGTATAAATCCAGGAAATATTCTTCGACTCCCATAGATAACGACGGTATAAAGCAAGCGGTCTATCTTCCATTACGATTGCCTGAACCTTAAGGGAATGTATGTCGTGTTGTGAGGGTCACCAACGAGCTCGGGTGGAAGAAGCATGGGGCAGAAATAAGAGGGAATTTAGAGATAGGATATATTGGAAGTTAGTTTGGAAGGAAAAAAGTGACAGGCTTAATGCTTCTCCCGCCCGAACTCATTCATGACATAGGAGGATTGCCCTCCCGTACCACTTTTAGATCATGAGCGCTTTTGGGGCAAGTGATTTATTTGATCTGTTGTAACTGTTCAGCCCCTATGCTTGTTTTTCTTCGAAAGCTCATATTATTCTTTAATGCATAATGCATAATGATGAATGCATAATGAAATGTTATGCCCAGAGAATTTGGACGATCCTTTTGGTTTTGCAAAAACATTCAGCATTATGAATTCAGCATTATGAATTAAAGAAATTTCAAGTATTTGGGGAAACAGGAGTACACTCCAGGGCTGAACAGTCAAATCACTGGTCACTCATGCCCTTTTACTTGTCAAAATCAAATCCGGGCAGCGTCGATTGCCCATGAGATTTCGGCTTTGAATCTTGAACTCCCACTTTGCCTGTGCTTCTTTGTTTTTTGGGGGCGACTTTCTGGTTTTGGGCAAACGAAAAAAGCGGGGGCGTATCGTCGGCTTTTTGTTTATTTTCCTTGTGTTTTTTCGATCGAGTGGCTGAGTGCTTCGAAACTGAATGATTTGTCTTTTTTTCTGGTTTTTCCGATTTGGTCTGGGACTGTTCCACTTCTGGCAGAGGTGGGAGTTTGGTATCCTCTGCACTTGGGTAACTTAGTGTCGAGAGCTCATCGTTTTCATCGGAATCTGTGCGCACTGGAGCCAACTTTAAAATGCGTGAAAGACGAAATACGCGCTCTTCCTCCCGAAGATGGCAAAAGGCAATCAGATACTTTTCTGCTGTGATTTCGATAGGTGTAATACGGCGTTCCGAAAATTCTCCGCGTGATCCCGTGTAATATTGCATGTCAAGATCGCGTTTTTTGGCAATGGCAAGCTGAATGATTCGGATGAGCGTTTCTTCGGATGTCACGCTTTGATTCTCTGACGCATTGTGATCAGGCGCTTGTTCTTGCCATCTTTCATCAAAGGCGCTTGCCAGCCATTGAAGCAGTTCATAGGCTTCGACCTCAAGTTTGACCGCATCTTTTGGAGAAAAACATCGCAGCAGCTTGTCCTGCGCGGATTTCAAATGCGATTCGGAAAGCGCTGTACCCGCAAAGCGCACAATGTGGGAAGCCAATATCAGTGCTGTCGCAGTGGCAGACATTTCCTGCGGATCGGTTAATGTGCAGCCCGTGGCTTGTGGATCAGGAACGCCTTTGGAATAAGCCTGCCTTGGAGACTTTTCCGATAGATAGTCTGCCAGTTTGCCGCTCAAATGAGGCATGAATTGCACGGGCTTGATGGTTCCGTCCTGGGCTCTCTCCTGAGTTTCCGGGATGGAGCTTTCCGCTTCTTTCGGCAAGGGCACACTGTATCCATCCTCAGGGCTGTCGGATGCAATATGGGCCTTGGGAATATCGCTGTCAGGGGATTTGACGATCTGTTTGACTTCTTCTTTCTGGTCGTTCCAAAAACTGAGTATATCCGACATGACTTTTCTATATGCAAATACAAATGTTTGATGCCTGCGATGGTGAACGCATGATCCTTGAGCAATTTTCTATTTTTTCCCTTCTATTCCCCTTGTCAAGTCTCAAATCGTGTCGAAACTCATGGCTCGCGATAAAAAATCCTTTTGCCGGGAATGAATCGCAGCCAAAGCGCATTGAATCTGGATGAATGGAGCGGCTCGGACCGCGTTGCAAGAGAGAGAGTCATGCAGACACAAACTACAAACAGAGCCTCAAATTTCATCCGTTACCTCTATGACCATGGATTCTCACTTTTAGCGCTTCTCCTGACGGTTATTGCTTTTGCCTTTTCTGATACCTATCCCGAACAATTGCGCCAGCAACGAATGATTGGGGATAAATCCGAAAATTCGGCACAGGCCTCCCGCATCTGGCGTGCCGAAGGAAATGAGTGGCTGACGCAGAGGGCAACCGAAATGACCCAGATGCTAAAGGACAATGGCATTGCGCAAGTCACTGTCTACAGCCGGGTTAAGGCCGAAGAGAGTGCGCGTGAAAAAGCTGCACGTAAGGGAATCGATATCTTCGAACTCAATGATCTGTATGGAATGCGCGTCGTCGTTGCAAATGAACTGGATGTCTATCAATGCCTTAATCTCATTTGTGGCCGCTACGAAATTGTTCCCGGAACGATAAAAAATTATATCGTATCACCCAAGGCTTCGGGATATCAGAGCGTTCATGTCGTCGCCAAAGTCGAAGACAGACGCGTCGAATTCCAGCTTCGAACAGAATCCATGCACCAGAGCGCCGAAGCTGAACATGAAGCTTACAAAGCCAGAATGAGAATGGCTGCTTAGTCCGGAATGCGTTCACAAAAACAATCAAACGCGGCGTATCCCGCAGGGATAGCCGCGTTTAGCGAGCCGTAGCGACGTGCAAAACGCACGCCGCAAGGCGAGTGACCACTCAGTCGCCAGCCTTGTATGTTTTAACAAACGGATTTGTTCGCATCTAACGATGCTCACTTTTTTAGTACGAATGTTAGTTGGTTTGTAGGGGCTGAAGTTAAAGTCAATACAAATACTGTAGAGAGATGGGGGAGGGGCCCAGGGTTGTCGAGTTCTAAAATATGTGGTAAATACATGGCAAAAACAACGACTATACCATGCATATTTACATGTTTTTTCTAAGTTCATCATGTACAGACGACACGATGTCGGCTGGGGC
>OCTW013389438.1_pt1 | contig 18137 bp, 16 predicted proteins | sample 1539671 | NCBI WGS metagenome assembly OCTW01 (sample SAMN02144230, study PRJEB22623) | gut metagenome | biome: sheep rumen | host: Ovis aries | place: New Zealand
CCCTTTTCTTTCAGCTCAACGATACGAGCCATCAGGGGGTGGTTCAAGTAGAACCCGATCTCAGGATGATCGCTATAATAGTTTGCCATTCTAATTTACAATTTGACAATTTACAATTTACTATTTGCTATTCTGCTTATAATACTTAATCAGCTTGGGAACAACCTCCTCAACAGTACCTGTGATGACATAGTCGGCGATGCGGTTGATGGGAGCATCGGGGTCGCTGTTGACGCTGATGATGATGCCCGAATCCTGCATACCGGCGATGTGCTGAATCTGTCCAGAGATACCGCAAGCGATGTACACCTTCGGGTGAACGGTGACACCCGTCTGACCAATCTGACGGTCGTGGTCGAGCCAGCCGGCATCGACGGCAGCACGAGAACCACCAACCTCACCATGGAGCACCTTAGCCAACTGGAACAGCATGTCGAAGTTCTCCTTCGACCCCATACCATAACCACCGGCAACCACGATGGGCGCACCCTTCAGGTTGTGCTTAGCAGCCTCTACGTGGTGGTCGAGCACCTTGACGACGAAAGCCTCAGGGCTGACATACTTGCTTACCTCGGGGTAAACAACCTCGTTCTTAGCCTTACCTTCATAGAGAGCCTTCTGCATCACACCACTACGAACAGTCGCCATCTGAGGACGATGGTCGGGGTTTACGATGGTTGCGACGATGTTACCACCGAAGGCAGGGCGAATCTGATAGAGCAGGTTCTCGTAAACCTTGTTGTTCTTCTTATCCTCGAAAGGACCAATCTCCAGCTCGGTGCAGTCGGCTGTCAGACCAGAGGTTAGTGATGATGACACACGAGGACCAAGGTCGCGACCGATGACAGTAGCACCCATCAGACAGATCTGAGGCTGTTCTTCCTTGAAGAGGTTCACCAGAATGTCGGTGTGGGGAGCTGAGGTGTATGGGAATAGGTCCTTACCGTCGAAAACAAACAGCTTGTCAACACCATAAGGCAGAATCTGGTCCTCAACCTTGCCCTTGATGCCTGTACCGGCAACAACGGCGTGGAGCTCTACGTTCAGTTCATTGGCGAGCTTGCGACCCTTGGTCAGCAACTCCTGAGATACTTCCTGTACCTGAGTACCTTCAATTTCGCAATATACAAATACGTTATTCATATAAAACTTACGTTTTTACTTTTGACTTCGTCGAAAGCTTAGCCAATAATCTTTTCGTCCAACAATTCTTTGATCATACCTTCGATATCAGCATCAGAAGCCGTCAAAGTCTTCGACTCCTTAGCCTGGAACACAATGTTCTTGATGGCCTTCACCTTCGTAGGTGAGCCACTGAGACCACACTGGTTCACATCACCATCCACATCAGCAACGCTCCACTGGTTGAGTGTCAGCTCAGGACGCTCGTCGTACAGATAGTCGTAAGCCGTACCCTCAACAGGACGCTCCATAGGACAGGTGGCGCGTTTGTATTTCATCACCAGCTTGGCGTTCTGGGGACGGCAAGGAGCAGCACTTCCATTCACGGTAATCACCACAGGCAGCGGAGCCTCTACGGTCTCCACACCACCGTCGATAACACGCTTGATGGTAGCCTTTCCATCCTTGACTGAGAGGACTTCTTCAGCATAAGTCACCTGATTCAGTCCCAACTTCTGGGCCACCTGAGGACCTACCTGAGCGGTATCGCCATCGATAGCCTGACGACCACCAATCACGATGTCCACGTCGCCAATCTTCTTGATAGCCGTAGCCAATGCGTAAGAAGTAGCGAGGGTATCGGCACCAGCGAACAGACGGTCGGTCAGCAACCAGCCAGTGTCTGCACCACGATATAGTCCCTGGCGGATAATTTCACCTGCACGTGGAGGACCCATCGTGAGGATTCCTACTGTGGAGCCTGGGTTCTGCTCTTTCAAACGAAGAGCCTGCTCCAAGGCATTCAAATCTTCTGGGTTGAAGATGGCGGGCAGGGCTGCACGGTTCACTGTTCCTTCGGCAGTCATGGCATCCTTACCCACGTTTCGGGTGTCTGGCACTTGCTTGGCCAGTACAACAATCTTTAAAGCCATATTATTAATAATGTATAATATTGAAATTTCAAATCGTGTGCAAAGGTAGTGCTTTTTTACCGTTTGGCAAAGCAAAAAGCATAAAAATTGCACAAACGGGTGTTAATCGTGCACAAATTCGCGCTTTTGTGCAACTTCTTCCTCACTTGACAAAGGTCAACAAATGCGGCTGTTAACGCAAACAGTTGTTCTTTTTGTTATGTATTGTTCTAAATATCCGTACCTTTGCATCGGATTTAGGAATCCAACGCGAGACTGCTTCTGCAGACTTGCAGTAGAATTAGGATAACAGATTAGATGTTTTAAAGAAGAAAGGAAATAACATGATGAAGAAGTTAATTAACAAATGGAAGAAAAGCAACACGTACAATGAGTATTGCATGAACATGGCTCGTATGTACAACTACGGTCCTATGAAGTAAACAACAGTAATTAATGATAATGAGAGCGGACTGGATGTCACTATGACACCAGTCCGCTTTTTCTTCTGTCTTATCTCTTGCTCCCTCTCCTTGGGAGAGGGTAGGGGTGAGGTCTCACCTCTAATTATCTCTCCAGAAGCTACGGGTAAAGAGCACCAGCACAGACATGATTTCCAAACGTCCAACGAGCATCAGGAAAGAGCAGAGCCACTTGACATGTTCGGGGAGTTCACTCCACGACATCTCGGGGCCAATCTGTGTACCCAGGGTCGGACCAACATTGCTGATGCAGCTCAAGGCAATGGTGATGGCGTTGGTATTATCGATATTGGAGGCTATCATCAATGTTGCCGTGAGCAGTACCATCAGTGTGAAGATGGCAAAGAAAGCCAGCAAGGTGCTCAGTTGGGAGCGTGGAACGGGGATGCCGTTGATCTTGACGGGGAAGACGGCATTAGGGTGCAGCAGCTTATGAAATTCGTTGCGCAGCACCTTGACGACCATCACCAATCGAACACACTTGAAACCTCCCGTTGTACTGCCGGAACATGCTCCGACGAACATCAGACATCCTAGGATAACCCATGTGATGTGCGGCCACATGGCTGCATCGTCGTTGAACAGTCCTGTTGTGGTGATAAACGACACTACCTGGAATAGTGACGAGCGTAAGGCACGTTCCCAGCCGTAACCATTGCGGGTTATGAGCAGGTAGCCTATCCAAATGGTTGCTATCAGGATGATGAAGATATAGGCTTTGAACTCTGAACTCTTGAAGAGTGCCCCTGGTTTCAAGCGGAAGATACTGGTATAGAGCATCATGAAGTTGATACCCGCCAGGAATTGGAACAGGATGCTGATATATTCTATGGTCGGCGACTGGAAGAACGCCGTTGAGTCGTTATGGGTTGCAAAGCCACCTGTGGCTGTGGTGGTCATGGCGTAGTTGATGGCATCAAACCACCCCATGCCTGCTGCATAGTAGCTGAAGACGCAGGCGACGGTGAGCGACAGGTAGATGCTCCAAATCCACTTGGCCATGGTCGACAGACGAGGGTGCATCTTGGAACGTAACGGACCGGTCGCTTCTGCTGCAAACACCTTTACGGAACCGCTACCAACCATAGAAGGCAGAATGGCGATGGTGAAGAATACGATTCCCAAACCGCCTATCCATTGGGTCTGAGTTCGCCAGAAGAGCATGGCATGGGGTAGCCATTCTACGTCATCCAAAATGGTTGCTCCCGTGGTGGAGAAACCGGACATGGTCTCAAAGAAGGCATCGGTGAGGTTTGGAATATATCCGCTGATGATAAAAGGCAACATGCCGAAGAGACTGAAGATAACCCACGTAATGGTAACCAGTAGGAATGCGTCGCGGCGGTTCAGATTGTTGTCGGCATCACGGCCCCAGTATTTCAGTACAAAACCCGTGGAGAAGGTCAGAATAGCTGAAATGAGGAAGGCCAGCAGGTCGTCCTCTGTGTAAAAGAAGGCGATGGCAGCGCACCCCAGCAGCAGGGTGCCGAGGAGGAATTGCAACGATCCTAAAATCTTATATATCAGCCGAAGGTTTAACATATCCTTATTTCTTACTTCTCACCTCTTACCTCATATTTACCACAGCGTGTCGGCCTTGAAGTACTTCTCCAGCTTTTGCAGGTTCTGCTCGTGACAGAACACCATGACAGAGTCACCGGCCTCAATGCGGGTGTTACCATTAACCAAAATACCTTGCTCGCCGCGTACCAGTCCGCCAATGGTAACACCGAACGGCAGACCGAGGTCCTTGACGGCTTTCTTGGTGACTTTGGAGCCTGGTGCAGCCACAAATTCGGCTACGTCACTGTCGACCATCATCAGGGATCGTACACTGGAAACATCGGCAGAGAGCATCATCTGATAGATGTGGCTGGCAGCCAGTGTCTTCTTGTTGATAATGGTGCCGATGTCCAGGCTCTCGGCCATGTCCACATAGTCCAGGTTCTCCACCATAGCCACCGTCTTACGAACGCCTAATCGCTTGGCTGTCAGACAAGCCAGAATGTTCGTCTCGGCATTGCCTGTTAGCGCCACAAAGGCCTGCGTATTCTGGATGCCTTCCTCTTGCAGGAGTCCCAAGTCACGACCGTCACCGTGGATGACCAGTGTGTCAACATCGTTCAAAAGCTCGTTCAGTCGCTCGCAGCGTTGCTCGTCAAGCTCGATGATTTTCAGGTTCATGTAGTCTGGAGCCGTCAGTGCCACACGGACACTGGTCTTGCCACCGCCCATGATAATGACGTTCTTGACGTCGGCATAGTGTTCCTTGCCACTGATCTGTCGGATATAGGGAATATATTCGCGGGTGGTCATGAAGTAGGCGATGTCGTTGACGCGCAATTCATCGTTACCACCGGGTATCAGTGTCTCGTCATCGCGCTTGATAGCTACGATGTGATAGGGGTCGTCTGGACCGCACAACTCTCGCAGCGGACGGTTCAGGATTTCGCAGGTGTCGCGCAACTTGATACCCAGCAGAATGAGTGCCCCACCGTGGATGTCCAGACGTTGGCGAGCCCACGACATCTTCAACCCGCTGACGATGTCAATGGCTGCCAGTACCTCAGGGTAGATGAGTGAACTGATGCCCATTTGTTCAAAGAGCGGTTTCAGCGATGGAGACATGTATTCGATGTTGTCGATGCGGGCCACCGTCTTCTTGGCTCCGAGGTTATGGGCTATCATGCAGGCATTCATGTTACGACTTTCGGCCGTCATGACACCGACAAAGAGGTCGGCTTTCTCTACACCGGCTTCCTTGAGCGTTCGGATGCTTGTGGGCGACCCCTGCAGCGTCATGATGTCGTAACGACTCTCCAAACCTTCCAAACGGTCCATATACTCATCGATAAGTACACAGTCCTGATGGGCCTTTGATAGCAGTTTGGCCAAATGGCGGCCGACTGCTCCTGCTCCGCCAATGATAATCTTCATAGCTTATTGCCTTTTGGCTGTTAGCTGTTCACTAATAGCGTTTATAATACTTTCTTTGTCAAGTCCGACAATCGCCTGTAGCTGTGCTATGGTGCCGTGTTCCACAAAGTGGTCGGGCAGTCCAAGGCGCTTGACGACGGGGTGGTAGCCGTGATCTTCCATCCACTCCATCACCGCCGAACCCATGCCGCCATTGCGTACACCGTCCTCAATGGTTACGATGCGCTGGAACTTGCGGCCTATCTCGTGCAGCATCTCCTCGTCCAACGGTTTAAGGAACCGTAGGTCGTAGTGAGCGATAGTGTTGGTAGTTGCGCCGGAACAGGCGTCGATGGCAGCAGCGGCCTGCACGCCGATGGGGCCTATCGTGATGACGGCTACGTCAGAGCCGTCGCGCAACTTGCGACCTTTTCCGATAGGTATCTCCTCGAACGGACAGCGCCAGTCGACGACGGAGCCGCTGCCACGAGGATAGCGGATGATAAACGGTCCGCGGTCGGGCAACTGGGCGGTATACATCAGTTTGCGCAGTTCTTGCTCGTCCATCGGCGAGGCAATGGTCAGGTTGGGTATGATCCGCAGGGCTGCCATATCGAAAGCTCCGTGATGCGTCGGTCCGTCTTCACCTACCAGTCCCGCACGGTCCAGACAGAGTACCACGTTGAGCTTCAGCAGAGCCACGTCGTGGATGATATTGTCGTAAGCCCTTTGGGAAAAGGCGCTGTAGATGTTGCAGAAGGGTAGGAGACCGTCCTTTGCCATGCCACCGGAGAAGGTGACGGCGTGTCCTTCGGCAATACCGACGTCAAAGGTTCGTTCGGGCATCTCCTTCATCATGATGTTCAGTGAACAGCCTGTCGGCATGGCAGGCGTGACACCTACTATCTTTTCGTTCTGTCGGGCCAGTTCCAGCAAGGTCTCGCCAAAGACGTCCTGGAAACGAGGCGGTTTGTTGGTGGTGTCGTTGATGATGCGCTCGCCGGTCTCGGCATCGAACTTGCCGGGAGCATGCCATACGGTGACATCTTTCTCGGCAGGGGCGTAGCCGTGACCTTTCTGCGTGTGCAGGTGCAACAGCTTGGGACCTTTCATGTCCTTCAGCTGACGCAAGATACGTACTAACTCCTTGATGTTATGTCCGTTGAACGGTCCGAAGTAGCGGATATCCATGCCTTCGAACATATTCTGCTGGTGCGAGATGGCCGACTTGATGGCATTTGACAGGCGGATGAGTCCTTTGCGTCGCTCGTCGCTCATGAAACCGACCTTGTGTAACCAACGCGAAGCCTTGAAACGCAGTGCGTTATAGGTCTCGTTGGTACTCAGCGACAACAGGTATTCCTGCATGCCACCGACAGCACGGTCGATAGACATGTTGTTGTCGTTGAGGATGATAAGGATGTCGTTGGGCGTTGACGAGACGTTGTTCAGTCCCTCAAAAGCCAAGCCTCCCGACATGGCCCCGTCGCCGATGACTGCTACGACATGGCGGTTCTTGCCCTCTACCTTGGCAGCTACGGCCATGCCTAGGGCTGCCGAGATGCTGTTGGAGGCGTGACCGCACATGAAAGTGTCGTACTCACTCTCTTCGGGGGAGGGGAATGGACGGATGCCGCCCAGCTTGCGATTCGTGCAGAACTGCTCGCGGCGACCAGTCAGTATCTTGTGGCCATAGGCCTGGTGACCTACGTCCCATACAATGCGATCCTCTGGGGTGTCGTAGACATAGTGCAGAGCCACGGTAATTTCGGCCACGCCAAGGCTGGAAGCCAAGTGGCCAGGGTTGACGGACAACTCCTTGATGATGTCTTCTCTTAGCTCTTCACAAACCTCCGGCAACTGGTCTACCTCAAGTCGTCGCAGGTCGGAAGGATATTGTATTTGGGTTAAAAGGCCCATGTTTTGTTGCTTCTAAATATTATATTAAGGTGTTCTTTTACGGCTGCAAAGTTAATTGTTTTTGCGGAAACTGCAAAATAAAAGGTAAAATACTTGCAGATTACATAAAAACTTTATAAATTTGCACAAGTTATTCGCTGCTAACTGACAAACTTATGATATATATCGGCCTACCAGAGACACATTCTGCCAGACGACTCTCGTTCTATCTGGCCATGGAGGAGTATGTGGCTCGTCACTTGTCTGCCGATGACTGCTTCTTCATGTGGCAGGTGGCTCCCAGTGTTATCTTCGGGCGCAACCAGCAGTTGGAGAGCGAGGTGAATGTCAGTTACTGCCGTGAACACCAGATTCAGATGTATCGCCGGAAGAGTGGCGGTGGCTGTGTATATGCCGACCAGTCGAATATCATGCTGTCATACGTTACATCGGAAGATAACGTCGGCTTTGCTTTCAATCGTTTTGTCAATATGGTACTGCTGGTACTCAGGAAGATGGGCGTTGAGGCTGTGGGGACAGTTCGCAACGACATCCTGATTGGCGACCGCAAGGTCTGTGGCACGGCATCCTACCATCTGCCGGGGCGCAGCATCGTACACAGCACGTTGCTCTATGATACCGATATGGAGCACATGCTGCACGCCATCACCCCGGGTTACGAGAAACTGCAGGCCAAAGGCATTCAGAGTGTCCGCCAGCGCATCACCCTGCTGAAAGATTATGTATCGCTCACCCTCGAGGAAGTGAAGACGCTGATTCGTCAGACCTTGTGCGACGATACCTTGCTGCTCTCTGCTGACGAAGTGGCAGCGATAGAAGAGTTGGAAGCAGCTTATCTGCGAGAAGATTTTATACACCTATTATAATATAAGTACAATGGAAACAAACAATAAGCGAACTTGTCTCTATGACAAACACGTAGCCCTCGGGGCACTCATCTCACCTTTCGGAGGTTTCGACATGCCCATCCAGTATTCGGGCATCGTCGACGAGCATCAGGCCGTACGTCAGGCTTGTGGTGTCTTTGACGTCAGTCACATGGGCGAGGTTCTGGTAAGTGGTGCCGATGCCGGACGTTACGTCAACCATATCTTTACGAACGACGTCACCAAGGTGGATGCCGGAAAGATTCTCTATGGCATGATGTGCTACGAAAATGGTGGTGTAGTGGACGACCTGCTGGTCTATAAGATGGCTACAGACCGCTACTTTCTGGTCATCAATGCAGCTAATATTGACAAGGACTGGGCTTGGATTCAGGAACAGGCCAAAGGCTATGACGTCACTTTGGAACACCAGAGTGAGCAGTATGGAGAAGTGGCTGTGCAGGGACCAGAATCAGAACAAGTGCTGAAAGAGGTGCTGGGTATCGACGGCTCTGACTTGACGTTCTATACCTTTAAGCAAATAGACCGTGTGATAGTCAGCCGTACAGGCTATACCGGTGAGGACGGTTTCGAGATCTATGCCGATGCCGACTACATCCGCCAGTGCTGGGACAAGCTGATTGCCAGCGGACGCTGCAAGCCCTGCGGCCTGGGCTGTCGTGATACCCTGCGCTTCGAAGTGGGTCTGCCGCTTTATGGCGACGAGTTGTCTGCCGACATTACTCCTATCATGGCTGGATTGGGTATGTTCGTTAAACTCGACAAGGAGGAGTTTATTGGTCGTGAGGCCCTGGCAAAGCAGAAGGCGGAAGGACCGCAGAAGAAACTCGTTGGTATCGAGTTACACGACAAGGCGATACCCCGTCACGGCTATGCTGTGCTGAAGGATGGTGCCGTCATCGGTGAGGTAACAACGGGCTACCATACCATCTCTACCGACAAGAGCGTCTGCATGGCACTCATCGATGCCCGCTATGCAGCCCTCGATACGGAGGTGGAGATTCAGATTCGCAAGAAGACCTTCCCAGGCACCGTCTGCAAGAAGCGCTTCTACGACAAGCACTACAAGAGAGATTAAAAATTAAAGATTAAGAATGAATTATTAAAGACTAAAAGATTAAAGATTATGGCAAAAGTAATGGAAGGACTCTACTATAGTGAGTCGCACGAGTATGTAAGAGTAGAAGGTAACTTCGGTTTCATTGGTATTTCCGACTATGCTCAGAATGCCTTGGGCAACGTGGTGTATGTCGACATGCCCGACGTCGACGACGAGGTGTCTGCCGGTGAGGAGTTTGGTGCTGTGGAGAGCGTCAAGGCTGCCAGCGACCTGATTGCTCCCGTAACAGGCGTTGTCTTGGAGGTCAACGAGGCTTTGGAAGACCAGCCTGAGCTCATCAATCAGGATGCTTACGAGAACTGGATTATCAAGGTGGAACTGTCCGACAAGACCGAGCTCGACAACCTGATGGATGCCAAGGCTTACGCTGAATTCTGTGAGAAATGAGTTACAAGTACTTTCCCCATACTGAGGAAGACCTGCAGGCGATGTTGGACAAGGTGGGCGTTGACTCTCTCGACGCTCTCTATGCCGACATTCCCGAGGCCATTCGCTTCCGCAAGGACTACGATCTGCCCGAGGCTGTCAGCGAGGTGGAGATTCGTCAGACGCTCGAACTGTTAGGACGTCAGAATAAACAGCTGACGTGCTTTGCTGGAGCGGGCGTCTACGACCACTATACACCTGCTGTCATACCCCAACTGCTGCAGCGTTCCGAGTTCCTGACCAGCTATACTCCGTATCAGGCGGAGATTTCGCAGGGTACCCTGCACTATATCTTTGAGTATCAGTCGATGATGGCCGAACTGACGGGCATGGATGTTTCTAATGCCTCGATGTACGACGGTACCACGGCTGCTGCTGAGGCTATGATGATGTGCGTTGCTGCCGGCAAGAAAGTCAATCGCGTGCTTGTCTCTGGTACGATGAATCCTAAGACTATTGAGGTGCTGAAGACCTATGCCCTCCATCAAGGCATCGAGCTTAGTATGCTGGAGGTCGAGGACGGCGTTACCTCGCGGAAGGACCTCGAGGCGCAATTGGCGCAAGGGGGCGTTGCCGGTGTTATGGTGCAACAGCCGAACGTCTATGGTATCGTCGAGGACTTCTCCGGCTTTGCCGATGCCTGCCATGAGCAGAAGGCGCTCTTTGTGATAGACAGCGTTGCTGCCGACCTTGCCGTGCTGAAGACGCCGGGCGAGTGGGGGGCTGACATTACCGTGGGTGATGGACAGTCGTTAGGCATTCCCATGCAGTTTGGCGGTCCTTATGTCGGATATATGTGCTGCACCGAGAAGCTGATTCGCAAGATGCCTGGACGTATCGTTGGCATGACCAAGGATAACCGAGACCAGCGGGCTTTCGTATTGACGCTGCAGGCTCGCGAACAGCACATCCGTCGCCAGAAGGCTACGTCGAACATCTGCTCCAACCAGTCCCTGATGGCCTTGTTTGTTACGATGTATATGTCGCTGATGGGCAGGCAGGGACTCAAGGAGGCTGCCGAATTGTCGTATGCCGGAGCGCACTATCTCTGTGACGAGTTGTTGAAGACCGGACGCTTTACGCTGGTCTACGACAAGCCGTTCTTCAATGAGTTCCTGGTAAGCTATGACGGCGATGCCTCTATGCTCTATCAGCGTTTCATGGATGCCGGTATACTGGGTGGCGTGATCGTGGATGACAAGTTCCTCTTTGCCGTCACGGAGAAGCGTACGAAGGATGAAATTGATAACCTTGTAAAGATTGCAGCACTATGAATAACCGATTATATGGAAATCTGATTTTCGAACTCTCGAAGTCAGGACGCAAGGGCTACAGTCTGCCCAAGAACCGCTTTGGCCATTACGATATTCCGCAGGAGTTGCGCCGACAGGACGATGCCGCTCTGCCGGAGTGTGACGAGATGACGGTGGTGCGCCACTATACTAATCTCTCGGCCAACAACTTTGGTGTCGACAACGGCTTCTATCCGTTAGGCTCCTGTACCATGAAGTACAATCCGAAGATCAACGAGGAGATGGCTGCTCTGCCGTCGTTCGTGAATCTGCACCCCCAACAGCCGGCCAATACGGTAAAGGGTGCCAAGGCGTTGGTTGCTCTCTTGGAGCGCCAGCTTTGTGCTCTGACCGGTCTGGCCCATTTCACCTTCAAGCCCTATGCCGGCGCTCATGGTGAACTGACGGGACTGATGATTATCGACAACTACCATCGCTCGCGTGGCGACATGCAGCGCAAGAAGGTTATTGTTCCTGATAGTGCTCATGGCACCAATCCCGCCTCGGCGGCTGTCTGCGGTCTGGAGGTCGTAGAGGTGAAGTCGCTGGCTAACGGACGGGTGGACCTGGAGGATTTAAAGAGTCTCATATCGCAGGAAGGTCCCAACATCGCCGCGATGATGATGACCAATCCCAATACCTTGGGACTCTTCGAGACGGCCATTCCCGAGATTACAAAGCTCATCCACGACTGCGGCGGACTGATGTACTATGACGGTGCAAACCTCAACCCGATGCTGGGTGCCTGCCGTCCTGGCGACATGGGCTTCGACGTGATGCACATCAATCTGCATAAGACGTTCTCGACGCCTCATGGCGGTGGCGGTCCGGGCAGTGGACCTGTGGGTGTCCGTGAAGGCTTGCAGCAGTTCTTCCCGTTCGTCAGTCCTTACTACGGCAACTTCGGCGTACTCATCAAGGCCTGCGTCTATATCATGTCCTTGGGACGTGACTATATTAATAAGGTGGGACCATTGGCCACGCTCAATGCCAACTACATCAAGGAGTCGCTGAAGGATGTCTATGAGCTGCCAATCGAAGGCCTGTGCAAGCATGAGTTTGTGTTCGACGGTCTGAAGGACAAGTCGACGGGCGTCACCACGATGGATGTTGCCAAGCGCCTGCTGGACTACGGTTACCATGCGCCCACCATCTACTTCCCGCTACTGTTCCACGAGAGTTTGATGATAGAGCCCACGGAGAACGAGTCGAAGGATACTATCGACGGCTTCATCGAGGTGATGCGCCAGATTGCCGCAGAGGCGAAGACTGACCCCGAACTGGTGAAGTCGGCCCCGCACAACACGCCCATCGGTCGTGTCGACGATGTCCTCGCCGCCAAGCATCCTGTTGTAACCTATAAACAGCTGAAGAATGAACAATAACCCCGCTCCCAGCGGTTCCCCCGCTGTCCCTTGCGCCCCCGCTTCCAGCGGTTCTCCTGCTGGCTCCTTCAATACTGTGGTCAGCGGTTCTGCCGCTGACACCTACGATCTTCTGATTATCGGTGCGGGCCCTGGCGGCTACCGCGCCGCGGAATATGCCGCCAAGCAAGGCCTGCGGGTGGCGATTGTCGAGCAAGATGAAGTTGGTGGAACCTGCCTGAACCGCGGCTGCATACCTACCAAGACCTACGTGCATAGTGCTACCTTCGCTGAGGCCTTCGAGCGCCAGCAGCAGGTGGTAGCACAATTGCGCAGCGGGGTAGAGGGCATCCTGTCGGCACCGGGAATAACGCTACTGCGTGGCCATGCCTCGTTTATCAACGCCTCAACGTGCTCTGTCTCTGGCGGTGCTCCCTGTTCTGTCTCTGGCGATGCCATCGCCACAAACGCACCGGCCGTCCCCATAACGGTTACCGCCAAGAACATCATTATCGCCACGGGTAGTAGCGCGAAGCTGCTGCCGTTGCCCGACATCAACGACCCTCGTGTGGTGACCAGTACCGAGCTGTTGCAACTGTCTACCCTGCCCAAGCGACTCTGCATTATCGGTGCAGGTGTCATCGGTATGGAGTTTGCCAGCGTCTTCCAACGTTTCGGTTCGGAGGTGACGGTCATCGAATATCTGAAGGAGTGCTTGCCGATGCTCGACAGCGATATTGCCAAGCGTCTGCGCAAACTGTTGGAGAAGCGCGGCATTACCTTTAAGATGAAGACGGCCGTTGAGTCGCTGGCCGATATTGACGCTGATGTCATCCTGATGGCAACCGGCCGCCGCCCCAATGTGGAGGGGCTGAACCTCGAGGCCGCTGGTCTTGGCTCGCTCGCTGGTCTTGGCTCGCCCGCTGGTCTTGGCTCGCCCGCTGTCAACGGTTTACCCGTTGACGACAATTTCCGCTGCATCGGCGCTACTTCCATCTACGCCATCGGCGATGTCAATGGCCGTCAGATGCTGGCGCATGCAGCCGAGATGCAGGCGGTACGTGCCGTCAATCATATCTTAGGTCGCAAGGACGGCATCCGCTTCGACATCATGCCGTCGGCTATCTTTACGGAACCCGAGGCCGCCTGCGTCGGTCCGAGCGAAGACGCCCTCAAGGCGCTCGCTGCCAGCGGTTCTCCCACCGCAAACGGCTCTTCCGCTGTCCCCTTCGCTGTCAGCGGTTCTCCCGCCGCAAACGGCTCTTCCGCTGTCCCCCTCGCTGTCAGCGGTTCACCCGCTGACTCCCGCCTGCCCGTTGACTACCGTTGCCGCAAGGCCTTCTGGCGCGCCAACGGCAAAGCCCTGGCGATGGACGAGACGGAGGGTATGCTGAAGCTGTTGTCCGCAGGTGACGACGACCGTATCATCGGCTGTCATGCCTATGGTGCCCATGCTGCCGATATCGTGCAGGAGGTCGCCGCCCTGATGTGCCGCAACACCACTGTAGAACAATTGCGCGACATGGTGCATATCCATCCCACGCTCAGCGAAATCTTGCGCTCGGCGGCAGAGCAGCAGTGAAAAAAGAAAAGTCCCCACAAGCGTGAGGACTTTTTCTTTTGCTATTTCGTAACTTAGAACTTTGCCATCTTGATGGCTACCACGGCGCACTCGTCGCCCTTGTTGCCCAACCGGCCTCCGGCGCGGTCCTTGGCCTGCTGGAGGTTTAGTGTTGTCAGCAAGCCGTAGACAACGGGGATGTTGTTGGTGGCATTCAGACGGGCAATGCCTTGGGTGACACCCTGGCAGATGTAGTCGAAGTGGGGCGTCTCGCCCTGAATGACACACCCCAGGATGATGACGGCGTCATAACCGTCGTTAAGGGTCATCTGGCGTGCACCGTAAATCAGCTCGAACGAGCCAGGGACGGTCTTGACGTGGATGTTCTCGGGCAGAGCGCCGTGCTTCTCCAGCGTGTTGACGCAGCCCTCCAGCAAGGCACCCGTTATCTCGGGATTCCACTCCGACACCACGATGCCGAAGATCATGTTCGACGCATCGGGTACAGTGGCTGTGTTGTATTCTGACAGGTTCTTTGTTGCCATGATTACTTAGCGCGCTCGATGTATTTGTCGATGCTCTGATACTGCATGCTGTTCACATACTTCTCCTTCACCTGCTGGTACAGCTCCAGAGCCTCGGCTTTCTTGCCCTGGCTCTCCAGAATCTCACCAGCCTGGATGAGGTAAATGGGTGACAGCGTGTTGTTGTCGGCCATCTTGGCTGCCTTCTTCAGGTGCTCCACGGCCTTGTCCAACTGGTTCAGGTTGGCATAGGCGTTGCCCAGCGCACCCTCGGCGGCGGGGCTGATCATCTGGTCGTCCTGACCGCTGAAAGACTCCAGGGCATTGACGGCCTCCTGCCACTTGCCCAGATTGGCCTGGCAGATGCCGATGTACAGCTGAGCCAGGTTGCCGGCATCAGTAGAGCCGTACTCGTCGGCTACCTTCTGGAAACCGGGCAGCGCCTTTTCGTACTGCTGCTGGTCGAACAGCTCCTGGCTCTTGGCGAGTTCGGTGCTGGCCTTCTCAGCACGAGGCTTCAGGTAATAGGTGTTGCACAAAATGATACCGGCGATGATGACGATGACAGCCACCACGCAACCCATGAGAGCCTTCTTGTTCTTCTCGAAGAAAGCCTCGGTCTTTGTAATCTGCTGCTCCTCAACGTGGGCAGCGTTCTGATTGTTCTTTGCCATTGTTATTGTTGTTTTTATTATCTTTCGGACATAAATCGGCTGCAAAGGTACGAAATTATTTTGAATTACAAACGATAATTCCTGATTTATTTTGTACCTTTGCATCTGAAATGATTGGCGACGAACTGAAATACCGCATCCGCAAGGCCTTTGGCCATGTGCCTACTCCCGAGCAGGAGCAGGCCTTGGACACCTTTTCCCGCTTTATGACCGACCGTAACGAAAATGCCGTCATGGTGCTTCGCGGTTCGGCTGGTACGGGCAAGACAACGCTGGCGGCGGCCATGGTGCAGGGTTTGCAGTCGCTGGGACAGAAATTGGTACTGATGGCTCCCACGGGCCGTGCCGCCAAGGTGTTCTCGCTGTATAGCGGCCATGCGGCCTATACCATCCATCGCCGCATCTATCGCCAGAAGTCGCTCGAGGGTAGCTTCGACCTGAATTACAATAACGCCACCGACACCTTATTTATTATTGACGAGGCCTCGATGATCAGTCTTTCGGCCAGTCCTGTTTTTAACGGGTCGGGTGGGGGACTCCTCGACGACCTCATCCGTTTTGTGTACAACGACCGCGGCTGTCGCATGCTGCTCATCGGCGACCGTGCCCAGCTGCCGCCCGTGGGCGAGGAGGAGAGTCCGGCGCTGGTGCCGAGCGTGCTGCGCAGCTATGGGTTGCACGTCCATGAGTGCGACCTCAACGAGGTGTTGCGACAGGGACAGGAGTCGGGCATCCTGTGGAACGCGACGCGCATTCGTCAGTCGTTGTCCGAGCCCCGGCTGCCCAAGGTGCGCTTTCAGGGCTTTGCCGACATCCGGTGTGTGCCTGGCGACGAGCTCATTGAGTCGCTGGCCAGCAGTTACTCCCGTGTGGGACTGGACGAGACGATGGTGGTGACGCGCTCCAACAAGCGGGCCAACATCTACAACCAGGGCATCCGCAATCAGGTGCTGGGTCGCGAGGAGGAATTGACGACCGGCGACCTGCTCATGGTGGTGAAGAACAACTATAGCCTCACCCCTAACCCCTCTCCAAAGGGCGAGGGGAACTTTAAGGGCGAGGGGAGTGGCGTGCAGCCTATGGAGTTCATTGCCAATGGCGACCGCTGTGTGGTCAGGAGGGTGCGCAATGTCCACGAGCAGTACGGCTTTCGCTTTGCCGAGGCTACATTGACTTTCCCCGACTACGACGACTACGAGCTGACGGCCACCGTGCTGCTCGATACCCTTTATAGCGAGGCACCGGCACTAACCCACGAGCAGCAGGAGGAACTATATAATAAGGTGATGGAGGACTATGCGGACATTCCCCTAAAGCAGGACCGGCTGAAGCGCGTCCGTGAAGACCGTTACTACAATGCCCTGCAGGTGAAGTTTGCCTACGCCGCCACGTGCCACAAGACGCAAGGCGGACAGTGGCAGCACATCTATGTGGATCAGGGCTACATGACCGACGACATGCTGACACCCGACTATCTGCACTGGCTTTACACCGCCTTCACCCGTGCTACCGAACGGCTATTCCTGGTCAACTGGCCCAAGACGCAGACGGAGGAACCGGAGGAGTGAAGCGCCTCGGCCATCAAAATTCTTGAATAAATTTGGTTGTTTGTCAGATTATTGCTATCTTTGCACTCATGAAGACGGCGATACAAAGACTTGAAGCGCAGGGCGTGACGCTCTACCTAAACGACGACCTGCAGCACTTCGACTGGCAGGCGGCACTGCCGCTGCTGAGCAGTCAGCGCCGCGAGCAGTGTCTGAAGTTCAAGTTCGAACATGGACGGCGCACGTGTGCGGCAGTCTATCTGCTGTTGTGCGAAGGTCTCCGTCGGGAGTACGGCATCACGGAACCGCCCGTCTTCGAGTACGGAGAGCACGGCAAACCGGCCATCGTCGGTCGCCCCGATATCCACTTCAACATGAGCCATTGCCGCGAGGCCGCCCTCTGTGCACTGAGCGACAAGCCCGTAGGGGTGGACGTTGAGTCGATAGGCCGCTACAACGAATCGCTGGTGCGCTACACGATGAACGACGACGAGCTGGCTCAGATTCAGCAGTCCGACCGTCCCGACGTGGCCTTCATCCGCCTGTGGACGCAGAAGGAAGCGGTGTTGAAGCTCGCTGGTACCGGCATCACCGACAACATGCGCACCGTCCTCACCACCGCCGCGTCTCCGCTCACCACAGCTGCCCCCGCTGTACTTGCTGCTCCTGGCGTTGCCTCGCTCGCCCTTGACGGTTCACCCGTCAAGCTCGCCACCTTCATCAACGAAGACAAACAATACATATACTCAATAGCAACCCCTTAAAAAACAAAAGACTATGAATTTAGACGGAAGAAGAGAAAGCTCGAACGTGGAGGACCGCCGCGGCATGAGCAGTGGTAAGAAGGCCGGACTGGGTGCCGGCGTCGTGGGTATTATCATCGCTATGGCCATGGCTTACTTTACCGGCGGCGACCCCTTGCAGGCCGGTATGCAGGCCTTCCAGGAGAACGGCGGACTGGGTTCGCTGACGGGCACCAATACCGAGGTGAGCGAGGACCAGCGCGAGTTTACCGAGGAGGAGCAGGAACTGGCGCACTTCTCGACGCAGATTCTCGCCGGCACGGAGGACGTGTGGAAGGAAATCTTCGAAGAGAACGACATGAAGTACGAAGTGCCCACCATGGTGCTCTATACCGACGGCACACAGACCGCCTGCGGACAGGGCTCGGCACAGATGGGACCGTTCTACTGCTCGGGCGACCAGAAGCTGTACATCGACCTGTCGTTCTTTACGCAGATGAAGTCGAAGCTGGGTGCTGACGGCGACTTTGCCTATGCCTACGTCATTGCTCACGAGGTAGGACACCACGTCGAATACCTCACGGGCATTCTGCAGGATGCTCACGAGAAGATGGCCAAGATGAACCAGACGGATGCCAACAAGATGTC
>OCTW011541419.1_pt1 | contig 18128 bp, 9 predicted proteins | sample 1539671 | NCBI WGS metagenome assembly OCTW01 (sample SAMN02144230, study PRJEB22623) | gut metagenome | biome: sheep rumen | host: Ovis aries | place: New Zealand
ATACTATAGAACAACATATAAAACAATAGAAGAGTATCTTCCAAACAGGAAGTATCAGTATTATCTATTTCTTCTGGATATTTGTGAAACTGATAAGGCTATCAAAGAGCATTTATGGAAAAGGAAATACGAATTGAATGATTTTTGGATCCATACCTTAAGAAAGCCAGAATAATTATAATTGGATTGTATATCAGGAATGGAAATACGATTCTGAATTAATCAAAGCCAATTGTCATGAGCATTAAACGGTTATATGATTCGATTTTTGGCTACACCAAGCACTACTTTGCCGGAACCGAGCGCCTCGCCTCGGCTATCGGCAATGGTGGCTTGGCCGACATTGGCCACCTGATTGTTGACGGCGACTATACCTAAGTTCTGGCGGATTAGCGACGCGCTGGTATGGTTGTACAAAAAAAGCCCCGATTGCTCGGGGCTTTTCTTTTTCGTTGCCAGTGAAGGATCACTTCTTGAGTTCCTTGATCTTGGCTTTCTTGCCGCGCAGACCACGGAGGTAGTAGATGCGCGACTTGCGGACTGCACCCTGCTTGTTGAGCTCAATGTTCTCAATCATGGGGGAGGCAATCGGGAAACATCTTTCCACGCCAATGTTGTTGGAAATCTTGCGGATCGTGAAGGTGCCGGTCTTGCCGTGGCCGCTACGCTTCAGGACGATGCCCTGGAACTTCTGCAAACGCTCTTTTTGTCCTTCAACAATCTTGTAGGTCACCGTGATGGTGTCGCCTGTCTTGAACTTCGGAAAATCTTTTACAACGATTTGATCTTCAACGAATTGAATTAAAGCTTGTTTACTCATTTTATATGATTTTTATATATTTTTCTCCAAAAAGCGGCTGCAAAGGTACAAATTATTTCAATATAAAGTGCTTATTTTTCGCTTTTTTTGAAATTTTCGTACATTTCAGGCCTGCGTTGCTTGGTGCGTTGCAAGGCTTGCTCCATTTTCCATTCGCTGATTTTTAGGTCGTTGCCCGAAAGGAGTATCTCAGGCACGTCCCAGCCCTTGTAGCTGCGCGGCCTTGTGTAGACTGGTGGCGACACCAGTCCGTCTTGGAACGAGTCGGAGAGGGCAGAGGTCTCGTCGCCCAAGGCGCCGGGGATGAGCCGAACCAAGCTGTCGACCAACACGGCTGCACCCAATTCGCCGCCTGAAAGGACATAGTTGCCGATGCTGATCTCCTTGGTGACCAAATGCTCGCGGATGCGTTCGTCGATGCCTTTGTAGTGCCCGCAAAGGATGATGAGGTTCTGCTTCATCGAGAGTTGGTTGCACAACGGCTGGTCCAATAGCTCGCCGTCGGGACTCATGTAGATGACCTCGTCGTAGTCGCGCCGGCTCTTCAGGTGGGTGATGCAGTTGTCGACAGGCTCAATCATCATCACCATGCCCGCGCCGGCGGCAAACGAATAGTCGTCCACCTTGTGGTGCTTGTCGGTGCTGTAGTCGCGCAGGTTGTGGAGGCCAATCTCCACAATGCCTTTGTTTACAGCGCGTTTGATGATGCTTTCGGTGAAAGGGCCTTCAAACATTTCGGGGAAAACGGCGATGATGTCGATGCGCATGGTGTGTGTCGGAATTTTTGGCAAAAGTACGGATTTTGGGTCAAATGTGGGTGGGAAAGGGAAAATAATGTTATTTTTGCGCGTTTTTTTTCAACTAAGGAAACGACAGATCATTTTAATTCAAACACTATGAAAAAAGTTACGTTTTTGTTTTCACTGCTGATGGCCGCCATGTTTGCCCATGCGCAAGTGGCGACCAACATCTACTGGGTGCAGTTCACCGACAAGGCCAACTCACCTTATTCCATTGACAACCCCGAGGCTTATTTGAGCGAACGGGCCTTGCAACGCCGCGCCAACCTGGGCATTGCCATCGACGAGTATGACCTGCCCGTCAATCCGCAATACCTTCAGGCGGTGGCCGACTGCGGCGCACAACTGATCAACCCCTCGAAGTGGTTGAACGGTGTCTCGATTTATACTGCCGATGCCAGTGTGGTGGAGGCCATCAATGCCTTGGAGTTCGTTTCGACGGTGCGCAACTGCCCCAACAACCCCGAGGCCCAAAAGATGAAGGAACGTTGGATGGCCAATGAGATGAAGCCCGTCGCGGCCAATCGCGCCACCAACGACTTCTATGGCGGTGCCGAGGCTCAGGTCAAACAGCTGAATGCCGACAAGTTGCATGAAATGGGCTTCGATGGCACGGGCGTCATCATCGCTGTGCTCGACGGTGGCTTCCAAGGCACGCCCGACCAATCGTGCTTCAACACCATGCGCGAGGAAGGCCGTCTGCTTGGCACTCGTGAGTTCGTTTATGGCCAAAACACGGTCTATTCGCAAAGCACCCACGGCACATCGTGCCTGAGCACGATGGGTGCCTACGATCCCAACAACATGGTGGGCACGGCCTACAACGCTTCCTACTACCTCATCCACACCGAGGATGGCGATACCGAGAACATCATCGAGGAATACAACTGGGTGTCGGGTGCCGAGTGTGCCGACAGCCTTGGTGTCGACGTGTGCACCACTTCGTTAGGCTACATCGACTTCGACATGACGCAATGGAGCCATCCCTTCGAGCATTTCGACGGCAAGACCGCCCCGATGTCGATTGGTGCCGAAATCGCTGTCAGCCGTGGCATGATCTGCATGAATGCCGCTGGCAACGAGGGCGATGGCACTTGCACCTTGGGCATCCCCGCCGATGCCGAGCATGTGCTGACTGTGGGTGCCGTCGATGCTTCGGGCAACCGTGCTTATTTCAGTTCAGTGGGACCCACCTACGACGGTCGCATCAAGCCCGACGTGATGGCCATGGGTGAGAGTACTTATGTGGCAACGGGTTATGGCAACATGTGGCCCTATTACAACGGCAGTGGCACCTCGTTTGCCACGCCCGTGCTGGCTGGTGCTGTGGCTTGCTTGCGTCAGGCCCGTCCTTATGCTTCGGTGCAGGAAATCTGCGATGCCATCCGCGCCGCCGGTAACCGTGCCGACAACCCCGATAGCAAATATGGCTACGGCATTCCTGATTTCGCCGCCGCTTTGGAGATGCTCCACGTCAGCGAGCTGCCTGCCACTGCAAAGGAGATCCTCAATGTGTATCCTAATCCTTCGCAAGGCGAGGTGCATGTGGCTTTGAAGGAAGGCGTTAGCGCTGATGTCAGTGTCTACGACTTCATGGGTCGACAGCTTTACACATGCAGCTTCAATGGCTCGAACCTCTCCATACTGGAGGGGTACCTGAACACGTTGGAATCGGGTGTCTATTTCATCAACGCCATTTCGGAGCAAGACAGCCAAACGCTGAAACTCGTCGTGACGAAGTAAGCCTAAGTGCCGCAAAATGAAAAAGGTGGGCCTCAGCCGAGGCTCACCTTTTTTTGTCACCTTCTGCGAATCCTTTATTCCTTCACGAACTTCATGGCATGGCCTTCGATGTGGAGGAAGTAAAGCCCGGAAGGAAGCGCTTCGATGCCAATCTCACTGTCGCCGTCGAGGGTCATTGTCTTGACCAGGATGCCGAAGGCGTTGTAGATTTGGGCCTCGTGTTCGCCTTCAAGTCCTTCGATGTGGAGCTTGTCGTTTGCAGGGTTGGGGTAGAGGCTGACGTTGCCCAAGCCGTTTTCGCCGATACCGGTGCCATTGAAGAAGGCCGCGAGTTGGATGTCGTGGTCGACGAGGATTTCTCTTCTCTGTTCAGTGACGCCGTCGCTCCATTTCACGAAATAGTAGCCGTCGGCGGGAATGGCGACCAAGGTGGCCGTGCTACCGGCGGTGTATGTGCCGGTGCCCATCACGAAGCCTTGGTTCTCGTCGTAATAAACGGTGACGCTGTAGGTCTCCACGGGCGTTTCAGAGAACGAGGCGATGTATTCGGCATTTTGGGTCACGGTGATGGTGCGCGGGTTGTTCATGTCGCCGTCTTGCCATCCGGCAAAGTGGAAACCTGGACTGGCCGTGGCCCCGATGTTGATGACGGTATTGGCAGGATAGGTGCCTCCGCCGTAAGTCGAGCCTTGCAATGGGTTTTCGGGTCGCACGGTGATGGTGTAGGTCTCTATCTCGCTGAAAATGGCTGTGTAGGTCATGTTTTCGGTGACGGTGATGCTGCGTGGATTGTCGGTGTTGCCATCGGTCCAGCCCGTGAACAACGCGCCCTCATTGGGCGTGGCGCCGATTTGGATGGTCGTGTTTTCGGGATAGGTGCCACTGCCGCTGACCGTGCCGAGCGTCGGGTCGTTGGCCAACACGGTGATGGTGTATTGCGGCGTGCCGTTGAGGTGGAAAATGGCCTTGTAGTTGGCGTTGCCCGTGACGGTTTCCTGGCGAGGATTCCTCACGATGCCGTCGTGCCAGCAGATGAAGGTGTAGTTGGCGTGGGCCGTGGCCGTCAGTGTCACCGTCGAGCCATAGTTGAAAGTGCCGCCCCCAGTGACGGTGCCGCCTTCAGCAGGGTCGGCTTCGGTGGTGATTTCATACGTCAGGGGGATGAATACGGCGGTGTAGGTGGCGTTGCCTTCCACGAACACCGAGCGTGGGTTGGCTATGACACCATCGTCCCAACTGTTGAAGATGTAGCCTGAATTGCTGTGGGCCACCAAATGGATGGTCTCGCCGTAGTTGTAGGTGCCGCCGCCGTTGACGGTGCCAGCGCCTTCGGGCGTGACGTCGGTCTTGATGAGGAACTGCTGGATGCCGAAACGCGCGGTGTAGGTCCTGTTGTTGGTAACGACCACGGTGCGCGGGTTGTCGGTGTTGCTGTCGGTCCAGCCCAAGAACTCGAAGCCGAGATTGGCCGTGGCCGAAATCACGATGGTGTCGCCATAATAATAGGTGCCGCCGCCCGTTACGCTGCCCCATGCGGGGTGGTCGCTGACGACATTGATGGTGTATTCGACGCGTCCGAAGTGGGCCACGAAGGTACTGTCTTGCGTGACGGTAATGGTGCGCGGGTTGTCGGTGATGCTGTCGTTCCAGCCAAGGAACTCGCAGCCGAGTGCAGGAATGCCGTAAAGCGTGGTTTGGCTTCCTTCGGTGAAGCTGCCGCCGCCGCTGACGCTGCCCCATTCGGGGTTGGCGGATTCAACGGTGATGGTGTATTCGGGTTGGGGCGGGGCGGGCTTCACGACGAGGCCGGAGATGATGCACTCGGGCTGATAGAGGACTTCGCCGTCTTTGTAAACCGTTTGTGCGTCAGTGTAATACACTCCGCTTTCGTTGACGACCAAATTGCCGATTCCGGAAAGCTCAGGCAGATCGTAGAGCATCTCGCCGTCTTGCCAAATATAGACAGTGGTATCTGTCGTGGAAAATCCTGACCAATAGAGGCTGCCGTTGAATGCTGCGATACATCCGAAGTCGGCGTTTTCCATTTGGTAGATGATGGAGTCGTTTTGCAGAATGATACCGTAGGAAAGGGAGTCGTTTTCAACCATGAATCCCGACGCGAAAAGGTTCTCGCCATCGAAGCAGATGCTCTCGATGCTTGAAGAGCTGTCTGCCAGCCAAAGCAGCGAGTCGTTTTTCCAAACGCTGGCATGGAAGAGGGAGTCGCTATTGAAGAAGATGGCGCCACCGGCATAGATGTCGCCCATCGTTGTGTCGACTGCCAGGCTGTGAATGTGGCACTCTCCTTCGTCGTGGCTGTAGGAATAAAGGAGTTCGTCGTTTTGCCAAACCTTGTTGAAGCCCGCCACCGTCCAATCGTTGCCGTTGAGGGCGATGTGGTCGAAATAGGTATTGGTGTCGGAGGTGAACACGCACGAGTCGTTCATCCAAACGCGGCCTTGAACAATTGAGTCGTCGTAAACATAGCCAGCTCCGAAGATCGTTCCGTCTTCCGCCACCTGGATGCCTTCCAACTGGATGTTGATGCTGTCGGTGAGGTCGTATAACAGCGTGTTGTTTTTGAAGACCTTGCCAGTGTTAAGTTGGTTGCCTGAGACGTAAACATCTTGAGGTTGGGGCTGTGGTCCGTCCCAATCGAAATAGGTCTTCACGGTCCAGTCGCCATAGTTCGAAGGATACCATTCGTTTAGGGCGCTGTTCCATGACCAATGCCCATTATCGCTCGGGTCGTTGCCTTCGCAAACGCCCATGGGCCAAGCGGTCAACTGTTGGTCACATACCCAAACGACCCAAATTTCATCGGTTCCTGTCACCCAAACAGGCGCATCGAGGTCGTATTCCGCCCAATCGTTGAGGCTTTGTGGCACGTCAAAAGTTTTGGTTGAAACCAACAGGCCTCCAAGATGGGGCTGTCCGCCCACATAGACGGAGCAGGTGTATCTTCCGCCCACGGCATTATAAAGCGTGTCGCTGAAGATGGCCACTTTGGTGATGCAGGTTCCCGCATAGTCGGCCAGCATGTCGGCTGGATAGCTGACGGCGGCGGTAAAGGGGATTCCTCCACCGATGGCGTTATTGAATTCGCCACCGCAGTATGTGTGCCAGCCATGTTGGGGCGTGTTTTGGGCCTGCCCGATTCCAAAGCCCATCATCATCAGGGCGAGTAAAACTATGGTCTTTTTCATTTTCATAAGCGTATGATTTTGTTTACGCTGCAAAATTACAATTTTTTTCTTTGTTGCGATGTGTTATTGCATGGTAATTCTTATTGATAGGAGTTGAATTTGTTTTATGGTGTAAATCAATGATATACCCGATAGCAAACGACAACAAACGACTACTGTCGACAACAAACGTTTAATCAACGGCTCGGTCTTGACAAACTCCGTTACTTTGCAGCATGAAAAATAAATCAACACAAAACAACGACACTATGCCAAAAATCACTATCTTTGCCCTTTTATTAAGGTATTGCGCAATACATAACTCTTGCGTCAAAAGAATCTTGAAATCTTGAAATCAACAACAATTAAACAATTCAACAAATAAACAATTAAACATCTAAAAACACCCACAAATCATGACTACAGAAAAAACACAAGAAGAAGCTGCAAAACTGAGGCAGGAGAAACTGAAGGCTTTGGAAGCCACGTTAGGTAACATCGAGAAGAGCTTCGGCAAGGGTAGCATCATGCGCCTTGGCGCCGAGGCGGAGAAGATGGAGAGCATCTCCACCGGCTCCATCGGCCTCGACTACGCCCTCGGTGTGGGCGGCCTGCCCAAAGGCCGTATCATCGAAATCTACGGTCCTGAAAGCTCTGGTAAGACGACCTTGGCCCTGCATGTCATCGCGGAGGCCCAGAAGAAGGGTGGCATCGCCGCCTTCATCGACGCGGAACATGCCTTCGACCGCTTCTATGCCGCCAAACTCGGCGTTGACATCGAGAACCTGCTGATTTCCCAGCCCGACTACGGCGAGCAAGCCCTCGAAATCGCCGAGAACCTGATCCGTTCGGGTGCCATCGACGTCATCGTGGTCGACTCCGTGGCTGCCCTTACTCCCAAGAGCGAAATCGAAGGCGAGATGGGCGACAGCAAGATGGGTCTCCAAGCCCGCCTGATGAGCCAGGCCATGCGTAAGCTGACCGCCACCATTAATAAGACGGGTTGCATCTGCATCTTCATCAACCAGTTGCGCGAGAAGATCGGCGTTTTGTTCGGCAACCCTGAAACCACTACGGGCGGCAACGCCTTGAAGTTCTACAGCTCGGTGCGCATTGACATCCGCAAGATCAGCCAGATCAAGGACGGCGAGAATGTCATCGGTAGCCGAGTGAAGGTGAAGGTCGTCAAGAACAAGGTGGCTCCGCCGTTCCGCAAGGCCGAATTCGACATCCTCTATGGCGAAGGCATTTCGCGTTCGGGCGAAATCGTCGACCTCGGCGTGGAGATGGGCATCATCAAGAAGAGCGGCTCGTGGTTCAGCTACGGCGACTCGAAACTAGCCCAAGGCCGCGACTCGGTCAAGAAACTCATCGAAGACAATCCCGAACTCGCCGACGAACTCTCAGCGAAGATATTTGAGGCGTTGGAGAAATCGGAGGAATAGCATTCTTGGACGCAGTAGTGTCATTGCGAGGAGGCACGACGAAGCAATCCAGAGAAAAATTGAATCGATAATTCCCTGGACTGCTTCGTTCCTCGCAGTGACGCAAAGCGAGTGATAAATGATAATCAATTGACAATGAAGAAAACCCTACTTTCCCTCGGCTTATTGCTCGCCCTTTGCGCCTGCAACAACACGCCGAAACCCGAACCAACTATAACACCGCAGGAACCAAAGGCTCCCGTGACGGTCAACGAGGCCATCCAGCTGCTGACCGACTCCATCGCCACGGACAGTACGAATGCACGCCTTTACGTCAGTCGCGCCAAGGCCTACTATGCCACGGAGCAAATCGGGCAGGCCATGATCGACATCAACAAGTCGCTGCAACTCGACCCGAACAATGTCGACACCTACCTACTTTTGGCCGACGTGTACTATGCCTTAGGCGACCAGGACAACATCTCGTCGACGCTCAACCGCGCGGTGGAAATCAACTCGCTCGACCCTCGCCCCTTGGTGAAGCTGGCCGAGTTGAGTTTCTTCCAACAGAACTTCAACCTTGCTGTCGGCTATGCCGACAAGTCGTTGCAGCTTGCTTCCTACAACCCGCAAGCCTATTTCGTGAAAGGCATGTGCTATATGGCAGGCAAGCAAGATACGGTCAACGCACTGAAAAACTTCCAGTTAGCTTCGGAGCAAGATGCCGCTTTCTATGATCCTGTGGAGCAAATCAGCCGCATCTATGCCGTGCAGCAACCCACCTATGCGTTGGACTACATGCGCAAGGCCCAACAGCAGTTCCCCGACCAGCCCACGGCACGCTACGAACTGGCACTCTATCTGCAAAGCCATGGCGCACCCGAGGAGGCATTGGCGCATTACGACACCTTGCTGATGCTACGCCCCGACAACTACATTGTGCTGTTCAACAAGGGCTATGTCAACTATGTGTATCTCGAAAACAACGAGGTGGCGTTGGACTATTTCAACCAAGCCTTGAACGTCAACCCCAACTATCTTGACGCCTATTATAACAAAGGTCGCGTGCTGGAGCAGATGGGCGACTATGCCCAGGCTCTCGACATCTACAAAGAGGTCCTGAAACGCCAGCCCGACTACAAATTGGCCATCAACGCCATCAATCGCATCCAGAACCAGGTTGCAGAATAATCCAAAACAATTAGGTATGCTTCAAGTCTATTGCCTCAATACGAAGTCGACAAAGGAGTTCAAGGAAGGGACGACCTTGTTGGAGATGCTGCCAGAGTTCGATTTTGAGCGGCCTTATCCCATCGTTTCGGCCAAGGTCAACAACGTCTCGCAAGGCCTGAAATTCCGTGTCTACAACAGCCGCGATGTCGAGTTTCTCGACCTCACGCACCACACGGCACAACTCGTTTACATCCGCTCTTTAGGCTTCTTGCTCTACAAGGCCGCGCAAGACCTGTTTCCGGGCAGCAAGCTGAGCATGGAACACCCCATCTCGAAAGGCATGTACTGCCGCATATGCAAGAGCGACGGTCAGCCGCTCAATGCCAACGACATCGCCTCGCTGCGCGTGAGAATGCGTACCATCGTGGCCGACGACATCCAATTCCATCGCCATGAGGCCCGCATTGACGATGCCATCAAGATGTTTAGCGATTTGGGATTGGAGGATAAAGTCAAACTGCTTGAAACCAGCGGCAACGCCTACACAGACTACTACACCTTGGACGATACGACCGACTATTTCTATGGTCGCTTGGTTCCTTCCACGGGCTACTTGAGCATCTGGGACATCGAGGCCTATCGCGACGGCCTATTGATGCGCATCCCCGATCGCGAGCACCCCGACCGTTTGGCCGAGACCCACGACCAACCCAAGACCTTTGAGGTGTTTTCGGAAAGCCTGAAATGGAACGACATCATGGGGCTGAGCACGGTGGGCGACGTCAACCATGCCATCCAAAACGGGAAGGCACGCGAGTTGGTGCAGGTGGCCGAAGCCTTGCAGGAGAAGAAAATCGTGCAGATTGCCGAGGAGATCGACCGACGCTATCACTGCGAGACTCCTGTTCGTCTGGTCCTTATCACTGGTCCCAGCAGCAGCGGCAAGACGACGTTTTGCAGCCGTGTCAGCATCCAGCTGAAGGCCTGCGGGTTGAAGCCTGTCTCGTTCTCGACGGACGACTATTTCGTCAACCGCGTCGACACGCCCAAGCTGCCCGATGGCTCCTACGACTTCGACAACTTCGATACCGTCGACCATGCCGCCCTTGAGCGCGACTTGATGGCCTTGCTCAATGGCGAGGAGATCGAAGTGCCTGAATACAACTTTGTTACGGGCATTCGTGAATATAACGGCAAACGATTGCAACTGAGGGAAGGCTCGGTTTTGTTGCTCGAAGGCATTCATGCCCTCAATCCCATGCTGACGGAGCAAATTCCCGAGTCGACCAAGTTCCGCATCTTCATCTCCACGCTGACCAGCACCGCCTTGGACGACCACAACATCATCCCGACCGACGACAACCGCCTGTTGCGCCGCATCGTGCGCGATTATAATAAAGGTGCGTTCACGGCGCAGCAAACCATCAGCCAGTGGCGCAGTGTGCGCGAGGCGGAGGAGAAGTGGATTAATCCATACCAGGAGAACGCTGACGTGATGTTCAACTCGGCCTACCTGTTGGAGTTTGCCGTGATGCGCAACCATGCGGAGGGCATCTTGGCTACCGTTCCGCGCAACAGCCCGGAGTACACCGAAGCGCATCGTTTGTTGCGGTTCCTGCATTATTTCACGCCCGTCTCCGACAAAGAGATCCCGGCCACCTCCATGCTCCGCCAGTTCATCGGCGGCAGCAGCTTTATGTAAATTTTGAATTTTGAATCTTAAATTTTGAATCTTAAATTTTGAATATAATGGAATTCAACGCAAAACAAGTGAAAGACCAAGTCGTGCAATGGATCCGCGACTGGTTTGAAGTGAACGGAAAAGGCTGCAACGCCGTTATCGGCATCTCGGGTGGCAAAGACAGCAGCGTCGTAGCCGCTTTGTGCGCCGAAGCCTTAGGCAAGGACCGCGTCATCGGCGTGACCATGCCCAACGGCGTGCAACCCGACATCTCCGACAGCATGAAACTTATCAACCACCTTGGCATTCGCTATTGCTGCGTCAACATCGGCGACACCTATAATACCTTGATTGCCGCCGTGAAGGAGCAGTTAGGCACTTTGGATGCCGAAGTCAGTCGCCAGACCACGATTAATTTGCCGCCACGGTTGAGAATGAGCACCTTGTATGCCGTGTCGCAGTCGATGAACGGTCGTGTGGCCAATACATGCAATCTCTCCGAGGACTGGGTGGGCTATTCGACTCGATATGGTGATGCCGCAGGCGACTTTGCCCCATTGGGTGGTCTGACTGTTCAGGAAGTCAAGGCGATAGGGAAGGAGTTGGGACTGCCCATCGAATTGGTGGAGAAGACCCCTTCGGATGGCCTCACCAACAAAAGCGACGAGGACAACCTCGGTTTCACCTATGCCACCTTGGACCAATACATCCGCACTGGCGTTTGCAACGACCCCAAGACCAAGGCCCTCATTGACCACAAACACATCACCAACCTCTTCAAGCTTCAGCCGATTCCGCATTTTGAGATGAAATAAAGTATAAAAGCATGATTGTATCATGAGACCCATATCTCCAGACTGGATGATATGGGTATGACGGCAGTGAGATATAGGAAAAAAGGTGGCCAAGTTAAACTTAGCCACCTTTGATTAATGGTTAAAAGCAGAAGATGCTTATTCCTTCACGAATCTCCTCACCTCGACGGCGGTGTCGGTGGTCAGGCGGATCATGTAGGTGCCAACGGCGAAGTCGCTGACGTAGACCTCAATCCTGTCGGCGCAGTCCTTCCGGCTGTAGACCAAGGCACCGTTGATGCTGTAGATCTCGAACAGGTTGACGGGTTCCGAAGCCTCCACCGTCAGTTTGTCCTTGGCGGGGTTGGGGTAGAGGCTGACCGTCATGCCGCCGTTCTCTTCAACGCCCGTGATTTCTTGCATGTTGGCGACGAAGTCGCGGTTGCCGGTCACGACGAAGGTGATGGTCTCTTCCGTCGAGAAGACGGTTCCGTTCTCTGTCCAGTTGACCAACTCGTAGTTCGTGCTGGGCGTGACGGTGAGGATCACGGTGGCGCCATAGGCGTAGGTGCCCGTGCCGGTGACGGTGCCGCCTTCAGCCGGGTCGACGGTGGCCGTCACTATGCAGCTGTTGGAGGCGAACACGGCGGTGTAGTGGGCGTCGCCCGTAACGGTGAAGCTGTACAACGGGGTCTCCGAAACCATTTCGCCGTCTCTCAGCCACTTGACAAACACGAAGTCGGCATTCGGTGTGGCGTTCAGCGTGCACTCGTCGCCGTATTCGTAGACGCCGGCGCCGCTGACTTCACCACCTTCCTCAGGCGAAGCCTCGGCGGTGATGGTGCAACTGGCAGGGACAAAGTTGGCCTTGAGGTGGATGTTCTCGGTCACCGTGAAGGTGTAGGAAGCCTGAGTGGAGACTTGTTGCCCGTTGACTGTCCACTTGACGAAGGTGAAGCCCTCGTTAGGCGTGGCCACAACGGTGCAGGAAGCGCCGTGGGCGTAAGTGCCGGCGCCAGTGGCTTGGCCGCCGATGGCGGGGCTGACACTCGTGGTGACGACATGCGTGCCGGAGGTGAAGTGGGCGACATAGCTGCCGCTCTCCGTAACGGTGAAGCTGTAGGAAGCATTGGACGAAACTACGTTGCCATCCTTGGTCCAGTTGACGAAGGCATAGCCCGACTGGGGCGTGGCCGTCAGCGTGGCGGTCTGCCCGTGGGTGTAGGTGCCAGCACCTGAAACCGAACCTGCGTTGCTCGGGTCGGCGGAGGCTTCGATGACATATTGGTTCAAGGCGAAGTAGCCAACAACCTCGGTGTCGCCAGTGACCGTGAAGGTGTAGGCGAGGTCGGTCGAGACCTGTACGCCGTTGACCGTCCACCTGACGAAATGGTAGCCGTCGGCGGCGAAGGCGGTCACGGTGCAGCTCTCGCCATAGTTATAGGCGGCTTCGCCGTCGACGGTGCCACCTTGTGTCGGGTTGGCGATGACGGTGACATAGTAGATGTCGAGAGCGAAGTGGGCGACATAATGGGCGTTTTCGGTGACGGTGATGCTGAATGCCGGACGGTTCGAGACCATCTCGCCATCCTTGGTCCAGTAGGTGAAATGATAGCCCGTGTTGGCAGTGGCCGAGAGGGTGCAGATGGCATTGTAATGGTAGGTGCCAGCGCCAGTGACGGTGCCACCGTTGACAGGGTCGGCAGAGGCGGTAATCACGCAGTCGTCGTGGTCAAAGTGGGCGACGAAGCTGGCAGCCTCGGTGACGGTGAAGCTGTAGGTGGTGCTTGTGGAGACCACAATGCCGTCCTTGGTCCAATTGACGAAGTGGAAACCGATGTTGGGCGTGGCCGACAAGGTGCAGGTGGTGCCGTAGTTATAGACACCGGCGCCACTGACGGTGCCGCCATTGGAAGGCACAGCCGTTGCGTTAATGGTGAACTCGTTCGGTACGAAGTTGGCCACATAGTTGCCAGCCTCGGTGACAGTGAAGCTGTAGGTCGGGCTTGTCGAAACCTCAATGCCGTTTTTCGTCCAGTTGAGGAAGAGGTAGTTCTCGTCGGGGGTGGCGATGAGGGTGCAAGTCTCGAAGTGGTTGTAGGTGCCAGCGCCGCTGACGGTTCCGCCGTCGGCGGGGTTGGCCGTGGCGGTGATGTTGTAGCTGTTGAGGCTGAAGTTGGCGACATAGCTGGCCGATTCGGTCACGGTAATGCTGTAGTTCGGGCTGGTGGAGACCACAGAGCCGTTCTTGGTCCAATTGACGAAGGTGTAGCCCTCGCTTGCCGTCGCGGTCAGCGTGGCAGTGGTGCCGTAGTTGTAGGTGCCGCCACCATTGACATTGCCACCAATAGCAGGATTGGCAGTGACGGTGATGTCGTAGCTGTTGATTTGGAAGTTGGCGACGTAAGCGGCAGGGCCTTCAACCATGAAGCTGATACTGAGGTCGGTGGAGACCTCTTGGCCGTCACGGGTCCAATTGATGAAGGTGTAGCCCGTGTTGACGGTAGCGGTCAGGGTGCAAGTCTCGAAGTGGTTGTAGGTGCCGGCTCCGCTGACGGCTCCGCCGGCGGTCGGGTTGGCCGAGGCGGTGATGTTGTAGCTGTTGAGCGAGAAGTTGGCCACATAGTTGCCTCCGCCAGCCACGGTGAACGAGTAGTTGGCACTTGTGCTGACCACTTGGCCGTTCATGGTCCAGTTGACGAACGAATAGCCTTCGCTCGGCGTGGCGATCAAGGTGCAGTTGTCGAAATGGTTGTAGGTGCCAGCGCCTTCAGCGGTACCGCCGATGGTCGGGTTGGCCTCAACTGTGATTTCGTAGCTGTTGATTTGGAAGTTGGCGACGTAGGCGGCAGGGCCTTCAACCGTGAAGCTGATACTGAGGTCGGTGCCGACTTCTTGGCCGTTTTTGGTCCAATTAACGAAGGTGTAACCTGTGTTTTCCGTAGCGGTCAGGGTGCAAGTCTCGAAGTGGTTGTAGGTGCCGGCTCCGGCGATGGTGCCTCCAGCAGTCGGGTTGGCCGTGGCAATGATCTCATAGCTGTTCAGGCTAAAGTTGGCTACATAGGTTGCCGCTTCTGTGACTGTGAAGCTGAATGATGGGGTAGAGGCAACCACATTGCCATCTTTGATCCAATTGACGAAGGTATAGCCCTCGTTGGCCGTTGCGTTCAGGGTGCAAGTCTCAAAATGGTTGTAAGTACCACCTCCAATCATCGTGCCACCCGCTTCGGGATTGGCCATAGCAAAAATCACATAACTATTCAGGCTAAAGTTTGCAACATAGGTTGCGGCTTCTGAGACTGTGAAGCTGAAAGATGGGGTAGAGGAAACCACATTGCCATCTTTGGTCCAATTGACGAAGGTATAGCCTTCATTGGCAGTAGCGGTCAAAGTGCATGTCTCAAAATGGCTGTATGTACCACCTCCGGTCACGGTGCCACCAGCTTCAGGATTGACCGTAGCCGTAATCTCATAACTATTGAGGCTGAAGTGTGCAACAAATGAGGCTGCCTCAGTGACAGTAAAGCTATAGGATTCTGTGTCGGCCACTTCCTGGCCGTCCTTTGTCCAGTTGACGAAAGTATAACCTTGGTTGGCTGTAGCTATAAGCGTACAAGTTTCGAAATGATTGTAAGTGCCAGCGCCAGTGATAGTACCACCAGTTTCAGGATTGGCTGTCGCGGAAATTTCGTAATTGTTCAGCTGGAAGTTGGCAACCAAATTAGCTGCTTCGGTCACCGTAATACTATAAGTAGGTGTGGTAGCGACTACTTCGCCGTCTTTTACCCAATTGACAAAGGTGTACCCTTCATTAGCCGTGGCAGTCAGATTAACTGTGGCACCATAGACATACACCCCAGAACCATTAACGTTACCGCCATCTTCCGGATTGGCTGTTGCGGTGATTACATAACCTATGACCTCAAAATTGGCCACATAATCGCCAGTCTCGGTTATGGTGATGCTGAATGTCTCAGTATTGGAAACCTCTTCACCGTCTTTTGTCCAGTTAATGAAGGAATAACCGGGATTGGCTGTGACTGTCAGAGTACAGGTCGAGCCGTGGTCGTAAATGCCTGTTCCCGTAATGACACCTGCATTGCCTGGGTTGGTCGTAGCGGTAATCTCATAACTATTAAGGCTGAAATGAGCTACATAAGATGCCGCATCCGTCACAGAGAAATTATAGGTTTCAGTATCGGATACAACTTCACCATCCTTCGTCCAGTTGATGAAAGTGTAACCTTCATTGGCTGTGGCAGATAAGGTACATGTTTCAAAATGGTTGTAAGTACCACCTCCAGTCACGGTGCCACCTGTTTCAGGATTGGCTGAAACGGAGATTGCATAGCTGTTCAGGCTAAAGTTGGCTACATAGGTTGCCGCTTCTGTGACTGTGAAGCTGAAAGATGGGGTAGAGGCTACCACATTGCCATCTTTGGTCCAATTGACGAAGGTATAGCCCACGTTAGCAGTAGCGGTTAAGGTGCAAGTCTCAAAGTGGTTGTAAGTTCCTCCACCAGTCACCGTGCCACCTGCTTCTGGATTGGCCGTAGCCGTAATCTCATAACTGTTGAGGCTGAAGTGCGCCACAAAAGAGGCAGCCTCGGTGACAGTAAAGCTATAAGATTCTGTGTCAGCTATTTCCTGACCGTCCTTGGTCCAGTTCACGAAAGTATAACCTTCGTGGGCTGTAGCTATAAGCGTACAAGTTTCGAAATGATTGTAAGGGCCAGCGCCAGTGATAGTACCACCAGTTTCGGGGTTGGCTGAGGCCGTAATCTCGTAGCTATTGAGGCTGAAGTTGGCAACATAGGATGCGGACTCTGTGACAGTTAAACTAAATGTAGGTGTGGTAGCGACCACTTCTCCATCCTTAGTCCAATTGACAAAGGTGTAGCCTTCTTCGGCAGTGGCGGTCAAGGTCGCAATTGAATGATAGACATAAACGCCAGCACCTGCTACAGCACCACCCTCAGCAGGATTAACTGTGGCCAGGATTTCGTAACCGTTTATTTCAAAAACGGCGACATAGGCCGCAGGCTCTGTGACAATAAAGCTGATGGTGTTATTGGTGGAGACTTGTTCTCCATCCTTTGACCAATACAGGAATGTGTATCCCGTGTTCGTGTTTACCGTTAGTGTACAGGTCTCAAAGTGATTGTATGTACCCGCTCCAGTGATTGTACCTGCTGTAGTCGGGTTGGCCGTCGCAGTAATCTCGTAGCTGTTCAGCTGGAAGTTGGCGACATACGCTCCGCCCTCCGTGACGGTAAAGCTATAGGATGCCTCGGTGGAGACAACCGTGCCGTCCTTCGTCCAGTTGATGAAGGTATAGCCTTCGTTGGCGATAGCTGTCAATGTACAGGTCTCGAAGTGGTTGTAGGTGCCTCCACCTGTCACGGAACCGCCTACGGCCGGGCTGGCCGTGACGGTGATTTCATAGCTGTTGAGGCTGAAGTTGGCCACAAAAGCAGCCGCCTCAGTCACCGTGAAACCATAGGTTGGACTTGTGGATACCACCTCGCCGTTTCTCGTCCAGTTAATGAAAGTGTAGCCCTCATTAGCAGTGGCTGTCAATGTGCAGGTCTGGAAATGGTCGTACATGCCTCCGCCTGTCACAGAGCCGCCTGCGGTCGGGCTGGCAGTGACTGTGATTTCGTAGCTGTTGAGGCTGAAGTTGGCCACAAAATCAGCCGCCTCGGTCACCGTGAAGCTGTATGTGGCATTTGTTGAGACCGCCACGCCATCCTTTGTCCAATTCACGAAGGTGTAGCCTTCGTTGGCGGTGGCGGTCAGGGTGCAGGTTTGGAAGTGGTTGTAAGCGCCAGCGCCAGTGATTGTACCACCAGCTTCAGGATTGGCTGTCGTGGTAATTTCGTAGCTGTTGAGTTGGAAGTTGGCAACCAAATTGACCGCTTCGGTCACCGTGAAACTATAGTTGGTATTGGTGGAAACAACTTCGCCATTATTAGTCCAGTTGATGAAGGTGTAACCCTCGTTGGCTGTGGCGGTCAAGGTCGCAATTGAATGATAGATGTAAACGCCTACACCTGCTACAGAACCACCATCAGCAGGATTAACTGTGGCCAAAATCTCGTAGCCGTTTATTTCAAATACGGCAACATAGGCTGCAGGCTCTGTGACAACAAAGCTGATGGTAGTATTGGTGGAGACTTGTTCTCCATCCTTTGACCAATATAGGAAAGTGTATCCCGTATTCGTGTTCACCGTTAATGTGCAGGTTTGGAAGTGATTGTAAGTGCCCGCTCCGGTGATCGTACCAGCTGTAGTCGGATTGGCCGCCGCTGTAATTTCGTAGCTGTTCAGCTGGAAGTTGGCGACATATGTGCCTCCCTCTGTAACGGTAAAGCTGTAGTTAGCCTCGGTGGAGACAACTGTACCTTCCTTCGTCCAATTGACGAAGGTGTAGCCTTCGCTGGCTGTGGCCGTCAAAGTGCAGGTCTCAAAGTGGTAGTATGTTCCAGCGCCAGTGATGTTGCCACCG
>OCTW011314759.1_pt1 | contig 18122 bp, 22 predicted proteins | sample 1539671 | NCBI WGS metagenome assembly OCTW01 (sample SAMN02144230, study PRJEB22623) | gut metagenome | biome: sheep rumen | host: Ovis aries | place: New Zealand
GTGGTAGCCTTTAAAAAAAAGTGCGGTACGACAAAGGGACAAGTAAAGTACCAATGTTGCACCGCAAATATATCTAAAACATAGACGTCCTTAAGGCGTATAGCAGATACGACAACTTGAACAAGGCTGTTTCTTTCACCAGTGCTACCCTTGAAAGTCAATAAGGAACACCTATGCAGATATAGCATAGAATAATCTTAGTATAATATAACTCACAATTACTGTAAAATATTTAATAAAATATATGAAGTAATATCCAAGCAAGAATGTAACCGATAATACAACCAAAGATGCAATAACATAGATTAAAATATATCTCCAATTCATGAGAATCTCCTTTAGAGAATGGAAAGATTAATAATAAGAAAAAAGAGAAGAAATAATATAACAATAAATGAGATAAGCATAGGCATATTATTTACCATCCTTTCGTTAATATTTAAGCATATTTAGAATTGCTTCTTTGCAACGTAAGTCCTTGAATCTAAAACAACCGTGGTCAAAGTAGAAGCGCATATTGTCAACAAAGAACTCATTCTGTTTGAGCATTACATAGTTTACATTATGGTCATCAACCGTGACACTGATTCGAAAGGGGAATGTCAAATCAGGACGGTTGTCGCAGTACACAATTCCGAGTTCCTCAAATGACCGTATTCCATAATCATTACCGCGATATTTTATCGTCCCAAGGTACTTTCCCTTGCCACTGGGTTTCTCGATAAAGGTTTTGCTATCATTAAGGTAAACATTCTCAGAAGAATAGGCAATATATTTATTACCATTGAATGCTCTATTAAATCCACTTTCTTTTTGTGCAATACTAGCAGTTTCAACAAATCCCTGTTCTAGCACCCAACCATGACCACGAATGAACTTGGTTTCATCGTTAAGCCTGTCACAGATTCCCATTTCAACGAAGTACGGATTTAGTATAGTAACTGGATTACTACACATGTAAACAGGAACATACCGGACTTGCTCACCTTGACCACGTGCAATGGAAGTATGTAGGGAAATAAATTTAACAACCTCGTTAGGTACATACTGATTATTCTCGCTCTGAAATTCATCGAAAATTATTAATTCAATGTCACTAAGCAAATGAGAAAGTTTTTTCAATTGGTCAGCGCAATTTATTGCTAAAGCATAACCGCAACTTTCACCATTTAAGAACAGTTCGTGGTAAACACCTTTTGCTCTTACTTTGCTTTCCATTGTGTCTTCAGGAAAGAATAATTTATTGATATCCTTAAAGAATTTATCAGCGCAATCGTCCAGTTCATATTTGAACCGATAAAGAACGGCAAATTTGCTTCCTTTTTTCTTAAATCTGTTGACAGCAAGCCTGTTAAAATATGTAGTTTTGCCTGCAGAACGGTTGGAAGTAACCATGTAAATCTCTGGTCGTTTGCCGTCCAAATCTTTTAAGGATAAAAGTTTTGTACCATCGTAAAATTTGGTCATCTGTCGTACCTCGTTTTTATTTATTTTCCTACTTCCTAAGCATATTATATCATGATATAATTAAGTTATCAAGAAAGGGGTTGATAATATGGAAGCACAGGAAATCATACAAGCAGTAACGACAGTGGGATTTCCTATTGTAATGTGTTTAATCCTCGCTTGGTACGTTAAGATTAGGGATGACGCACACAGTGAACAAATTAATCGCATGAACGCTGAACACAAAGAAGAAGCATTAAAGATGACAGAAGCACTAAACAATAACACCTTGACGATTCAGAAACTTGTAGATATTTTACAGAGAGGTATGGAAGAATGAGTAGACCAGTAGTTGCATATGGAATTGACGTTTCTGAGCATAACGGCAACATGTATTTTGCTTCATTAAATCCGCGTCCTGACTTTGTAATTGTTAGAGCATGTTGGGGTACAAATCCTGATTATATGGCGGATAATTACCGTAAACAGTTAGAGAATTTGGGCATCCCATATGGTGTATATCTTTATTCATATGCATTATCAGTTGATGATGCAGAAGCAGAAGCACATTATCTGCTTAATATGATTAAAGATTGGAAGGTCGAGGTTGGCGTATGGTTTGATATGGAAGATATGGACAGTTACAAAGCAAATCATGGCGCAATGGACCCGTCACTTATCAGTGAAATGTGCAATAAATTCTGTACTATTGTAGAAGATGCAGGATATTACGCAGGAATTTATGCATCATTATCATGGTTTGGCAATTATATTCTTGGAAATGAAAGATTTGATAAGTGGGTAGCATATTGGGGTTATCCTAACGATGGAGTTAAGAGAACTGATACCTCAGATATGGGCACAATGCAACAGTATTCTACCATGTATGGTTCTTTAGATATGGATTGCACCTTTGAACCTCTTTCTATTTACAATTTACACCCAGCAAAAGAAGACAAAACGCTTGATGAATATGCTGTTGAATGTTGGGAAGGTAAATATGGAAATGGTGAAGAGCGTTACAATGCGTTAAAAGACACTTCATATGGTTATGATTCTATCCAAAATAAAGTCGAAGAATATGGAGATTTGGCTAGCAAAATTTGGGCAGGTGAATATGGAAATGGTGCAGAAAGATATGAAAAACTAGCATCAGAAGGTTACGACCCTGATTTAGTTCAGAGAGTTGTAAATGTATATGGTTGATTGCAAACTATTACTCAGTTATAAAGAACGAATAGAAAAAGGTGAAGACCCTATGTTGGTTATACCATATCACATAAATGCTGATAAAGATACTTTGTTGGAAATTTATTACTACGCAATTCAGGTTTTACCTGAAGGAAGACGTAAAGAAGAAACAAAGAAAGCGATAGAAATGATAAATGCAAGCAGGTGAAACATTATCGTATCAGGGTTCACAGGTTTGTTTATTTCCTATGGATTATATTTATGTGACTCAAACATCTTCACCGTGTTCTTATTCACACTGTTGCGGTCATCCAACTGATTATATTGGTCCATCTGCACAGTATCCTATTTATGCACCATGTGATTGTCATCTTGTTTATCAAGATGCTTATTCAGTTGGTAACACAAGAGCGTACACATCTGATGCACCAGTTTGGACGCCCATGGGTTTGCAATATGTTACATTTTCATTCACACATGACGTAAATCCTCCCGCTCAAACTAGTTTTTCTCAGGGAGATTTAATTGCTCACACAGGTACAGCACCATATTATGCAGACCATACACATATTGACCAGTCAGATATTGCAAATGCTCAATTGATATTTTATAACGTATATTGCGACGGGTGTGATGGCACAGGATTGGGAAATCCTTGTTATGCTTTAGATAGTTCTGTTCAACCTTATGATGTATTTTATTTATCAGGAAATGAAACAATAGTACAAACATTAGGGTTAAATTTTGAAACATGGGATAGACCACCTGAACCCGAACCTGAGAAAAAAACTGGCACGCCATTATGGATGAAATATTTAACAATGAGACGACAAATATTTGGATGGTAAAGGAGAAATTATGGCTATTTTATCGACAAACGATTTAAGAACAAGATTACAAACGATTGTAGGCGATAACACAGATGATGATACATTGAATTTCCTTCAGGATTTCAATGATACTATTACAGATATTGAATCAAGAGGTGAAACAAATTTTGAAGAACTTTACAATGCTGAAGTTAAAAAGAACAAAGATTTAGATGCTTCTTGGCGTAAACGCTATCGTGATACTTTCTTCAATGGTGTTGACGATTCAGAGCAGGAAAATGCTCCGAAATATCACAAACCTAAATTCAGCACTGAACCCACTCTTGAAACCACTATTACTATTGATGATTTATTTACAACTAAATAAGATAAAAGAAAGGAGGGCTAAGATATGCCCGTAAGACCGGAAAGAGTTGTATTTACTAACAGTTCAGTAGATGTACTGAACGCAATCCGTAATTCTGCATCTGTAGATTTCAAGAATCACGTGCCGATTGCAACACCTGATGCACAGTGCATTCGTGAAATTGGTGCAATTATTATGGATAATCCTCAGCTTCAGAATGAGTTCCTTACTGCACTTATCAATCGCATTGGACGTGTTCTGATTTCTAGCAGAATGTATGAGAATCCGTGGTCTATGTTTAAACTTGGTAGACTGGAATTTGGTGAAGTAGTTGAAGATGTATTTGTTGAACTTGCTAAACCGCACCAGTATGACCCGGAATGGGCAGAAACTCATGTAGAGGAACGTGAAATTCCTGACCTGAAGTCTGCATTCTATATTATGAACTATGAAAAGTTCTATAAGAGAACCATTCAGGATATTGACCTTAAGAAAGCATTCCTTTCAGTTGATGGTGTGACAAATCTTATCACAAAAATCATTGAAAGTATGTACACTTCTGCAAACTATGATGAATTCCTTGTCATGAAGTATATGCTCGCAGTTCGTATTATGAGAGGTCAGATTCCTGTCGTATCTCTTACTGACGGCACAGACATGAAAGAACTGGCAACAAAAGCAAAAGCAACTTCCAATGCTATGACCTTCATGAATACAAAGTATAACATCGCAGGCGTTCACAATCATGCTTCTAAGCAGGAACAGTATCTCATTATGAATTCTACAGTAGATGCAGACATGGACGTAAATGTTCTCGCATCTGCATTCAACATGGATAAGGCTGAATTTATGGGTCACCGTGTACTTGTAGATTCGTTCTCTATTGACGACATTGAACGTATTGAAGAATTACTGGGTGAGCAGGAAGGATATGTTGAAATTACTGACGCAGTTAATACGGCTTTGGATGCAATCCTTGCAGTACTGGTGGATGAATCCTTTTTCAAGGTTATTGATTTCTATGATCAGACAAATAGCCGTCTGAATGAGGAAGGTCTGTATCGTAACTATTGGTACCATGTTGGTAAAGCATTTGCAACTTCACCGTTCGCAAATTGCGCACTCTTTATGCCAGGAGTACCAGCAGTTACTAGCGTATCTGTAACACCTGCTGAAGCAACTCTTGCTGTAGGTAGTACTGTTCAGATGATGGCAGAAGTTGTAGCAACCAATTTCGGTTCTCAGGCTGTAACATATATGTCTTCTGCTCCAACAGTTGCCACTGTTTCTAAGACAGGGCTTGTAACAGCACTTGCAGAAGGTACTGCAACTATTACGGCAACATCTGTTCTTGACCCAACCAAAACAGCAACAGCAACCATTACAGTTGCTTGATAAAAGGGGAGGTAATCCCTCCCCTCTTTTAAGAAAGAGGTGCCTATGTATATAACTCCAAATACTGAAATAAGATTGCTGAAAGATGTACCGATTTCTAATAACTATAAAGACACTTTATATTTTGCAACATATAATGACCAAAACAATTATTTTTTGTCAAAATCTGTGTGGAACAGTAACATTCATTCCTATCAGCGGTTAGAAAATAATGTACTAAGAGTTGACGGTCAAATGAGCCAATTATATGATTGTAATTATATGATGTTTAGAAACGATAGTTTCGAAAATAAATGGTTCTATGCTTTTATTCTAAGTGTTGATTATGTTAACAATACAACCTGTGAAATTAAGTATGAGATTGACATTATTCAGTCGTGGTGGTTTAAGGTTGAATTACAGCCGTGTATGGTAGTAAGACAACACGCAGTAAATGATGGCTTATATGTAAATTGTGAACCTGAAGATTTTGCAGTAACTGCAAATTATGTACACTATTCTTCTTCACCGCTTAATGACAGTGAAAGGACTACTGTTTTTATCACATATACTACCGGTCATTATGACCCTGATGACAGTTCTGCTGATTCAAATGGTTGGGTAAAATATAAAGCACCTACTAATAGAGTTCAGGGATTATATACCCAACTTGAAATGAGAAGGTGGAAAGAAGATACTGTAAATAATATAACCGCAATGAGTGATTATCTTTGGGGTATTATTGCACATGGTCATGAAGATGATATTGTAGCAGTAGTTGCAGGACCTGGCATTTCACCAATGTTCACAGGTCAGCAACCAATAAGAGTTGATAGAACTATTCAAAAATCCACTTTAAGACAGTCAATGTTTCAGGGATATGTCCCTAGAAATAATAAGATATATAACTATCCATTTTGCAAGATTGTTCTTGAAAAACCCGGCGTTACTCAAGAGTACGCATATGAAGATTTTAGAAGCGGAACTACAGCAACAAATGTTGATGATGTTACCTTTAATATAACTGCAACAGTTGTACCTACACCTGCCATATTAGTTTATCCAAAAAATTATAGAGGTGAAGCAAACTGCTATAACTCAGGTTTGGAAATTACAGACTTCCCTGTTATTCCAATTAAGGGTGATACATATAAAATGTGGCTAGTGCAAAATTCAGGCGGATATGTTGCAAATGCTATTGGCTCAATTGCTAACACTGCTATGTCAGTTGCAAGAGGTGACCTTGTCGGTACTTTTATTGATGTACGTCAGGGTATTCAGAGTGTAGCAAATTTCATTGGTCAGGGCATAAATAATGCTAATAAACCTGATAATGTTAAGGGCTTCCAAAAGGGAAATATTATGTCCAATATCAACCAAAACACTATTTGGTTAAATTCAAAATCATTGGACTACTGGGAAGCACGTCAGGTTGATACTTATTTTGACATGTATGGTTATAAAGAGAATCACATTATGATGCCAAACATTCACGCAAGACAGAAATGGACTTATATTCAAACTGCCGGATGTACTATTACAGGAGATGCACCTGCAGATGTTAAAGCATTTATTGAAAATAGGTTCAATAATGGTATTACATGGTGGGCAGATCATAACAATGTTGGACGCTATGATTTGGCTAATCCGACGTTATAAGAAAGGAACTATATGGTAAGAAAAAGACGAAATCGTTCTATCATGAATAGGCAGTTTTGGGAAACAAGTTTTGAAAATACAATGACGTTTAATGTGTACTATCATAGACTTGTAGAATTAGCCATATCTTCATGGGAATACAAAAATTTACCTGATACTATTGACCCAAGATTTATGGAATTAGGATTAATTAGTGATGGTGTAGTAGTTTATTTCCGTGATGAAGTAATTGGTGATTTATGTCTTCGCACAATGCTTGACGGTCGTTTAGATTTTTATGGCATTCCAATTAAGCGTAGAGCATACGCAGTAAATGGTTATCATAAGAATCTTGATAATACCAATTCTGTCTTAATTTATAACAATTATTTACACATGCCTTCTACAACCGAATTAGCGATGTTTGCTAAAAGATTGGCTGAGATTGAGAACACAATGTCAGTAAATATTCACGCTCAGAAGACACCAGTTCTTATCACATGTGCTGAAGAAGAAAGATTATCTATGCAGAACCTTTATATGAAATATGAAGGAAATATTCCTGTAATTTTTGCATCAAAAGGGTTAAACCCCGATTCATTGAAGGTATTAAAAACAGATGCACCCTTCTTGGCTGATAGATTGTATCAATTAAAAGTTGATACGTGGAATGAAGCCTTGACATATTTAGGTATTACAAATGTTGCTATTACTAAACGTGAAAGGCTTATAAGTGATGAGGTAAATCGTTCACAGGGTGGTACAATTGCATCTAGGAATTCAAGGCTTGAATCGAGACGAGATGCTGTTGAAAAAATTAACGCAATGTTTGATACCAATATTGAGGTTAGTTTTAGAGAAGATTTAGATACATCTTTACCTGATGAACCTTATATGACTGATGGTGATAGTAAACAGAATCTTAGAGGTGATTACAATGAGTGATTTTACAACTGAATTAAGATTTATTTGCGAAACAGAAGCAGGATTATCTGAGTCTAAAGGATATAATAGTATTACAGATATTATTGAACAGGCTCGCCCTAAAATCTTCAGTTTTGATTATCCTATTTTTGACGAAAATCATAGAGAAGAACTGGAAACCAAAATTATACGCCATTTTTACACAAGAGAAATTGCTCTTGAAACGTATGGTTTATGGAAGTTAAAACTCGAAACTAGGATGAATGAAATCATGCCTTATTACAATGAAATGTATAAAACTGCTGCGTTGGAATACAATCCAATTAATGACGTTGATTATGTTAAAACACATGCAGGTACTAATGAGGTAAATACTACATCTAAAACCATGTCAGCAAGCGAAGGAACATCTGAAAGAGATATTTCTTCTACAAGCACAGGAACTACTAAAAATGATACAACATCTTGGGATTTATATAACGATACTCCGCAAGGTTCAGTGCAAAATATTGAAAACGAAACTTATTTAACAAATGCAAGGAAAAACACAGAAGATTACGATGGAACAAGTACTAACACTTCAGCCACAAACGATGACACACAATACACAGATAACAGAACCGTTGATGGAACTAATAAAGAAGAAGGAAAAGACAATTATGTTGAAACCATGAAAGGCAAAGTAGGCACATATAGTATTTCTAAATTAATTAAAGAATATCGAGAGCAAGTTTTAAATATTGATATGATGATTATTAATGATTTAGAAAATTTATTTATGCTTTTATGGTAAGAAAGGAGAAAAAATAATGCCTATTATTTCAAAGATTACTGGCGCGCCGTTTAGATTTTGGTGCCAAAAGGTTTTACCTGCTGTATATGACGATTCTTTATCCTATTACGAATTGTTATGTAAAGTAGTGGACTACTTGAATAAGGTGATGGAAGACGACATTAATGTTGTCAATCTTGTTAATCAACTTGAGGAATTTGTGAACGACTATTTCACAAACCTTGATGTTCAGGAAGAGATCAATAATAAACTGGATACTATGGCAGAGGATGGAAGTCTTCTTGCTGTAGTTAAGCCATATCTTGAACCATTATTTGAATCATTCACTGATGAAGTAAATGATAAACTGTCTGACCAAGATAATGAGATTGATGAGTTTAAAAATTTCACTAATGCAAGATTAAATAATCAGGACGCAGATATTGGCAATTTTAAAACTACTGTTAATGAAACTATGCAGGAACAAAATTCTGATATTTCAACATTACAGAGTGAAATGAATAACTTTGTTCAAAATCATTCTGAAATTCTTACGTTTACAGAATTATATAATGTTGCTGTCACAAATGGTCTCCATTATGAAGGTCAAACTATCGAACTTTCTGATGATTATACTAAATATGCTGAATTAGATATTTATTGGCAAGTCGGTCAGACAAATAAGCAGAAGATTCGTGTTAACAGTTCAGAACTTGCATCAGATGGTGTAGAATTATCTTGGTATGTTGATTTTGTTGGTACTACTTCACTTCCCGCACCTTTGCATATTGCAATGATGAAGATTGGAAACGGCAATGATGCACATACTCAGTTAACATTACAGACAGCATATGATGAATACTGGAATGGTATTGCAAGTGATAACGCTGTAAGAAATGCTTCTCAGACTATTAGTGACTATAATGCAGGTGCTGTATATAAAATTGTCGGCATTGATTATCAGGCTAGTGCCGAACTTATTGATGTACGTGTTGGTGCGAATGGTAAAACTTACACAACAGCAGGAAATGCTGTACGAGCACAGATTGAAAATCTGAACGATACAGTTTTTGAAACAATAATTACAGATAACTATATCAACAATGTTGATAGTTTTTGGAACCAAGGAAGATGGGATAGTCCAACACTTTCCTATGTAATTCATTCAGATGAAATTGAATTAAATGGACTTGGTGCTCTGTATTTTGGGGGTTATTGTTACGGCACACCTTTTTCAAATAACGCTGCTATTGTTATCAGATTTTTCGATACCGATAGAAATCTGATACATTCATCAGGTGCTAAGGTAATATCGCCAACATGGGATCTTGCTGGTATCAATTTAAGTTCATATCCTGATGCAAAATATATCATCGTTGATTTTACAACAAACAGTGCCAGTGTACCAGTCAATCCCCTAAGTTTTGCTAATAATTATCTGTTATATGTAGGAAAAACAAACTTGCCAACTGCTGATGATTATTATAACAAATATGTTTATGTGTCGCGTATTCCAAGTAATAGAACTATTCCATGGTATTGGGAGAACACTATGGAAACAAAGATTGCACGCTTAAGAGAACTAGATGGTGTTGTAGGGTCGCATGGGTTTAGTTTCGTGTTTATCACGGATGTACACTGGCAGAACAATTACAAAATATCACCGTTGTTAATTAAGTACATTCTTGAAAATACCAGCGTTGATACAGTTATTTGCGGCGGTGATATTCTGACAGTAAATAACAGTATTGAGGATGCAATGAATGTTATTAATTCGTGGGCAGACAATACAAATAAATTCAAAACTGTAAATGTGTATGGTAACCATGACAACAACTCTAACAGCGGAAATGCTGAAAGCCTTTGGATTGGTTATGACAGATGGTACGGTGCGTTACTCAAACCAATAGAAAATAGTGTCACATGGTCAGATAATAAAAAGTACTTCTACATGGATAACACTGCACAGAAGGTGAGGATGATTTTCCTTAATACTAGTTATGACCAAAGAATTGCACTAGACACTACACAGGCTGCATGGCTACAGCAACTTCTTTATAACCTTACGAGCGGATGGAAAGCGATTGTATTTACGCATGTATTTTTTGCACCTGCTACAGTTAACAGTGGAGTAACAGAATTGGCAATTCTTGGACCCGGAAATTTAGCAAAAAATATGATTGATGGGCAATATGATAATATGATATCGCATGGTGCAGAATTTATAGGAATTATAACAGGACATGTACACAGAGATTACTCAATTATGTCAGATAATGGATACCCAATTATAACAACAACTTGTGATGCTAACGGATTGCAAGCATCATTATATGACCCTGTTAATACAGTTAGAACAGAAGGAACGATAACAGAACAGGCATTTGATGTGTACCACGTTGATACGGAAAACCGCAAAATTTATGTTACAAGAATTGGTGCAGGAAGTGATAGAGAGTTTACATACCAATAATACACTTTAAATGAATTATATTCAAAAAAGAGTAGCATTGCTACTCTTTTTTCTATCTCATTTCATAGGTGGTTGTAGTTAATAACACACCGCCTTTTATTCTTTTTGGTAATAATTTACCGGGCACAACTAGCCCAACTCTGAAGTCAGATAATGTTCTTGGTTGCTCAATAAATTTTATTTCATCTTCTGAATATTTTTTACCTTCTATTGGCTCACGTGTTGTCAATGAAAGATTGAACAACTCTTTACATTTTTCAGGCATTCCTGCGCATCGTATTGAGTAAAAAGATTTATCAACAGGTGTTAAATCTTCAGCAGTAACATGCTCTATATATGTTTTCTGTCTTACGAAAATTCCTTTATCCCATGATGACTCTATTTTCCAATGACAAAATGCTGTAGGATGAACAGGAACATCTACTAATTGTTCAGGTGATAAATCACAATGAATACTATCAGTATCGGCGTATATAAATCCAGGATTATCTACACCGTGATAATTCTTTTGTGCTGTACGTATTGTGAAGTTTCTTGCATATGAAGTTATTGCTGAACCTACTGGAATATATCCCGGTTTTTTATCGTTAGCCTGTGCTCTTAGAAATGAGATTGATTCTTTATCGGTCATATATGCAATTTTGAATGATGATTCTGTAGATGCTGCCATTTTTCCGTATAAATTATTGAGAAAAAGTTTTGCTAACTGCCGTCTTGCTCCAGTTGCATGAATTTTAATGTCACGGTACTTATTTATGTACTCGTCAAATATGCCAACATGTGCAGTGAAATAACATCCGTCTAGTATCTCAAAATCTACAAGGTTATAATGGTCTTTTAGCAATTTATAATCTGTTTCTGTTAATGTTAATATCCTCGCTGATGATTGTATTTTTCCGTCTTTGTTTTGGTAATATTGGTAGTATTTACCGTCTGAACCTTTAATATCTGAAGTTTCTAAACATTCATTGGCTAGGTACATAAGACTATTCTTTATTTGAACAAAAGGCAACATGTCTTTCTTGATGTAAAAACGAGTTTTAACACGCACAAAATAGTATTTATTATCTCCCTTTGCTTCATCAGGAATATAGTCACCTTTCCAAAAGGTAGGCATACCAACTGGGTACTTACTGCCTGATTCACTATGCATGACTGAGGGATATAAACTATTTACATCTGCGGTCAGCCCATTCTTGAACACTTTATTTTCCTTTCCTTTGACTAGATAGCACCATCCACCTTTGTAGGATTTTCTAATGTACTCATCCGCATTAGACGAACCGTACTTATTTTCATCTAATTCAAAGTTATATAAATTCGGAAAAAATGCTTCATATTGTGACTCACCTATAATGCGCTTATATTCAGCAAGACAACATGCACCAATTGTGAGTTTATCATGTCCTTCTTGGAACATAATCTCTAACGCTTCTTTTACAACTAAAACGTCATTTGCTATATAATGCTTTTCTTTATCTGTTATCTCGCATCCTGCGTACCGTATACCTTCATATTCCATATCAAGTTTCTTGTGCTTGGTTTTAAATGATTCGCCAATTTTACGAACTGAGAATGGTAATAGTTTTAAGGAATCCCTGAATTCTATTATTTTGCCGTTTATCTTTATTTTGAGCATATACCATTGACCCATATCAGATATGACATAATTGAATGATTTATTAGGCATTAAATGCTCACGCAATGATTCAGGAGATTGACCCTTTCCTTCCTTAAGCATTAGGTCAATAAACTCGTCGATATTTAGATATGCCTGCTTGAACTCAAGTTCACGTATTAAATAGTCCATCCAAAACGCACCGTCAAACTTAAGATTGTGATAGTAAACTACTACATTTCCTAAAGTTTTTAAATGCTCAAATGTTTCACCAATTGAGTGAAAAATTTTAACATCTTCACTGCCAAATTCTACTAAAGCAGATGCCCAAACTTCCGTGTTAGTTTGACCGGAATATACTGTGGTTTCAAAGTCACCAACATAATATTTACGTTTACGTTCCTTTGACATATCCTGAACCGTATTTTAGTCTTCAGCATCTTCATATGTTGAGTAAGCACCATAGTCAGCATCTTCACCATATGCCTGCACAACTTCGACATAATCGATTGCCTGTCCTAGCTTATAAATGAAATCATTATAACCACCAGTTCTGTAATACATTTGCGGTGATAATAACTGTCCTTCGTCAAACATTTGATTCAAGGCTAGTAAAACTTCTTTGCGTTTTGAGTTTTCCATTTGTTTGATATAATTTTTAATCTGTTGTGCATTAACTCTAGTATCTTTTGCGTGTTTATCTGTGCCTTCGTATTCAATTAACCTATCAAGTTCTCCCATTAAATTATTGTAAATTGCTTCACTAAAAGAATCGGTAGGCATTACTCGGATATTTTCAGGTCTTAACTGGTTTATTACTTCACCAGTGTCAATGTCTATAAACTTACCTTGCAATTCTTCATCTGACGACTGCTTATTAACAATATTATATGCGTCCCTTGGCTCATAACCTGAAGACACTAAATCTTCATATAATTCAGTGTCGTTAACCAAATCATGATAATATCCTCTGTCATAATCTGCGGTTTCTCGCTTTAAACGATAATATTCATCTGAGTTTCTGTATTGGTCATATGATTCATAACCCTTTTTATGAGCGCGTTTCGTTAATTCTGCCTTCATTGTAGATTGACGAATATCACGAACTCTAGCACGATTACCTGATAATTCTATAAAATCATGCTCGTCATAATCATATACAGTTTTGGTTGATTTTTTATATCTTTCTTTGTTTAATTGTTCTAATTTTCTTATACTTCCTTCTGTTATTCTTTTAGGAATTGATGGGATATAATCTTCCGCAACATGATAACCACGTTTAACTAATGAACGTACATTTGCTTGCAATTTTTTACGTATTTTCATGTACGTTTCTTCAATATCATATTGCTCTGCTGATTTACGAAGATTTTTTCTCTTAGCCATAAAATTATCCTCTCATTTAAATGTAAATAAAAGGACACCTACTGGTGTTATAGGTGTCCTTAATGTTTATGGCAATGTTAGTGTTATTGTTTTATGCTACTGCACAGGTAAGGAAGTTTCTTCCTGCATAATTCTTAGACGGAGACTGGTAAATCTTCAATTCCCATACTTCGCCATTTTCGGTTAATTCATGAAGGTCTGCCCAGATATCCATGAATGCATTCCAAAACGAACTAGAGCCTGTTTTATAGCGAATACCGTCTGCGGAAATAATAACATAGTTTTCATAGTCCTTGTCATCAGATTTCTCATTGTGAATGCCAACCTTGACCCATGCAATAGGCTGAATAACAAGTGACTGTTCTGCGGTAGCACTATCGAGAGCAATTGCGTCATTGGTGTCCTTAAACTTTACCTTTTCCAGTGGTGTAAGTTCGCGAGAAGAATCGAGAATAGTAGATGTGAAAGTTCTGTTCATTTCTGTGTTAGCGTTAGTCATAATCATTTTACCTTTCTTGTGCTATGGTCGGCACTAATATCTAACGTCCTTTCGTATAAAATAGTTGGTGCAAATTTGAGAAATTCTAGTTCGGAATAACTGATAAAGGTTTCCTTAACCGTAATGTCTTCAGTTTCAAGGATTCTAGTGTTAGAATCTTCATACATTTCCCGCAATTTTTTCATTGCCAAGTGTTTATTTGTTACAACTCTTGGCAGTTCAAAGATTTTCCCAAAAATGCAACCAGTGTTTTTGTCCAAGCACCTGCACACAACTGACGTGTGAACAATGTGCCTTGTTACCTGCGGTTTCCTAGCCATTACATCACTCCTTTCTATGCTATATTTTGCTAGTCAATCTTGGACTAGTGGTAACCTATTTAATTGCAATCATCGTAAAGACTGTCAACGATTTTATCTTCTAAATAGTCCAATAAATTCTGACGAAAATCTTTACCCATTACACTATGGTTGATATCCATTTTTAATGTTTTTACCCCATCGATTTCACCAATTCGGATAATTTTAGTCAAATCTAAACTGCAATCTAATACAAATCCTCTAAGATAATCAGGACTACAATCATGTTCAACATAAGCCTTAAATGTTTCAACCTGTGCATCAAGGTCTGCTTCTAATCTTGTAGGCCATGCATTAGCATATATAATATCAGAAGTGTCAGTCATATATACCACTGCAACACTGATATTACTAACTTTATCATATAAATCATTAAATAATTCTGTGAATTCTTTTTTATCAAACATTTTATTCTTCCTCCTTTTTTCGCGGTTTAATGGTAAGACTAATAGAATCAATGGTGTCAAATTCTGACAAAAATTCTCCTAGTTCATCTTCACCAATAAGTGCACAACTTGATGTGCCTCTACTTGTTTTTCCGAATTCAGAATGACGCAAAATTGGACACTCATCACATCCTACATCTGTACAAGTAACATCATCACATTCAAATACATAAGTTGTTGTCACAATTTTTTTCATATTTTTACTCCTTTTCTATTGCTTCTATTGCCATCCTTATCATGTAACCTGCGAACATACATATGAGAATATCTGTTAAACACATTATCGAAATTCCTCACAATATCTTACTGGCGATTTAAACATCTGATTTACTGCAAATGCTAAATTAACATCCATACAATAATTGTTCGTTCCACCTGTGAAATCTTTGGTGTTTCTTGCGAAGCGAAATAATGCTTTATTATCACAGTGAGGATTGTAACACGATTCTGTGTTAATATACACTGTAATTGTAGTACCAGGTTTGGTAATAAATCCTGAGAAATATCTCTTGCCATTCATGTTAGTATTTGTACGGATGTTTACATCATAATCACCGTATTTAAGGAGCATTTCCTTGAACTTTCTTGCTGTTATTGTCATTGTTATTGTCCTTTCCTATTTTAATAATTTTTTTCATCCAGTTTTCATCAAGTTTTATAGTCCTAACGTACCAATATTCAACCTGAATTGTTATTAAATTTAATCTATCAAGATTAATCACTGAATTTGATACAGCTGATGCATATGATTTTTTGTAATCCTTATCACCAAGTTTCTGAATCATTTCTGTATTTGTGCCAGTAAATTCATGGTCACGCGATGCAAGCAAGAGTAGGAGGATGTTTTGCTCACATTTTGTTAATGTCATCCACCCACTCATAAACTGCATCGCTTCTAAAGGTGTAAGGAGGTTCAAGTGCATTTGTTGTTCTAATCTAGTGTCGGATTTTTCCATGTTGCGTTACCTCTCTTATATGCCTGCATCTGCGCAAGAATGGAAAGGTAAACTGAGTTATCTGTTATCACCTTGTATCCGTCATATTTTTCGTAGATATTTTTCATACCGTAGTAACCAATAGCCGGTGCAAATTCACTCATAAATTTTGAGATATGTTTACGAGTAGTTGCGGAATATGTTCCGGTAATAAACGCGTATGTGTAGTCATGGTCCAGTACAAATCCTGCAACAATTGTTCTATAGGATTTCAAGAAAATGATATATCCTTCGCATTCTTTCAAGTGAGTTTCATGTAAGATTCCCAGTTCACAATTTCCATGCGGAATAGTGCATAAATTATGCCATTCAATTCTGTTTTCATTGGAGGTTATGTAGTTGATAATGTTTTCGTTCTTATTCATGATATTGTCCTTTCTTTTATGACAGGGTTTTTTCAATACCCGGGGGTCATATTTTGTAAATTTTATTTGATAAGATTTTTTATTTTATACAATATGATTTGTGAAACTGAAGTGTGAATTTTCGCATGGTCCTATATGTACTGGCGGGGTCATCTGATTCCTGATACCTTCGCTGAGGTTCAATGGAAACCCTGAATCGGTTTTTTATTAACCGATTTCAGGATTCCCACTATACTATTTTTCTTTTTTGCTGTTCTGATTTGATAGCGCAACAGCCGCAACCATGAAGCAACAATACAGCATGAAGAATATCAAGATATCATTTCCCATACGATACCAGCCTTATCAGAAAGGGATTATATCCCTTTCTGTTTATTCTGTTTCTTCCTTTTCTTCAAAAGGCCTGCGAGTTTCCGGGTTAAGAATAACGGCATTTTTAATAAACTTTTCAACCGTAACACCGCGGAGCTGTTCGTTAAAATCAATAGCACCAATCTGTACAACCTTTTTGCTATCGGTTTCATACATTTTGCGAACAACTGACAACTGCTTTTCCGCATCCAATTTATCAAAACCAGCATCAGCAGTTATTGTGTCATGCTCAATTCCACCTGTATTGAAATCATAATATGCGATTGATACAAGACATGCTTTCATAGTTCTTGTGATAAGGTTGCGACGTTCATCGGATGAAATAGGATTACTGATGTTATAGAATGTGTCTGTATCCATTCCGTATAATTCCGAAATAATTTTAACATTCTTAACCTGCACCGCCATATTATCATTTTTTCTGATAACTTTAAGCATATCATCGGCGGATAACTCAGCAGATGCTTTGACAGTGGTTTCCTTTTCTTCAATAGAACCAATTTCAGCATTGAAAGCGAGATAGTTAACAACTGTAGTGTTAATGGTGGAAGTTACATTGTAAACACGTGGCATTTTCTTTTTCCTTTCCTGCACTCTTTTGTGCTATTCTATTTTGCCTTGATACCTGTATAAATTGGTATCTTATACACATCAATCTTTTTTATTATTGATGTGTATTGGATAGCAATTTATAGTATATCCAGTTCAGAAGCATATAAATCATATTTTGATACAGGATATATATCTATATCTTCTGTAAAATCCAGTGTTTCAGTTTGATAATAATCAAGCACTTGATTCATATCTGATTTTACTAACATATCGATGCCTATATCACCTAACTCAGCACTTGATACTATCCAGTATCTTGATTTATCTTTTGTCATCTTGTAATGACCTCCTTTTATTTACACTCTTATTATAGCAAATTATAAAAGTATGTACATAGAAAAAACAAAAATAATAAAGTTTTTTATAATATTTGTTTAAACAAGCAACAATTTTTTACATTTTATTTTCATAGACTGAAAATATTTTCATAGAACAGGGGAAACTACGGTACCGCACTTTTTTTTAAAGGCTACCAC
>OCTW011615840.1_pt1 | contig 18122 bp, 13 predicted proteins | sample 1539671 | NCBI WGS metagenome assembly OCTW01 (sample SAMN02144230, study PRJEB22623) | gut metagenome | biome: sheep rumen | host: Ovis aries | place: New Zealand
CAAAAAGACCGGCGAGACCGTGATCGTCAATATCGGCGAGGAGGAGGACGACCCGGTCTTCTTTATCTCCGACCTGCTGCCCCACCTGGCTCAGGAACAGATGAAGAAAAATGCCGCTTCCTTTATTGACGGGGAAGCCCTCGACCTGGTCATCGGCAATAAGCCCGTCACCATCGACGCGGACACAAAGCCGGTGAAAAAGGGTGATTCCGCCGAAAAGGAAGACGGCAGGGACGAGAAAAAGGCGGGAAAAGAAGGCGTCACCAAGGCCCTTCTCAAAATCCTGAAGGACGAGTACGGAATCGAGGAGGTGGACTTCATCTCCGCGGAACTGGAGATCGTCCCCGCCGGAAAGGCCCGCGACGCAGGCTTTGACCGCAGCATGGTCCTGGCCTACGGGCAGGATGACCGTGTCTGTGCCTATCCCTCCTTCCGCGCCCAGATGGAGGTCACGGACATCGCCCGCACTAGCTGCACCCTCCTGGTGGACAAGGAGGAGATCGGGAGCGTGGGCGCGACCGGCATGCAGTCCCGCTTCTTTGAAAATGCCCTCGCCGAGGTCATGCAGCTCTGCGGTCAGTACTCCGAGATCGCCATGCGCCGGACCCTGGCCAACAGCGCCATGCTCTCCTCCGATGTCAGCGCGGCCTTCGATCCTTCCTACGCCGCGGCGTTCGAGAAAAAGAACGCCTGCCTGCTGGGCGGCGGTATGGTCTTCAATAAGTTCACCGGTTCCCGCGGCAAGTCCGGCTCCAATGACGCGAACGCAGAGTACATCGGCGCCCTGCGCAAGGTCATGGATGACGACGAAGTGGTCTACCAGACCGCGGAGCTCGGCAAGGTCGACCTGGGCGGCGGCGGCACCATCGCCTACATCCTGGCCCTCTACGGCATGAACGTCATCGACAGCGGCGTGCCGGTGCTGAGTATGCATGCCCCCTGGGAAGCCACCAGCAAGGCCGACATCTACGAGGCCTTCCGCGGCTACAAGGCCTTCCTGAGAAAAATGGATTTCCGCAACGCATAAGTGAGAAAATGCGGGTTTGTCGTGAAGGCCCGTCCCAACAGCGCGATCAACCCGCATTTATACTGTATTTGGTTTATAATATGAATGCTAACAAAGAACACACGGCCCCCCGCGAGGTGCCCCTCGGGCACCGCACCGCGGACTACTATTTTGACCTGCCGCAGGAGCTGATCGCGCAGGATCCCCTGGAGGACCGCTCGTCCTCCAGGCTCCTGGTGCTGGACCGGCGGACAGGAGAGCGGACCCATGGCACCTTCCGCGATATCCTGAAATATCTGGAGCCCGGAGACGCCATGATCCTCAATGATACCAAGGTGATCCCGGCCCGGCTCCTGGGGACCCGCGAGGGGACCGGGGCGGCTGTGGAGATCCTCCTGCTCAAAAGGCTGGAGGCGGATGTCTGGGAGTGCCTGGTGCGGCCGGGCAAAAAGCTGCGGCCGGGCGCCCGGGCCGTCTTTGGCGACGGGAGCCTCAAGGCGGAGATCCTGGAGGTCGCGGAGGGCGGCAACCGCTTGGTGCGATTTGAGTTCGAGGGCATCTTCGAGGAGGTGCTGGACCGGCTGGGCGAGATGCCCCTGCCGCCCTACATCACCCACAAGCTGCAGGACAGAGACCGCTATCAGACCGTGTACGCAAAATACGAGGGCTCTGCGGCGGCGCCGACGGCGGGGCTGCACTTTACCCCGGAGCTCCTCGATGAGGTGCGCGCGAAAGGCGTGAACATCGGCTTTGTGACCCTGCATGTCGGGCTGGGCACCTTCCGTCCCGTCAAGGTGGACGATGTGGAGCAGCACACCATGCACACCGAGTGGTACAATGTTCCCCCGAAGACGGCGGACCTGATCAACCGCACCCATGCGGAGGGGCACAGGGTCATCTGTGTGGGCACGACCAGCTGCAGGACCATTGAGAGCGCGTCGGATGAAAACGGCCTTGTCCATGCCGGCAGTGCCGACACTTCCATCTTTATCTATCCCGGATATTCTTTCCGCACCATGGATGGGCTGATCACCAACTTCCACCTGCCGGAATCCACCCTGATCATGCTGGTCTCCGCCTTTGCGGGCAGGGAAAACGTACTGGCCGCCTATGAGGAGGCGGTTCAGAAGCGTTATCGCTTTTTCAGCTTCGGGGATGCCATGCTGATCATATGACCGACTTGATACAGGGAGCAGAGCCCGGGGCCTGCTCCCTGTTTTTTGACCTGTGTCGGCACGGCGGGGGTTCTGCCGGTGCAGGATCGGCCATGAGATATAGGGAAAAACTGAGTTGAACGGCGCGCGGCTTATCCGCGAAGCGGTTTTAGCATAGCTGCATGCAAGTCACTGACATGCCCCCGGGGGGCGTGTACAGTAACAGCCGGTCAGAAGCGGATTCCGCCCGCATGCAGTGGTGTACATCCGAACGCAATGTGTGTTAGAATAGGAGCCATGAATGCGAATGTAAACTACAGAATTGAGAGAAATATACATCGGACAGGGATCCTGCTCTCGGTGATCATTCCATCCCACAACGCGGAAAAAACGCTGCGGCGGGCGGTGGAAAGCGTGGTCCGGGCCATACAGGTCATCGCTGAGAACGCGACGCTGTCAGCCCGCAAGGCGCAGGAAGCAGACGGGAGCGGTCCCGGGACGGCGCCGCTCTGCGAGATCCTGGTCATCGAGAACGAGTCGGAGGACGGGACGGCGGCACTGGCCCTGGAGCTGCAGGCGGAGCACCCGGAGTGCGTGTTTGTGCTCCATTCCAAATCCGGCGTCTCCTATGCCCGCAACCGGGGGCTGGAGGCGGCGAGAGGAGAGTGGATCCTCTTCCTGGATGCGGATGATTACCTCATGGAGGGGGCAGGGGAGGCCCTGCGGGATGACCTGCTTTTTACAGGGACGGACCTCATCGTCCACAGCTATGAGTCCGGCGACCGGGTGGTGAGCATCTGCGCCTCCCAGGGGGAGCGCTTTGCCGGCAGAGACCTCATGCCGGCCTGCGTGCGGATGATCGAGAACCCGACCAGGTACACGTCTGTCTGGTCCAAGCTCTTCCGCAGGGAGCGGATCGAGTACGCGCACCTGCGCTTTGATACAGACCTCAGGCTGTCGGAGGACAGCCACTTCCTGATCCGCTATCTGGCGGCATGCAGGCGGATCCGCATGGTGGACCGGCCGTTTTATCACTATTCGACGGACAACGCCTCGGTGGTGCGCACCTGGGACGGCAGAAAGGAAGAGGGCTACCGGAAGGCGCTGGCTGAGGTACAGAAATACCTGGCGACGCAGCCGGAGCAGATCCGCGCCGCCTTTGCGGGCTATGGTATGATGCAGTTCAATCTCCTCATGGTAAGGGAGGTCTTTGCCGCGGGCGCCCGCATGTCGCTGGCGGACAAGATCCGGAATATGAAGCGGATCAGTCAGGAGGAACCTTTTGCCACAGCCATCCGGGGCTATGACCCGGACCGGCACAAGGGGGCAAGATATCTTCCCATCCGTCTTCTCATCAGGGGCTTTGCGCCGGGCGCGGCTGCGGTCTATGAGGCGCGCGTCCTGCAGAACGCCCGCAAAGAACGCATGCATTGATTCCTGCGCCGCCGGAACACCTTCGGGGGGGCGCGCAGACTGTTTTTTGTCAGATTGAATCATTACCTATTAAAAAAATAACCTCTAAAGAAATGACATCTGAAGACACATGGAATCGTCTTCAGGAGAGCCTTCCCTGAAGGACAGGAGACAGAGATGTACAACATCCTCGTATTCGGCATGACGGAGAACCCCGGCGGGGTGGAGAGCTTTCTCATGAATTATTACCGGCGGATGGACAGGAGCCGGTTCCAGCTGGATTTCCTGTGTAATTCCTTTGCGCCGGTCGCCTTTGAGGATGAGATCCTGGCGCTGGGAGGGCACACCTTCCACTTTACCTCGAGGAGAAAGAACCCGGTCCGCTTCCACAGGGAACTGGGGGCCTTTTTCCGCGAGAATGCAGGGAAATATCAGGCCATCTGGGTCAATGTCAACAGCCTGGCCAATATCGACTACCTCAAGATGGCAAAACAATACGGCATACCGGGCAGGATCATCCACAGCCACAACGCGCAGAACATGGATACGAAGCTGCGCGGTGTCCTGCATGAGATGAACCGGGGCGCAGTCGGCAGATACGCCACTGACTTCTGGGCCTGTTCGGAGTATGCGGCGAAGTGGTTCTATGCCGGGCCGGGCGGAAAGGGCCGCCTGCATCATCCGGCCGTGGTCATTCACAACGCCATCGATGTGGAACGGATCCAGGCGGGCATCGCCTGCAGGGAGAAATACCGGAAGGAACTGGGCTGGGAGGACAAGTATGTGCTGGCCTGCATCGGCCGGCTCCACTTTCAGAAAAATCAGAAATTCGCCCTCGATGTGATGCGGGTCCTGCAGGGCAGGATGCCCGACGCGAGGCTCCTCCTGATCGGTCAGGGGGAGGACGAGGATATGCTGCGGACCATCGCCCGGGAGTACGGGCTGGGAAAACGGGTCCGTTTTGCCGGCGTCGTCGAGGATGTGGCCGGATGGCTGGGCGCCGTGGACTTTTTCCTCTTTCCGTCGGTCTTTGAGGGACTGGGGATCGCGGGCCTGGAGGCCCAGGCGGCAGGGCTGCCGACCCTGGCTTCCGCGCGCGTCATTCCAAAGGATATCGCCGTGACGGACCTGCTCCGTTTTTATCCCCTGGAAAAGGGGCCTGAAAAATGGGCGGAAATGGTCGTGCAGATGCGCAGGCGCATGCCCGCAAGACCGCAGTCCGCGGAGGATCCGGCCTTTGCCGGGATTGTCGATGCATTTACACAGAAGGGATATAACAGCGCGGTGGAGATCCGCCGGCTGGAGAAGCTTCTGGAGGAGGCTTGCAGATGAAAAAACTGACACTGGATGAGATCCGCGGTCTGGAACTGGAGATCCTGGATGCCTTTGCGGCGCTCTGCGAGCGCAATCATATCTATTTCACACTGGGCGGAGGGACGCTTCTGGGCGCGATCCGTCACCACGGCTTTATTCCCTGGGATGACGATATCGATGTCATGATGCCCCGCCCGGATTACGAGCGGCTCTTTCACCCGGAGGACCTGGACCTGACCGGTTTCCCCTCCTACCTGGAGTTCAAGAGCTACCGGGACGGGAGCCTCAGCTACCCCTTTATCAAGATCGTGGATACCCGCACCCATGTGGAATTCCCCTACTACGACAGCGAGGAGAATGTCAACCAGGTCTGGATGGATGTATTCCCGATCGACGGCAATCCGGTCGACAAGAAGGAAAACCGCCGCCTGTATGAGAAGTCCCTGCGCCTCAGGAAGCTGATCTTTATCAAGATCGCCAAGAAGGGAGAGGGAAAGACGGCCCTCAAGCGCCTCCTCAAGCCGGCTGTGATCGCGGCCCTCAAGGTCGCCGTTCCCATGAACAGACTGCTGGAGAGGATCGACAGGCTCTCACAGACCGTGCCCTATGACAGCACGCCCTATGTCGGCTGTGTCATGTGGGGGTACGGGCCCCGCGAGCGCATGTCGCGCAAAAAGTTCATGATCCCGGTCATGGTTGATTTCGAGGGGCGGAAGATGCCGGCGCCCTCCAATTATGACCACTATCTGCGCGGCCTGTTTCACGATTATATGCAGCTGCCGCCGGTGGAGAAGCGCGTCATGCACGGCATGGATGCCTGGCTCCTGGAGGACGGCGAGACCGCAGCGGATATCACGGATGCGGACAGATAATGGAGGAAATCCATGGTTTTTGACAGCAGGGCTGTCCGGCTGAGGATCCCGCAGGAGGATGTGCGGGTGCGGCTGGATGAGCTCATGACCTTTGCGGGACTCATACTCTGGATCCTGCAGGCCTATATCGATGACACCGGCTTCGGCGTCATCTTCGGGACGGAACTGGGCAAGCTCATCAGGTATTTCTGCCTGCTGCTCTTCCTGGTCAGGATCCTGCTCTCCGATATGCACCTGGCGGTCCGGGCGGTCTGTACGGCCGCGGTCGGCTTCTGCTACCTGATGATGATTCAGCAGATGGCGGGCGCAGGGATCAAATTTCTGCAGCTGTTTGTCATGATGATGGCGATCCGGGGGATCTCCTTCCGCCGGCTCTGCAAGGTCATGTTCTGGAGCTGCCTGTTGTGTTATCTGGGAACCTTGTTTTTTGACGGCGTCGGCCTGATCTGGCAGCCGCCCCTGATCGACGGGAACCGGGTCCGCGACTACATGGGATTCCGCTTCGTGTCCTTCCCCGCGATCTATCTCTTCAACCTGTTTTTCTGCGGATGTTACGCCTATACGGATCATCCTGACCAGGCCGGTGAAAAAAGGCAGCGCGGTACACATGTGCAGAAGATGCCCCTGTGGGCGCTCTTTCTGCTGGAAGCGGTCAATGTCCTGGTCTATGTGCGGACCAATACCAACATCCCTTTCCTGGTCATCAGCCTCTTCGTCGTGCTGTATCTCATCTGCATGTACGGGGGCGTGGAGCTGTTTCCGGACTGCGGCCTGATGCGCTTTCTGGCAGGGATCTGCTATCCCGCGCTGGCGTATTTTACCTACTGGGTCGTCTCGCACTACAATGCCAACAACAGCCGCTGGGTCAAGATCGATGACAAGCTGACGCACTTTCGCATCCGCCATGCCGCGGAGGGACTTAAACGCTACGGGATCCGGCCCTTCAGCCAGGTCGTATATCAGAACGGTGACCTGCAGTCACCCAACTATTTTTATATCGACAGCGCTTACATGAAGGTCCTGATCAACTACGGTCTGGTCTTTGCCGTGATCCTGTTCGGAATCTACGCCATGATCTCTGTGGCCGCGGTCAAAAACCGCGACACCACACTCTGTATCTGGATGGTCTGTATCGCAGGCTACAGCCTGATGAACAATGTCCTGCTGGATCCGGAACAGTGCTGCACCCTCTTTGCCTTCTGGTATGCCCTGGAAGTGTTCGGCATCGGAAAAAAGAAGGCCCTGCCGCCGCCGGATGGAAACAGCGGTCACGGGCCTGTCGCGGCCAGCCGGCCGGCTTCACCGGGCGCAGGGCGGGAAGAGTCCCGTGGTTTCTCTGCTGTAGCTGTGCCGGGTTTATCTGAAAGAAATGTAACAGAGGAAACGGAAACACGGAGAGGATCAGTGAAAGCGGGTGAGCCGGTTATAAAAAACGTCCCGGAAACAGAAAGCGGACCGGCAGAACCGGAGGCGGACGCCCTGAATAAGTCCGGGACCGGAGCCCCGTCCGACGCCGGCAATCCCAAAAAGAAAAAGAACGACGAGCCCAGTGTCCGCCTGAATTTCATCCTGAGCATGGCCTATCAGGTCCTGGTCGTCGTCCTGCCCATGATCACGGCGCCCTATGTCTCCCGGGTTCTCGGGGCGGATAAAAACGGCATCTACAGCTTCACGGCGTCCTACCAGACCTATTTTTCCATGTTTGCGGCCCTGGGGACTGTCTCCTACGGTTCGCGGGAGATTGCCCGCAACCGCAAGGACCGGCCGCTCCGCTCGAAGCTCTTCTGGGAGATCGAGCTGATGACAGTCCTGACGTCGACGGTCTCGCTCATCGCCTTCGTCGCCTTTTTCATGCTGCGGGACCGCTACCGGATCTACTATGTGCCGCAGGTGATGGCCATTCTGGCGGTCATGTTCGATATCTCCTGGTTCTTTACAGGCATTGAGGAGTTCCGCTATATCGTGACCAAAAATGCGGCCTTCAAGCTCCTGGGCGCCGTGCTGATCTTCACGCTGGTGCACAGGCCGGAGGACCTGCTGATCTATATCACGATCCTGTCCGCGACGACCATGATCGGGAACATGTCCATGTGGATCCATATGCCGCGCTTTCTGGACAGGGTGGATTTCAAGAGCCTCCGGGTCCGCAGGCATCTGAAGGAGACCATGGTCTACTTCATCCCCTCGATCGCGACGTCCGTCTACACCGTGCTGGACAAGACACTGATCGGTGAGATCACCCGCAACGAGGCGGAAAACGGATATTATGACCGGGTCGTCCAGCTGATCAACATCATGAAGGCCCTGACATTCACTGCCCTCAACAGCGTCCTGGGGGCGAGGATCTCCTACCTGTTCGCGGAGAAGAGGTACGATGAGATCCGCCGCAGGATCGAGACGTCGATCAACTATATCCTCTTCATGGGCCTGGGGATCTGCTTCGGCCTGTCCGCGGTCGCCCCGCGGTTCATCCCCTGGTTCCTGGGACCGGGTTATGAGCGGTCGATCACCATGCTGATCCTGATGAGCCCGATCGTCGTGATCATCGGCGTCAGCAACTGCCTGGGATCCCAGTACTTTACACCGGCGGGCAAGCGCGCCCAGAGCGCGCGGTTCATTATCGCCGGTTCCTGTGTCAACCTGGTCCTGAACCTGATCCTGATCCCCCGCTATTGGGGGTACGGGGCGATCATCGCATCGCTGATCGCGGAGCTGACGATCACGGTCCTGTATGTGGCCTTTTCGGGGGAGTCTTTCCATCCGGCTGTTCTCATACGGGACGGGTGGAAAAAACTCCTGGCAGCGGCGCTCATGTTCGCGGCGGCGCGTATGATCGACCCGCTGTTTCACGCAAATTTCCCCGCCCTGGCGGCAGAGGTCCTGCTCGGGGGCAGTGTTTATATCGCAGTACTTTTCCTGCTCCGCGACGGCTTCATGACCGGCTTCTGCATGGATGCCGTTCGCAGTGTGCTGAAGAGGCGCGGCAAAAAATAAGAAATGGGAGGAAGTGTTTTGAGCAATCAGAATTATCTGCACCGCAATCAGACGGACGCAAAGATGCGGGAGGTGAGCCTGCCCAGGCTCCTGCTGCTGACTCTGCGCAGGTGGCGGAGCATGCTGGTCGTCGGCCTGGTCCTGGCGGTCCTGTTGGCCGGCATGAAGGTCGTGCGCGAGTACCGCAACAGGGGTGTTTCCAACACGGCACACGAGGAATACCTGGCCGCGATGGAGATCTACAATACCTCTGTCGAGTCCTACACGACGGCGATCGAACGCTTCCAGACCAAGATCGACGCCAAGCAGAAGTATTTCAATGAATCGCTCCTGATGCAGATCGACCCGCACAATGAGTGTGCATCCACGGTCACCATGGTCGTGCGCACGCCCGGCCTGGAGCAGGCGGACCAGAAGACGCCCGAGGCGGGGGACACCCAGAGTGCCGCTGTGGTCAATGCCAGCAATGTCGTCCATGCCTACACGGATTACATCATGAACGGGATCTCCTATGACGAGATCGCCGCTTCGCTGGGCGTGACGGAACAGAGCGTCCGGGAGCTGGTCCTGGTCTCGGCAGACCAGTTCCATTTCAGCAGTGAGTTCAAGATCCAGGCGCGCAGCATGAATATGGACACCTCCAAACAGATCATGGATCATATCCTGGAGGAGCTCGACAGGAACAGAACAGCCTTTGTCGGATCCCTGGGCCAGTATGAGATCAGTCAGGTCAGCCGGAGTGAGGAGTCGGTGGTCGACACCATCCTGCTCCAGCAGCAGACCGAGCTCCAGAACTCGATCGCGACCCTGCAGAGGAACCTGCAGACCTCCCAGACCAGCCTCAAGGAGCTGATCAAGCCCACCGAGGCGACCGGGGCTTCCACGAAGACCATCATCAAGCACGGGATCAAGTACGGTGTCGTCGGCATGGCCGGCGGGATCTTCCTCATGATCCTGCTGTACGCAGTGCGGATCCTCCTCAAGGGCAGGATCCTGACAGACGACGAGCTCACCCTGGCCTACGGCGTGCGCAACCTCCTGACCTTCCCGGCAGGAAAGGGCAGGAAGGAAAAGCGCTTCCCGGTCGACAGACTGGTGGAGTCCCTGATCAATGATTCTCCCGATATGAGCGTCGCCGAGGCCTGCGATGTCCTGATCGCCAAGGCGGAGGCCTTTACGGGCGCTTCCTCGCAGAACAAGAACATCATGCTCACGGGGACCATCGGCGAGGGACGGCTCAATTCCTTTGCTTCCACCCTCTCCAAACGGGCGAAAGAATCGGGAAGCCCGCTTTCATTCTCGGCTGCCCCGGGGATCGACAGGAACGCGTCGGCGGTGCGCAGTCTCAGGAACGCGGATGCCTGCATCGTCGTGGAGGAAATCGGCGGCAGCGTCTACCGCGAAGCTTCACAGGAGGTCGAACTGATTCTGGCCTCCGGAACACCCCTTCTGGGAACCGTCTATCTGTGATGAACAGTGCAGCGCCTGCCTTTTTACGGCAGGCGCTTTTTATGATTGTAAAGCTTCAGCAGCTCCTGGCGGATGTCCTGCCTTTTGCAGGCCGCGGGAGCAATCCGTCAGGCGCCCCGCGGACGGGAAACCGTGATACCTCCGGGGAGATGTGCTGCCTCTTATGTGCCGCAGGAGCAATCCGGCAGGCGCCCCGCGGACGGAATACCGGCGGGGCGGAGGAGAAGGAATCAGATATCAATGAACATGTGGAAAAACAAAACCATCCTTGCTCTCCTGACGGGAGTTCTGGCGGCGGGATGCCTGTATGCGCTTTCCCTGGAGGGAGGCACGGCCTTTTCCGGCGGAACGGGCGCGGCAGGAGATGGATCCGGCCCGGTCCGGATCCTGGAGGCGGACGAATACAGGCAGAAGACGGAAGGAAAGGCGGAGGAGCCTTTTTCCGGGGATGACCTGGTCTGGCAGGGCGGCAGGGCTGCCTGCGAGGCATCGGCGTCCGCTGTCTACATCCCCTGTGACCCGGAGATGCTGCAGACCTGGGAGTCGGCCTGGACCGGACAGGATGATGAAACTGCATCCGCAGGAGCGACGGAAGCGGGCCGGGACGACGACAAAAGGGAAGAAAAAACCGAGGACGGGATCCCGCGCTTGAATGATCAGTGGGAAGAGCTCCTGGAGGAGCTGGCACCTGCCTCCGGGAAGGGTGAGATATTCTTACAGGAGGATCCGTATCTGATGACACCGGCGGCTGCCATGCGGGAGGGCCACGCCTTCCGGGCCTGCCTGTGCACAGAGGAGAGTGCACGATCATTTTCCATCGTCCTGACGGGTCTCCCGGCCGTCTGCATGACGAAGACAGACCAGGAGGAGATTCAGAGAAAAGAGGTCCATACAGGCCTGATCACTGTGATCGAACCGCGGACGGTTCAGGATCCTGCGGCCGGTCCGGCTGAGGCCGGGCAGACAGAATCCGGGCGGACCGGAACGGGCGCGGGCGCTGGTCCGCTCCGCTGTACCTTCCATGTGCGGGGCAATGTGACCTCCACCCTGGCCAAGAAGCCCTACCGGGTCTCACTCCTGGATGCGGCCGGCGGCAAGGCCAAAGTCAGCTGGCTGGGGCTGCGCAGCGATGACGACTGGATCCTCAACCCGCTCTATACCGATGCCACCCGGGTGCGGGAGAAGACCGCCTACGCCCTGTGGGAGGAGGCGGCTGCCTGCGCGGAGGCCCCGCAGCCCTCGTCGCACCTGCGGTATGTGGAGCTCTTTATGGACGATGCCTGTCAGGGGATCTACTGCCTGATGGAGCCGGTGGACGGGAAGCAGCTGGGGCTGGAGGCGGGTGATCTCCTCTACAAGATCGACCGCTGGGACTATGAATATCCCTACCTGGACCTGTACGGGGACGCTCAGGCAGCGCAGGAGACGGAGATCTACAATGACTACGGCTTTCCCTGCGTGGAGATCAAATATCCCCGGACCTGGGACGGGACTGCCTCCTGGGATCCCATGCGGCTCTACCATGATTTTTCCTTCCGGACCGGCGATCCGGCGGCGCTGACGGAAGCGGGTCTGCAGACGGACCTGGACAGCGTCGTCACGCTGAGCCTCTTCTGTGCTATGACCCACGCCATGGACAACAACTGGAAGAACAGCTTCCTGATCGCATATACTGCGGACGGCGCGGCAGAAAAGACCGGAGAGGGCAGCTATGTGCTGCGCCGGACGACCTGGGACCTGAACTATATTTTCGGGGATGTCTTTTTATTTGATCCGGAAAAAGGCTATACGGAGTTTGACCCGGGGACGGCCTTTCTGTATACGCCCGGGCAGGACAGCACCTTTGATTTCGAGGCATTTCTGGCGGCGGATCCGTCCCTGGAGGATGCCCTGCGGGACAAATGGGCGGTCTGGCGGAAGGCCGGGATCAGTGCCGACAGGATCATCGCCCTCGCCCGGGAAAACCGTGACCTGCTCCTGCAGAGCGGGGCCATGGAGCGGGAGAAAAGCCTGTGGCCGCAGGAGACGGACGATCAGGAGGCCATGGACCGGATGGAGACCTGGATCCGGAGAAGATTCCTTTTTCTGGATGATATTTTCGGATATCAGGAACCCTGAAAAGCAGAACATCTACCACATCTCGTGTTTTTCTTTCACTGAAGAACGAGATAGCAGAATCGCCCTTGTGAATGCCATGTATGCAAAAACGAACAATTTTTGCCCTGTATAGGGCAATTCCATCGGGCAGGAATTTGAAATCTGCATTATAATAAGCCTGTATGCTTTGTAAACAGATTGACGGACTTTGTCCGAAAAGGCTCTGTGCGCGGTTTTGAACAGGAGGGACTGCAGGAGGTCCTGCTGGGGCTGACGTATGCACAGGGCGCGGACGCATGGAAATCTGGAACAGGCTATTTTGGAACAATCTGTCCGACAGAGGCAGCACTGTGGGGGTGTGTTTGCCGCGGACAGTGTTCATAGTACCATTTGGAGGAAAGGGAGGAGCTAACATATGTTTTTCAAATCCAGGCATTTGAACAGCATTAACGCCGGCCACCACAAACACACGGCCGGAAGTGCGACAGAGGTCATGCCGGTTCCTGCTACTGTCAGGATCTCCATGTCGCAGAACATTGGTGCGCCCTGCAAGCCCCTTGTCAAGAAGGGGGACACGGTCCTGGTGGGCCAGAAGATCGGTGACACGGATGCATTTCTGCATGTTCCCGTGCATGCCAGCGTCTCCGGTACAGTAACCGGCATCGAGACGCAGAGGAATGCCATGGGCGGCATGGACACGCTGGTCGTGATCGAGTCCGACGGACAGCAGACCATGGATCCGGATCTCAAGGCACCGGTCATCACCAACCACAAGGAATTCGTGGATGCTGTCAAGGAGAGCGGACTGGTCGGTCTGGGCGGTGCGTCGTTCCCTACGTGGCTGAAATTCAACCCGAAGGATATGGACGGCGTCAAGACCCTGATCATCAACGGCGCGGAGTGTGAGCCTTTTATCACTTCCGACCACCGGACAATGCTGGAGGATGCCCAGAACGTGATCGACGGCGCGCTCGCCGTCATGAAGTATCTCGAGATCGATGAGTGCTACATCGGCATCGAGGACAACAAGCAGGATGCCATTGACAATTTCGATATGATGTTTGCGCAGCAGGGACTGAACAACATGTTCACATTCCCGCTCAAGGCAAGCTACCCCAAGGGAGCAGAGCGCGTGCTGATCTATGAAGTGACCGGCAAGACCTGCGACGCGGGCGTGCTTCCCGCAGACCTGGGCTGCATCGTCTCGAACGTCACATCCATCGCATTCCTGGGCCAGTATCTCAAGGACGGCATTCCGCTCATCAAAAAGCGCATGACCGTGGACGGAGACGCTGTATCCAATCCCAAGAACATCGTGGCGCCCATCGGCACCGAGATCCACGATATCATCGAGTTCTGCGGCGGCTACCGCAAGCCTCCGAAGAAGATCCTGATGGGCGGCCCCATGATGGGACGCGCGATCTTCTCCGACAGGATGCCTGTCGTCAAGAACAACAATGCGATCCTCGCATTCTCCAGGGAACAGGCATGGATTCCCGAGGAGACGGCCTGCATCAACTGCGGACGCTGCCACAAGGCATGTCCGTTCGGCCTTCTGCCCACCGGATTCGCGGATGCGTATGAGTCCGGCAATGTGGAGCGCCTGAATGACCTCAAGGTCATGCAGTGCATGGAGTGCGGCAGCTGCTCGTTCGTCTGCCCTGCACACCGTCCGCTGGCCTTTATGAACAAGCTGGGCAAGGCAATGGTGAAGGAGGCAAGCAGCAATGGCAAGTAATACAAAATATTATGATAATCTGACTGTATCCTCCTCGCCCCATCTGGTGACGAGCCTGGATACAACCAAAACAATGCTGTATGTTGTGGCGGCGCTCTGCCCCGCCGCAGTGATGAGCGTCCTGTATTTCGGCATTCCCGCGCTCGTGATGATCGCGGTCTGCATGGCATCCAGCGCGTTCTTTGAGTGGGGCTATGAGAAGATCCTCAACAAGCCCAACACCGTGCGCGACGGCAGCGCCCTGGTCACCGGCCTGATCCTGGCCCTGAACCTGCCCGCCAACCTCACGCACCTGAAGGACATCGAGTATCCCATCTTCATGCCGATCCTGATCTGCATCATCGGCAGCTTCGTCGCCATCGTTGTTGTCAAGCAGCTCTTCGGCGGCATGGGAAGGAACTTCGCGAACCCGGCGATCGTCGGCCGTATCACCCTGTTCCTGTCCTTCACATCCTATATGTCCACATGGCCCCTGACCAGATTCCAGAAGGCCGGCCTCGACGCCGTCACCGGCGCGACCCCTCTCGGCTATCTGGCGGACGGCGACCTCACCTATGCCCCGACCCTCAAGAACATGTTCCTGGGCAACATCGGCGGCGCCATGGGTGAGACCTGCGTCATCGCCATCCTGATCGGCGCGATCTTCCTGATCGCCATGAAGATCATCTCCCCGATCATCCCCTGCTGCTTCGTGGGTACCGTGTTCGTCTTCGCGTTCCTCTACTACGCCATCAGCGGCAGCGCTCCCGGCGGCCTGTCCCCTCTGTACATGGCCTGCTTCCATGTCTGCGCGGGCGGCGTGATGTTTGGCGCGGTCTTCTGCGCGACGGACTATGTCACCTCCCCGATCATGACCATGGGCAAGGTGATGTTCGGCATCGGCTGCGGTCTGGTCACCATGATCATCCGCCTGTTCTGCTCCTATCCCGAAGGCGTTTCCTTCGCGATCCTGTTCATGAACATCATGACTCCTCTTCTGGATTCGATCGCCCAGGACCGTTTCTACGAGATCAAGAAGCGCAAAAAAGCAGCTGCAGCAGCTGAGAAAAAAGCATAAGGAGGGTGTGAAATGAATAAAAAAGAGAGTTTCGCGGCACCCGTCGTGGTGCTGAGCGCCATCTGCCTTGTGGTCTCACTTGCGCTGGCATTTACTTACAAGATTGCGAACCCGATCATTATCCGCAACACCGAGGCGGTCGCGGTCGCGGCCAGACAGGAGATCCTGCCTGCAGCAGACAGCTTCACCAAGGTAGAGGATGCTGAGATGCAGGGTTCCGAGGACGGCAAGGCTGCAGTCCAGGAAGTCTATGCAGCTGACAATGGCTCCGGTTATGTCATGACCGTCGAGACCACTTCCTTCGGCGGCGCGCTGACCATGATGGTCGGTATCGACGGTGAGGGAGCCATCACGGGCGTCAAGGTCACTGAGCACGCGGACACCCCCGGTGTCGGTACCAAGGACCAGGATCCCGCCTATCTGGCACAGTACAGCGGTCTCACGGCCCTGAACAATGCTTCCGATGTCAAGAAGGAGAACGCTGATCTTGCATCCGGCGGTACCTTCGCATTCATCTCCGGCGCGTCCGTATCCGGACAGGCCATCCACTCCGGTGTGGCTGCCGCCCTGAGTCAGTATGCAGCGATGGGAGGTGCACAGTAATGGAAAAAAAGAGTAAACTTGCGATCCTGGCCAATGGCCTGATCAAGGAAAACCCGGTTCTGGTCCTTGTCATCGGAACCTGCCCGACACTGGCGACATCCACTTCCGTCACCAACGGCTTCGGCATGGGCATTTCCGCCATGGCGGTTCTGGTCTGCTCCAACATCGTTATCTCGATGCTGCGCAAGATCATTCCCGACAGCGTGCGTATCCCCTGCTACATCACCGTCATTGCGGGCTTCGTCACGATCGTTCAGCTGGTCGTCAAGGCGTTTGCGCCGGCCCTGGACAAGTCCCTGGGCCTCTACCTGCCCCTGATCGTTGTTAACTGCATCATCCTGGGCCGTGCGGAAATGTTCGCCAACAAGAACTCGATCTTCGATTCCGCACTCGACGGCATCGGCATGGGCCTCGGCTTCACCCTGACCCTGGTCGTCATGGGCTCCATCCGTGAGCTCCTCGGCTCCGGCACATGGTGCGGCATCCCGGTCCTGTCCAGGATCATGCCCGGCATGAGCATCATGACTCTGGTTCCCGGCGGTTTCTTCGTCTATGCGATCGTCATGGCTTTTGTCCACTACATCACGACCGACAAGAGCAAGATCAAGGACGGCTTCGGCTGCGACGGCTGCGCGAGCGCTGATGAGTGCTCCGACGGCAGCGCATGCGTCAAAGGGGAGGTGGCTTAATCCATGGCTAAATATGTAATCATCATTATCAGCATGGTCCTCGTCAACAACTACCCCCTGGCACAGTTCCTGGGCATCTGCCCCTTCCTTGGTGTTTCCAAGGACATGGACAGCGCCACCGGCATGGGCATCGCCGTTACCTTCGTCATGGTTCTGGCGACTGCCGTTACATGGCCGATCCAGCAGCTGCTCAACAGCCAGGGTATCGGCTACCTGCAGACCGTCGTCTTCATCCTCGTCATCGCGGCCCTCGTGCAGCTGATTGAGATGTTCATGAAGAAAAACATGGTCGGTCTGTATAAGTCTCTGGGAATCTACCTTCCCCTGATCACCACCAACTGCGCCGTCCTCGGTGTCTGCATCAGCAACATCGACAGCGGTTACAACTATCCCCAGTCCCTCTTCAACGCATTCGGCGCGGGCCTTGGTTTCCTCTTCGCGATGATCATCATGGCAGGCGTCCGTTCCAAACTCGTGGACCAGAGCCGTATCCCGAAGTCCTTCCAGGGCGTTCCGATCATCCTGATCACTGCGGCCATCATGTCCCTGAGCTTCATGGGATTCGGCGGAATGTTCTCGTAAGGAAGGAGGTTAACAGATGACCCAGATCATTATTCCGGTCGTACTCGTTGTCGTCGTCGGACTGATCGCATCCATTATCCTTGCGTACGCTTCCAGAGTTTTCCATGTTCAGGAAGATGAGAAGTTCATCGCCCTGCGCGCAGAGCTCCCCGGCGCAAACTGCGGCGGCTGCGGCTATGCGGGCTGCGATGACTATGCACACGCTCTGACGGACGATCCCGACGGTGTCCCCTGCACCAAGTGCGCAGTCGGCGGACCCGCCTGTGCCGAAAAGCTCGCTGCCATCCTCGGCAAGAGCGCGGACGGCATGGAGAAGGAAGTTGCCTTTGTCATGTGCAACGGCACGACCAACAATGCCAAGAAACTGTATGAATATGCGGATATCCCGACCTGTAAGGCTGCCAAGCAGCTCTTCGGCGGCTCCAAGGCCTGCCCGAACGGATGTCTGGGACTGGGCGACTGCGAAGCGGCCTGCGAATTTGACGCCATCCACGTCCGTGACGGTGTCGCTGTCGTCAACCGCGACAAGTGCACCAGCTGCAGCGCCTGCGTCAAGGCCTGCCCCAACAGCCTGATCAAGATCGTGCCCGAGGCCAAGGCCAAGATCAATGTCCGCTGCCACAACACCCAGAAGGGTGCGGATGCGCGCAAGGGTTGCGATGTCGCCTGCATCGGCTGCGGCATGTGCGAGAGAACCTGCAAATTCGACGCCATCCACGTCGAGAACAACCTCGCATCCATCGATCCCGAGAAGTGCAAGAAGTGCGGCATGTGCGTTGTCAAGTGCCCCACCGGCGCCATCCAGGACCTTCTCCATTCCTCCGAGCAGCTTGAGAAGATCAAGACCAGCCTGAAGGCGATGGAAGCCAAGGAAGCTGAGAAGAAGAAACAGGCTGCTCTTGCAGCTGCAGAGGCCAAGAAGAAGGCAGCTGCGGAGGCAGCAAAGGCTTGATGACTCTTGCCTGAAACGCATAGCGTAAAATAGTGAACCGCCCGTGCTCATAATGAGCCCGGGCGGTTTTTGGCAAATGCGGGTTTGTCGCGCTGTTGGGACGGGCCTTCACGACATACATCCTTTGGAGTTCAGGATTTGTTCGCATGGAAGTACTAGGGCTTGCTTGTGCTCAGAGCGG
>OCTW011614547.1_pt1 | contig 18107 bp, 15 predicted proteins | sample 1539671 | NCBI WGS metagenome assembly OCTW01 (sample SAMN02144230, study PRJEB22623) | gut metagenome | biome: sheep rumen | host: Ovis aries | place: New Zealand
AGGTGGCCATAGAAAAAGGTGGGCCGGTCCCCGAGAAGTCGGAGGCTGGCCCACCTTTGCCACTTGACAAGTCTATCTACATATCAGTCGCGCCTAGGAGCGGGCCTCGTCCCGGCTCGCCGCGTCCTTCTCGCCCGTGGCGCGGGTGCCAGGTGTGGCGTGGGTGCCGTGCGCGGCGTGCGGATGGCGCTCGCCGTGCGGGTAGTGAAGCCCGTGCTCGCGCGGGTGGGCGAAGTACTCGGCGGACGAGAAGCGCCGGCCCTCGCGGTGGACGCTCCGCCTGACGTCGTGGAACGCCTGCTGGCGCTCGTGGAACGTATCGAGGTGGTCGTGCAGGACCTGCTCGAGCGGTGCCTCGTGGCGCGCGATCTGGTGGGCGGCGCTTGCGGGTGCCACCTCCTCGACCACGCGGACGAACGACGTGATCGTGGGAACGATGAGCACGGTGAGCGCGGCGGACGTGACGAGCACGGACGCGGCCGTGGCGGAGAGCAGGCCGCCGTCGCGCGCGAGCGACGTTATGGCCACGATGAGCGGAAGCGCCATGGTGCAGTACGCCGACGTCGAGAAGACCTCGTGCCAGTCCATGTCGCGGGTGGACGGGTCCGCCTTGAGCGACGCCGCGACCACGAAGCCGCGGACGACGACGAGCGCGAGGATGAAGCCCAGAAGCAGCGGCAGGTCGCGCGTCGCGGCGGCGAGGTCGAGGCTCGCGCCGGAGACGACGAAGAACACCGGCTGGAAGAAGCTGTTGGATATGACGTCGATCTTCTGCTCCAGGGGCTCGCTGCCGTTGGGGAAGAGCGCCCTCAGGATGAAGCCGGCCGCAAAGGCGCCGAGCGCCGCGTCGAACTCGAACATCGTGGTCGCGAACAGCAGGAACACCAAAAGCAGGATGACGAGCCTCATGAGGGGCTGGCTGGAGCTGCCGGCGTTTTCCACCAGGAAGCGGCGGAAGCGGCGGCCGCCGTCGCGCACCTTCGAGGACAGCAGGTAGACGGCCAGACACACGAGCACGAAGGCCAGAAGCAGCGCTCCGGTGCGCGCGAGCGAGCGCGAGGACAGCAGAAACGCCATCGCGAGGACGGGCAGGATCTCTCCCAGCGAGCCGTAGACGTCGACGGCCTTGCCCACGCGCGTGCCCTGCAGGCGGCGGTCGTGCATGATGGGCGCAAGCGTGCCGTACGCGGTGGTCGTCATGCAGATGGCGAGCGCCACCCACGAGGACTGGCCGAAGCCGAGCCTCGAGAACACGAACGCCACGACGGCGAACCCCAGGCCGAGCGACACCAGCCACGAGCCAGCGGCGTAGGCGCCCGTGCGTCCCAGCAGGTCGCGGGTGTCGATCTCGTAGCCGGCCTTCAGGAAGAGGAAGCCCATGCCGAGGTCGGCGAGGAGCTTCACGGGCTCGAGGTCCGGGTTGATGCCGGCCAGCCCGAACTTTCCGCAGATGGCGCCGCCAAACACGAGAAACACGACCTCGGGCACCGCGCGGCCCGGGATGAGGCTCGCCACGAACGGCGACACCACGGTCACCAGGAGGATGGTCACAAGAGAGTAGTAGATTTCCGCCACGACGAGGCTCCCCACAGGAAGGCCCCTCGCGAAGGCGCAAGGGGCCATGGCTCCAATTTCATTCTGGAAGGATAGCGCCGAGAAGGACGTCGCGGCGAAACTCTGGCAAACCCACAGACCGCGGCATCCAGGCGGAAACCTGACGAGCGCCCCTATAGCCAGGCGACGTCGTCGCTCTCGTACTCTTCCTCCCTCGGACGCGGGAACCTCAGGGTCCTGGACACGGACTCGAGCTTGCCCTCCTCGTTCAGCTCACCGAGCTCCTCGAGCCACGTGTGCGGCCTCTCGCGCTTGAACTCAACGGTCTTCTCGTCGTCGTCCAACCATGCCAAGACGCGACCGAAACGCTCCTCGGATTCCTCCATAGCGAATCACCCCTTGCCCTCTTGACTGCGTACGCCACGATTGTAGGGACGTCGGGGTAGTTCGTGTCCGTCATGTATTTACTGTGAACGGAATTGATGCGCTTTTGTAGCAAAGCCGTAATTTTATGCAGTTGCGGTTGCGTTTCTTGCAGTCCTGAGGAATGGCGCTATCCCTCGACCGCGGGCACCGCGCCCGTCGCAAGGATCTTGTCCAGCGCCGCCTCGTCCAGCACGGGCACCCCAAGCTGCTGCGCCTTCGTGAGCTTCGAGCCCGCCGCCTCGCCCGCGACGACGTAGCTCGTGCGCTTCGAGACGGATCCGGACACCTTCGCGCCCATCGCCTTCAGCAGGTTTCCCGCCTCCGTGCGGGTGTGGCCCTGCAGCGTACCGGTCAGCACGAACGTGAGCCCCGCAAGCGTCTGCGGCTTTTCCGGCTCCTCGCCAAAGCCCTCCTGCTCAAGGCTCACGCCGCTCTCGCGCAAGCGCTCGATGACGGCGATGTTCTTCTCTATCGAGAAGAACTCGCGCACGCTCGCCGCGATCTTCGGCCCAATGCCGTCGATTGCGGATATGTCGGCCTCCTGTGCGAGCATGAGGCGCTCCATCGACCCGAAGGCGTTCGCCAGCAGCGCGGCCACGTTCGCGCCCACGTGGCGGATGCCCAGGCCAAACAGCACGCGCGCAAGGCCGCGGCCCTTCGACTCCTCTATCTGGCCCATGATCTTTCCCGCGATGGTCGGCCCCACCACGATGCCGTCGCCCTCGAGGTGGTCCTTCGTGCTCGTCTCGTACACCCTGCCGGTGTCGACGGCAGCAAGCTCCTCTGCCGTGAGCGTGTAGAAGTCCGCCACGTCCAGAAGCAGCCCTTGCTCCACCATGCGGCCGACGATCTCGTCGCCCAGGCCGTCTATGTCCATGGCGTTGCGGCTGCCCCAGTGGATCAGGCGCTCCGTCGCCTGCGCGGGGCAGTCGATGGACACGCAGCGGTATGCCACCTCGCCCTCCTCGCGCACGACGGGGCTGCCGCAGCTGGGGCAGGTCGCGGGCATCTCCCACAGCGGGCGGGCAAGGTGCTCCTCGTCCTCGCGGTCGAGCGGCCCCACCACCTCCGGGATGACGTCGCCCGCCTTGTGCACCACGATGGTGTCGCCCACGCGCACGTCCTTGCGGCGCACCTCGTCTATGTTGTGCAGCGTTGCGCGCGCGATCGTGGAGCCCGCCACCACCACGGGGTCGAACTCCGCCACCGGCGTCAGCACGCCTGTGCGCCCCACCTGCACGCGGATCTCGCGCAGGACGGTGCTCTTCTCCTCCGGCGGAAACTTGAACGCGATGGACCAGCGCGGCGCGCGCGCCGTGAAGCCAAGGCTCGCCTGCGAGGCGAACGAGTCCACCTTCACCACCACGCCGTCGATGTCGTAGTCCAGGTCCTCGCGGTGCGCGAGCGCGTCCGCGCAGTACGCGTGCACCTCGGCCGCGGTCGCCACGCGGCGGGCGTGCGGGTTCACGCTAAAGCCGCAGTCGCGCAGCCAGTCCAGAAAGTCGCTCTGGGTCGACACGTCCAGCGGGTCCTCGTCGGCCACCGCGTATATGAACGTCTCCAGGTCGCGCGCCGCCGTCACCTTCGGGTCCTTCTGGCGCAGCGACCCGGCGGCGGCGTTGCGCGGGTTCGCGAACGGCGCCCTTCCGGCCGCGTCGTTCTCCTCGTTCAGCCGCACGAAGGAGTGCTTCGGCATGTACACCTCGCCGCGCACCTCCACGGAGTGGCCAAAGCCGCCGTCGGCCACGCGCGCCAGGCCGGCCTTCCCCAGCGTCGTGGGGATGTCCTTGATCGTGAGCGCGTTCTGCGTCACGTCCTCGCCCGTCGTGCCGTCGCCGCGCGTCGCCGCGCGCACCAGCCGCCCGTCGCTATACGTCAGCGCTATGCCAAGGCCGTCGATCTTCAGCTCGCAGGTATAGGCGACGGGCCCCTGCCCCGCTGCGGCAAGCGCCTCCTCGGTGCGGGCGAGCCACTCGTCCAGCTCGTCCAGGTCCATCGCGTCGTCTATGGAGTACATGCGTTGCGCATGGCGCACGGGCGCAAACTGCTCGCTCACGTAGCCGCCGACGCGCTGGGTGTAGGAGTCCGGCGTCACCAGCTCGGGGTGCGCGGCCTCGATCTCCTGCAGCTCCACCAGGTAGCGGTCAAACTGCGCGTCCGTCATCTCCGGGTCGTCCAGCGCATAGTACGCGTACGCCGCGTGGGAAAGGATCCGGTTCAGCTCCGCCGCACGCGCGGCCAGCGTGGCCGCGCCTGCGCCACCCCCCGGCACCTCCGGGGCCTGGTCCTGCCCAAACAGCGAGAACTGCGTGCCTGCCGCCGCCGTCTCCCTTGCGTCCCGGTCTGCCATGAGCTTCCTCCCTACGTCGCCACAAGACAAGAGATTATCTCACGGCACGAGCGGTCGGGGCGGAAAGCCGCAAAAGCGGCACGCGTCCGCGACGGTCACCCCTACGCCAGGCCCACGGACCTAAGGTGATGCCGCACGAACCACTGCGCAAGGGAGCCGTCCGGCATCCGTCCCAGCACGTCCTCAACGGGCACCCACCTCAGCCGGTCCACCTCGCCGGGGTTCGCCCGGGCATCCGCCCCCGTCGCGCGGCACACGAAGTTCGCCATCAGCGTGTTCGAGGGCTCGTAGAACCTGCTCGCGTTAAACGCCACGGAGTCCAGTTCAAGCCCCGTCTCCTCAAGCACCTCGCGCCGCACGGTTGACTCCAGGTCCTCCCCGCGCACGACGTAGCCTGCCACCAGGATCCCGTGCTTTCCGTACTGGTCGATGGTCAGGATGCGCTTGCCGTCCGGATGGTACACGATCATGCTGCACCCCACGCTGAAGCCGGGATAGCGCCACGCGCCGCAGGTCGGGCACCACGGCTCCGGTCCGTCCTCCGGCTGCTCCCTCAGCACGAGCCTCGTCCCGCACACGTGGCAGAACGCCGGGTCGCTCGCGTATTCCATGCGCACATCCCTCCCGCGCTCGTTGGCGCACATAGGTCTTCAAACAAAGGCAAGTCGCGCAAGACACCGCTTGCATCGCCGTGCAAGGCGCCCACGCAATCTCGCCCGCGCCAAGCCGTAAGGCCGACGCGGGCGAGAAGAGCCTGGCTCCAGATTGTATCCCTCACGCGGGCGCCGCGCCATGCGGCCCCACGGGCCTTAGCCCTGGCTCGAGCTCCCGGACGTGCCGTCCGAGTACGAGCCGCCGTGGTTCTGGTTGAGGTAGTTGTAGATCTCCTCCATCAGGTCCTCCTGGGACGTCCCGTTGCCAGACCCGTTGCCGTTGCCTAGGCCGTCGTTCTGCTGCGTGTTCTGCGTGTTCTGCGAGTTACTCTCGCTCTGCTCCTTCTGCTGCTTCTGGAGCTCCGCGTCGTCGCCCAGCGTCACCTCGACGGTCTTCTTGGAGTCGCCGCGCATGAACGTCACCTTGATCTTGTCGCCAATGTCGTGCGAGCGCACCGCAAGGATCATGCCGTCCGCAGAGGTGATCTCGTCGCCGTCCACCGCCACGATGATGTCGCCCTTCTTGATGCCGGCCTCGTCGGCGGGGCTGCCACTCGTGACGTCGGCCACGTAGGCGCCCTGGTTCACGGAAAGCCCGTTCGCCGTGGCATTCTGGGCGTTCACCGTCTGCATCGTCAGGCCGATGTAGGCGTGCGTCACCGTCTTCCCTGCGATGATGGTGTCCGCGATCTTCGTGGCGTAGTTGCCCGGGATCGCAAATCCGATTCCCGCGAAGGACTCCGTGTCAGACGAGAAGAGCGTGCAGATGCCAACGAGCTGGCCCTTCGAGTTCACGAGGGCGCCACCGGAGTTGCCCGGGTTGATGGCCGCGTCCGTCTGGATGAGGTTCGTGTAGATGGTCTCGCCGGAGGACGACTGCATCGTCTGGTTGCGCGCGAGCGAGCTCACGATGCCGGCCGAGACGGACTGGTCAAGGCCAAACGGGCTGCCCACGGACATGACCCAGTCGCCCACGACGAGCTTGTCGGAGTCGCCCACCTCGATCGGGGTAACCTCGTCGTCGCCGATGTCCGCCTTGATGACCGCAATGTCGCTCGAGGCGTCGGAGCCCACGACCTTCGCGTCGTAGCTCTTGTTGTTGATGGTGACGGATATGGAGGTGGCGCCGTCGATCACGTGGTAGTTCGTGATGATGTCGCCCTTCTTGTCGTACACGACGCCGGAGCCCAGGCCAGACCCGTCGCTCGTCGTGACGTTCACCACCACGACGGACGGAAGCGACTTCGCAGCCGCGGCCTGCGCCGTCGTCGCCTCGTCGGTGTTGTCGATCTTGATGGTCTTGCCTGCGGTGGACTGCGAGGTGGTGCCTGAGGACGACGCGCTCGTGCTTCCCAGGTAGCCCGTGCCAAACAGCGCGAGCGTCACGAGCAGCGCGCCGACGATGCCGCCACACAGCCCCACCAGCGCGTTCCTGAGCGTGTGGCCGCCGTGGCGCTTGCCGCCGTCCGACCCCTTGCCCGCGTCCGGCGTGCCCGCGCCGCTTGCGCCCTGCTGCCCCTGGGCGCCCTGCGCACCCTGCGCACCAGGCTGCGCCGGGCTCACGCTGACCGTGGGCTGCGCAGCCGTCTGGTCCACGCCCGGGATGGGTGGACGACCGTTGTCGTTCTCGCTCATGATGACCCCTCTTCCATCGGGCGCCTCGCACCCGTCTGGCCTTTGTGTACACCCTCACTGTACCCGTCGCATGCCGGGACAGACGCTCTTCTCGCCCTTGACACGTCACCAGAACAACGCTTTTGGTTAGCTGAAAACCCAGCAACAAAAAAACCGAGCCGCTGGGGACTCGGTTTGCAGATTGATGATGTTGCCGTTATGGCGCGACCTAGATCTTGAACAGGTAGCCAACGCCGCGCACCGTCACGATGTGCGACGCCACCTGCGGGCCCACCTTCGAGCGGACGCGCCTGATGTGCACGTCGACCGTGCGGGTGCCGCCGCAGTACTCGAAGCCCCACACGCGGTGCAGCAGCGTCTCGCGCGAGTACGCGCGCGAGGGGTGCGTCGCCAGAAACGAGAGGAGCGAGTACTCCATGAGCGTGAGGTCGACGGGCTTCTCGTCGATGTAGACCTGGTAGGTCGCGAGGTTGATGGTCATGTTGTCCACGGTGACGATGTCCGCCGGGGCGCTCTCCTCGCCGGGCCACAGAAGCAGCGCGCAGCGCACCTCGAACTCCGCCTCGCTCGCCGTGGAGGTGATGAAGTCGTTCCTGCCCTGCGCGGGAAGGTGGAGCGAGCCGAGCTTCGACTCGTCCTGGATGACAAGCGTGGGAATGAACCCATTGTCCGATACGTAGGAGTCTACGGCGTTGAGCGTGTCCTGCTCGAGCCCGTTGGAGTCGAGCACCACCAGGTCAAAGTCGTGACCAGAGGAAATCGCCTGCGAGAAGGTCTCTGGCGTCGTCGGTAGGATCGACACGTCCAGGGCATGCTTCAGCTCTCGCATACGCTCGATGTACCGAGAGGTCTTTGCGACTAACAGGATGTTCTTATGGTGCATCCACGGCCCCCAACCCACAATGCTCGCCACGCAAAAACCGAGGGCACCCTAAGGTGCTCTCGGCCTACATTATCATACATTACAAGTTGCAGTGTAAACTCTCGTGCGCTAAAGCAAAAATCTGCATTTTGCCGTACGATACGCCCACCTGAAGCTACGAGAACCTATGCAGGCACGCAGCTTACCTGATGTTGCCCAGGAACTCCTTCGTGCGCTGCGTCTTCGGGTGGTCGAACACCTCCTCGGGCAGGCCCTGCTCCACCACGACGCCGCCTTCCATGAACACGACGCGGTCCGCGACGTCGCGGGCAAAGCCCATCTCGTGCGTCACGACGATCATGGTCATGCCGCTGTGCAGCGCAAGGTCCCTCATGACGTTCAGGACGTCGCGCACCAGCTCCGGGTCGAGCGCGGAGGTCGGCTCGTCGAACAGGATGACCTTCGGGTGCATGGCGACGGCGCGCGCGATGGCGACGCGCTGCTGCTGGCCGCCGGAAAGCTGGGGTGGCTTGTAGTCCGCACGGTCCGCAAGTCCCACGGCCTCCAGCTGCTTCAAGGCCTCGGCGCGCGCCTCCTCCTTCGGCCTCTTCAGCACCTTCACCTGGCCCACCATCACGTTCTCGAGCGCGGTCATGTGTGGGAAGAGGTTGAAGCCCTGGAACACCATGCCAAGGTCGCGGCGCAGCATGTTCACGTCGGTCTTCTTGGTGCCGGTGATCTCCTTGTCCTCGATGAGGATGTGGCCCGCGGTCGGAGTCTCGAGCAGGTTGATGCAGCGCAGCATCGTGGACTTGCCGGAGCCGGAGGGCCCCAGCACCACGACGATCTCGCCGTTCCACACGTCCAGGTTCACGTCGCGCAAGACCGGCGTGTCCGTGAACGTCTTGTTCAGGTGCTCGATGCGGACGATCGGGTGCTCGCCCTCCTCGAAGTGGTGCCTCGTCAGGTTCTTGTCGCGCTCGTAGGCCACGCGGGCGGCCTCCTCCGCGTCCATCGCGGGAGGCACCTCGACGGTCTCAATCTTGTGTCCGTTCTTTCCAAACATCGGCTATGCCTCCTGACCTGCGTGGGACCTGAACGGGGCGGTAAGCGCGTCAAGCGCGCTGAAGCTCTGGCCAGAGGCCTGCTTGCCGTCGGGCGAGAAGTTCTTCTCGCCTTCCTCGGCACCCTCCGCGGACGTCGCGGCCTTCTTGCCGCCAGGCCTGGGTCCTCCGCCGTTCTCTGCGTCGGCGAGGCGCTTCTCGACGATGCCGACGACCTTGATGAGCGGCAGCGTGACGATGAGGTAGTAGATGGCCGCGGCCATGTACGGGGTGATGTTGCCGGAGACGGTGGTGAGGTTCTTCGAGAACATCATGAGCTCCATGACGCCGACGGAGGACAGAAGCGAGGTGTCCTTGTAGGAGGTGATGAAGTCGCTCGTGACGGTGGGTATGACACGGCGCACCATCTGGGGCAGGATGACCGTGAACATGGTCTGCCTGCCGTTCATGCCGAGGGAGGCGGCTGCCTCGTACTGGCCCCTCGGGATGGACTGGATGCCGGCGCGGTAGATCTCGGCCTGGTAGGCGGAGGAGTTGATGGCCATCACGATGATGCCCAGGATGTTGTTGTCGATGTTGATGCCGACCATGGGCAGGCCGAAGAACATGATGTAGATCTGCAGGAAGAGAGGCGTGCCGCGCAGGATGTTGATGTAGACCGAGGCGATGCCCCTGAGCACCTTGAACTTGGAGATCCTCATCATGGCGAACAGCAGGCCGAGCACGATGGCGAACGGGTACGAAACGACCACGATGAGCAGGCAGAGGAGCCAGCCGCCGAACAGCGAGACGAACGAGGTCACGAGGAGCTGCGGCTTGAAGAACATGTTGAGGAACGGCACGGAGTTCCACGCGCTTACCCATGCCTGGCCGTCGAGCCACATGACGATCTGCTGGACGGGGGTGTTCGCGCTGGTCTTGATGGACGGCGACGCGGGCAGGGTGCCCTTGACGCCGGCCGCGGTGGTGTAGCTGCCGGTTACCTTGTACTTTCCACCCTCGCTCGGGAACTTCATGTCCGTGATCTCGAGGCGCAGGAGCGAGCCCGTGGGAATCGGGGTCTCGAACTTGATGGTGATGGTGTTGCCGCTTGCCTTCGCGGAGCCGTCGATGCTGACGCGCTTCAGGCCCTCGAGCACGGTGACCTTCGTCGTGGAGCCGTCGAAGCTCGCACCCTTGGGGAGCTTCAGGGTGACGGACGAGACGCCGTCCTTAACCTTGGTGGTCGCCTCCCATGTGAGGCGGGTGTTGATGCCGCCGATGACCTTGTCGCCGCCGTCCTCGTTCGGGCGCGCGGTCGCCTTGCTCACGGCGACGGAGCCGGCGTTGCCGGAGAGCGAGGACGCGCTCGCGGTCGAGGTGCTCGCGCTCTTCTCCTCGTAGTCGACGCCGAACCACTTCAGCTCGAGCTTCGAGAGGGTGCCGTCCGTGCGGCATTGCTTGAGCGCCTTGTTCAGGGCCTTCGTGAGCGCGGGGTTCTTCTTGCTCACGACGATGCCGTACTGCTCGCCGGTGGGGATCTCCTTCGCGACCGCAAGGTCCGTGTAGGAGTTCTTGCACTCGTATTGCATGACGGGCAGGTCGGCGACGGCGGCCTTGTACAGGCCCGTCGACACGCCGGAGAGCGCGGCGATCGGGTCGTCGAGCGCGACGACCGTGGCGTTGGGCAGGTTCTCCTTCACCCAGGACTCGCCCGTGGTGCCCGCCTGGACGGCGATGGTGGAGCTTGCGTTGTCAAGCGTCTTCGTGTTGGCGCCGATCTGGTCGGCCGCGCCCTTCGCGGTGACGAGCCCCTGGTTGGAGTCGATGTACGCGTTGGTGAAGTCGATCTCCTTCTGGCGCTCCTCCGTGATGGTGAAGTTGGAGGCGCCCACGTCGGCCTTTCCACCCTGCTTGATGGTGGGGATGATGGAGTCGAACTTCATGGGGTTGAGGTACTCGCACTCCAGCCCCATCTTCTTGGCGAGCGCCTGCATGAGCTCGACCTCGAAGCCCTTCTTCGTCTGGCCCTCCATGTAGTCGAACGGCGGGTTCGCGAGGTCGGATACAACCGTGAGCTTGCCCTTGTGGACGAGGGTCATCTTCTGGGACTCGGCCTTCTTGGCGGAGCCGCCGCTCGTCGTCGTGCCGCATCCGGAGATGCCGAGCGCAAGCACGAACACGAGGGATGCCACCAGCATGACCGGCAGCCTACGCAATCGGACGCAGTTGTTCTTCTTCATTCCTATCTCCCCTTCAAGCTTCCGCTGAAGTCCTCGAGCGCGGCCTGCGCCGCCGTCGCGGTGCACGAACGCGCCCACCCCACGGACCCGTCGGTCGAGGCCACATGGAGATTGCTACCAATATTAAAGTTGATTTGTGAATATGAAAGTTAAATATATCGCAATTTCGAATATGGAAATGTAATTGTCAAATTTCTGCCTGATGAAAGCAACACTTTACCTAAGAAGTGCCCCAAGACGTACAAAAGCGACCGTCGCATTACGCAAGCGGTCGCTTTGTGCGCGTGAACAGTATCTCGCACTGATATTTCAGGCACGTTTATGCCATATTGCCGGAGCGGGTCAAAGCTAGACGCCAGCGTAGTACTTCGCACGCTCCCAATCGGTCACGGTAGAGCAGTACTCGTCCCACTCCTTGCGCTTCTCCTGCGCATAGAAATCCGCTATGTGCTCGCCGAGCACCTCGCGCACGAACGAGCTCGACTCGAAGAGCTCGATGGCCTCGCCGAGGTTGCGCGGAAGGCGCTCGATGCCATTTGCCTCGCGCTCCGCCTCGGAGAGGGTCGCGGGGTCGACCGCCGCCTCCGGCGGGAGCGTGAGACCCTCCTCGATGCCGCGGATGCCGGCGGCAAGGGTGAGGGCGATCGTGAGGTACGGGTTGGCCGTGGGGTCGGGGTTGCGCAGCTCGATGCGAGTGGACTGGTGCTTGCCGGGCTTGTGCGTGGGAACGCGCACGAGCGTGGAGCGGTTCTTGCGCCCCCACGTGGTGTATATGGGGACCTCGCCGTTCTCGACGAGCCGCTTGTAGGAGTTCACCGTTGGGTTGGAGACGAGGGACATCTCTGGCGCGTACTTCAGGACGCCGGCCATGTAGTGCTGCGCAAGCTCGCTCAGGTGCGCCTCGTTCTGGGTCTTGGGCGCCCAGAACAGGTTGTTGCCCTCGTGGTCGAAGAGGGACTCGTACAGGAACATGCCCGATCCGAGGCAGCCGCTGATGGGCTTGGGCATGAACGACGCGAACAGGCCGTTCTGGTACGCCTCCTGCCTGATCACCACGCGCGCGGTCATGATGTTGTCCGCACAGCTCCTGGCCTCCGTGTAGCGGAGCTCGACCGCGTTCTGAGACGGGGACGAGGAGTGGAAGGAGTACGTGACGGGAATCGACATGCGCTCGAGCATGAGCGTGGTGGAACGGCGGAGGTCCGTCGCGACGTCTGACGTCGTGAGATCGAAGTAGCCGCCCTTGTCCTGCGGGATGGGATTGAGGTCGTTGTCAAAGTAGAAGTACTCGATGCGCGGACCGACGTTCAGCACGTAGCCCTTCGCGTCAGCCTCGCGGAAGACGCGCTCGAGACAGTAGCGCGAGTCACCCTCGAACGGCTCGCGGGAGGGGGTCTTGATGTCGCAGAACACGCGGGCGACGCCCTTCTGCTCCGGCCTCCACGGCAAAATCTGGAAGGTGGTGGGGTCTGGGAAGGCGAGCATGTCCGACTCCTCGGACGAGACGAAGCCCTCCACGGACGAGCCATCGAAGCCGACGCCCTCCTCGAACGCCTCCTCCAGGTCCTCGGAGGAGATCGAGAAGCTCTTGAGCTTGCCCATGACGTCCGTGAACCAGAGACGCACGAAGCGGATGTCGCGCTTCTCTACCGTCCTTAGGACAAAGTCGACATTCCTATCACTCATGTCAGATCCTTCCATCGCGATGCAAGGCGGTGTACCTGCGCACATATCGGTCCTACTGTGGCATACCGAGGTTACGCAACTGTTTCCGAAGCAGCCGCGCCCGCCGAGTCGCCGCCTTGCGCTCGCAAGCGGTCGAGAGTGTCGTAAGCCGTTAGAATACTAATACATCGGCCGCAGCCGCGCAGCGCCCTGCGCCAGCACCACATATATATGTGTGTTGAGCAATATGCGGGCCGCACAAAGGCGATGCGCGTCTGGCGCCACGGCCACTCCCCCCGCATGCGTTGGAAGCCCTACCCGCGGCTCGTCGGGTTCCCGAGTGCCTCGTTCGCCTTCGCGACCATGTCCTGCGCAACGGGGCACTTCCCCTTTCCGGTGGCATGGGCGGCGCACGTTCCCTCCTGGGCGCAGCCGGAGCATCCGCCGGAGCCCTTCCTCAGGCTGCGTACGCAAAGCGCGAACGCGACGGCAACGGCCGCCACGATGATGAAGTCGAGCATGATGCACCTCCGTGGTAAGAGTATCTCCTCTCAAATGTAACCTATGGCTAACTTCAATCGTACCCACCCCGGCGTCGTCTACACACCACGACCACAGACGCGCGCCGACAGAGGCGGCTCCGGCGTGCCGAGGTCGACGGCCGCCGGAACGCAACGTGTTTCTCGCGTGTATTTTTAATCGTGCGCTATTTTGTTGTCTACTATATTGCTTGACAGGAAGACGCGGGCTCCCCCGCGCCACGTGGAAAGGACAGGCCATGAGCTACTTTGACTACACCGTCACCAACAGGGATGGCAGCACCACGGACCTCAGGCAGTACGCCGGCAAGGTACTCCTGATCGTGAACACCGCCACCGGCTGCGGCTTCACGCCCCAGTACGACGACCTGGAGGCCATCTACAAGAAGTACCGCGACCAGGGCTTCGAGGTGCTCGACTTCCCGTGCAACCAGTTTGCCGGCCAGGCGCCCGAGTCCGACGAAGAGATCCACAGCTTCTGCACCATGAAGTTCGGCACCGAGTTCCCGCAGTTCAAGAAGATAGACGTGAACGGCGACTCCGCCGACCCGCTGTTTGCCGCACTCGCGACCGAGAAGCCGTTCCAGGGCTTTGGCCGCACGGTGAAGGCACTCGCCCTCAAGAAGTTTGCCGACGCCAACAACAAGAAGTACGGCGACAAGGCCTACATCATGTGGAACTTCACCAAGTTCCTGGTGGACCGCGAGGGCAACCTCGTGGCGCGCTTCGAGCCCACCGTTGACATGGCCGAGGTCGAGAAGGCCGTGGCCCAGCAGCTGTAGCCCGGCCGCCGCGCGTTGCGGCGCCGCCCTTGAAGGGCCACAATGCATGTACGCACGTGCCGGCGGGATGCGGACGACCGCGCCTGCCGGCGCGCCCTTGTCGCAGGTACCCAGAGCATGGAAGAGGGATTGGACATCATGTCGACACGTGACGACGAGCAGCAGGCGCAGGCGCCCCAGCAGGCGCACACGGGCGAGAAGGACGCGGCAACCGTGGCCGCGACGCCGGGCGCAGACCCCAGCGCCCGCGGCCGCGAGGCCACCATCGTGAGGACGAGCGTCCTCGGCATCGCGGCGAACGTCCTTCTCGCCGCCTTCAAGGCGGCCGTGGGCATGCTGACCCACTCCATCGCCGTCACGATGGACGCCGTGAACAACCTGTCCGATGCCATGAGCTCCGTCATCACCATCGTGGGCACGAAGCTCGCCGGCAAGGCGCCGGACAAGAACCACCCGCTCGGCTACGGCCGCGTGGAGTACCTCTCGGCCACCATCATCTCCATCATCGTGCTGTACGCGGGCGTCTCTTCGCTCATCGAGTCCGTCAAGGGCATCGTGGCCCCGCAGACGCCCAGCTACACGCCCACGTCGCTTGTGATCATCGCCGCGGCCGTCGTCGTGAAGCTCGTGCTGGGCCGCCACGTGAAGGCGACGGGCGAGCGCGTGGGTTCGGACTCCCTCGTGGCCTCCGGCGCGGATGCCCTGTTCGACGCGGTGCTCTCCGCCTCGACCCTCGCAGCCGCGGCCGTGTTCATCGCGACCGGCTTCGCAATCGAGGCATGGGTGGGCGCCGCCATCAGCGTCGTGATCGTGAAGAGCGGCCTGGACATGCTGCGCGAGACGCTGAGCCAGATCCTGGGCGAGCGCGCGGACGCGGACCTTGCACAGGAGGTGCGTCGCATCGTCGCGGCGGACCCGGACGCAAACGGCGCGTACGACCTGGTGCTTCACTCCTACGGCCCCGAGCAGCTCGTCGGCTCCGTCCACACGGAGGTCGCGGACACCATGCGCGCGGACCGCATCGACGAGATGACCCGCCGCATCCAGCACGCCGTGTACGCCGGCACCAACGGCAGGGTCATCCTGGCCGCCGTTGGCATCTACTCGCGCAACACCTCCGACGACGTGGCCGTGCGCATGCGCTCCGAGGTCACGCGCATGGTCATGGCACACGACGGCGTGATCCAGATGCACGGCTTCCACGTGGACGAGAAGGGCCGACTGCTGGACTTCGACGTGATCCTGGACTTCGCCCTCCCCGACCGCCAGGCCACCTACCGCCAGATCGTGGAAGAGGTCAAGGCGACCTATCCCGACTACAGCGTCAACGTTACGCTGGACGTGGACGCCGCGGACTGAGGCGGCGCGTCCTTCTCGCCCGGCGCATGCGATCCGACGCGGGTGGTGGTGCGCGGGCGGCACGGTACAAAACGGCGCGAATTGCCCACGATTCGCCGTCAAGTTGGCGCAAGCGGGCGCGCGGGCAAGTTCCTCCACATGCGGCGCACACACCTGCCGTAGAATAGAGACAGTTTGTTTGTGTGGTATGCAGGCGTTTCTACGGAAAGGAACTGGCATGGCAGAAGACACGATGAAGCTCGTCATCATCCGTCACGGTGAGTCCGAGTGGAACCTGAAGAACCTCTTCACCGGTTGGACCGACGTCGACCTGACGGACACCGGCCGCGCGGAGGCCGCCGCGGGCGGCAAGGCCCTCAAGGAGCAGGGCTATGACTTCGACGTCTGCTACACGTCGCTCCTGAAGCGCGCCATCCACACCCTAAACATCGTTCTGGACCAGATGGACCGCGCATGGCTGCCCGTCCACAAGACGTGGCGCCTGAACGAGCGTCACTACGGCGCGCTGCAGGGCCTGAACAAGGCCGACGCCGCCGCCGAGCACGGCGAGGAGCAGGTCCTCATCTGGCGTCGCTCCTTCGACGTCCAGCCGCCCGCGCTGAAGCCCGGCGACCCCCGCGACCCGCACATCCAGGACCAGTTCCGCGACGTGCCGCAGGAGGACCTCCCCTACACCGAGTGCCTGAAGGACACGATCGCCCGCGCGTGGCCGTACTTCGAGCAGGAGATCAAGCCGCAGATGGAGGCCGGCAAGCGCGTGCTCATCGCCGCACACGGCAACAGCCTGCGCGCCCTGGTGATGCAGCTTGAGCACCTGACCCCGGAGGAGATCCTGAAGGTCAACATCCCCACCGGCGTCCCCTGCTCCTACACCTTCGACAAGGACTGGAACATCATCGACAAGCACTACATCGGCGACCCCGAGACGATCGAGAAGAAGATCAACGCCGTCGCCAACCAGGGCAAGGCCAAGAAATAGCCACGTCCACACGGCATGAGGGGCCCCGCGTCGCACCTGGGTGCACGCGGGGCCTTTGTTGTGCGACCTCGATCTCGCGCGCGGAGGACCTAGCCCAGGCCCACGTCGAGCGCCATCATGAGCGTGAAGCCGAGCGCGAACGCAAGCACGCCCACGTTGGAGTGCTCGCCCTCGCTCATCTCGGGGATGAGCTCCTCAACCACCACGTAGACCATGGCGCCGGCGGCAAAGCTCAGCAGGTACGGCATGAGCGGCACCAGCTGGCGCGCCGCCAGGATGGTGAGGAGGGCGCCGGCGGGCTCCACCACGCCGGAAAGGAATCCGCCGAGAAACGCGCGCGTGCGGCTTGACCCCTCTGCGTGGAGCGGCATGGATATGATCGCGCCCTCTGGGAAGTTCTGGATCGCGATGCCGACGGAGAGCGCGAGGGCGCCGGCCGCCGTAAGGCCCGTGCCACCGGAAAGCAGGCCCGCGTACACCACGCCCACGGCCATGCCCTCGGGGATGTTGTGGATGGTCACGGCCAGGAGCATGAGCGTCTTGCGCTGGAGGTTTGACTTCAGGCCCTCCGGACGGTCGTCCTTCTCGCCCAGGTGGAGGTGGGGCAGCAGGCTGTCAAGCAGCAGGAGGAAGAGGATTCCCAGCCAGAAGCCCACGAACGCCGGAACCCAGGCCAAGCGTCCCATGCCGGAGGACTCCTCTATCGCAGGCACGATGAGGCTCCAGACGGAGGCCGCGACCATGACGCCGGCGGCAAAGCCCGTGAGCGCGCGGTCGACGGTGTGGTTGAGGCGGCCGCGCATGAGGAAGACCATGGCGGCGCCGGCCGTGGTGCCGGCAAGCGGTATCGCGAGGCCTATGATCGTGCGTGTGACGGATGCGTCCAAGGGGTCCCTCCTCTGGCGTTGGCCCGGCGGCGTGCACCAGGCGCGATGGCGTTGGACCTCAGTCTATATGTTGCGACGGCCTCGATGCTCGAGAGTCTGTGATTGTTAATAATATATGGTCCTAATAATATGGGGTAGAATCAGCGCAGGAACGTGCGTGGCGCCTGACGGGGCGAGCGCCGCACGATGAGGACGCCCCTGCCGGGAGGAAGCAATGGAGAGACGCAACACGCGCCAGCGCCAGCTGGTGCTCGACGCCGTGCGGGATCTGGACGACCACCCCACCGCCGACGAGGTGTACCTTCGCGTGCGCGAGAAGGACGAGCACGTGAGCCGCGGCACGGTGTACCGCAACCTCCACATCCTGGTGGAGTCCGGCGACATCGTCTCTGTGAAGGTTTCCGGCAGCGAGCGCTTCGACCGCAGAAGCGACAACCACGCGCACCTGGTGTGCACGGAGTGCGGCAGCGTGAAGGACGTGCCGGCGCCGGACGTGGAGGACGCGCGGCGCGAGATGGAGCGCGCGTGGGGCTACGCCGGCGTCCGCGCGAGCACGGTGTTTGCGGGCGTCTGCCCCGCGTGCCAGAAAAAGAGCCAGGCGGCGAAGTAGCCACCCGGCTCTGCAAGCACGACCTCGGTCGCACTATCGCTACTTCCCCCTGCACGCGTGCCGCACCTCGACGCAGGATCCGGCCACGGCCGCGGAGAGGAGTACGGCGGCGGCCATCGAACCAACATCCATGTGATCACCCCTTTCGATGGTGAGAAGAGCCTGCGTCCGTTGCCGGGCGACCCTGCGGTCCCGCCCCGTTGGGGGTCGGGGCGAGACCGCCTGCGGGCCGCGGGGGTCGAACCATGCTATGCGACCGGCTCCTCCGAAAGGCTCTGGAGGATGTGGCCGTCCTTCTCGTCCCACGTTGGCATGGGACGGAAGAGTTGGAAGAGGATGGCCGCGAGCAGCGCGAACGCCACGACGGTCCAGAACCCGAAGCTGCCGAAGGCGAAGAGCTCGTACAGCTGGTTGATGAGGAGCCCCACGACCCAGCCGAAGCCGCACTCGTAGCCGATGGCGAACCAGAACCACTTGGGGTCATCCATCTGCCTGCGGATGGTGCCCATGGCGGCGAAGC
>OCTW011602047.1_pt1 | contig 18085 bp, 12 predicted proteins | sample 1539671 | NCBI WGS metagenome assembly OCTW01 (sample SAMN02144230, study PRJEB22623) | gut metagenome | biome: sheep rumen | host: Ovis aries | place: New Zealand
GCATTGTCCGGGAATAGCGTAAAATATCGGATGAAGGGAGAGGTCGTTATGAATATCGCCGAGCACAATGTGCTGACGCTGGACTACTGGAGGGACGAGGTCTCTTATGAGGGTATTACGCTTCCCTCCGGCAACATCGGCTGCGCTGCGTTGAACATATCCGATGCTGTGATCGCAGAGCTGAAGCAGATCTGCCAGCCCCTGCAGGCGGTGATCGATGCTGTGGGCAAGTGCAAGCTCAAGCCGGATCAGCTCGCGCCGACCGGAGACTGCGTTCTGCAGATTCTGGCGCTGCTGCAGAAAGAAAACGCTTTCCCGTTCCTGGATTACCCGTATTACATAAAGCGTATCCCGGAAATATTCACCGATGAAAACATGAAAAACGCGCTGGCCTATGCCAAGCTCGCGGCAAGGAATCTTGCTGCTGCCATGAGCGACCAGTTGAAAAGCGGGCTTGGGCTGTTGAAAGTGATCACGATCTGCGCACAGTTGCCGGATTCTCTTGCCATGTTCAAAGAAGGTCTGCTGCCCTTCGTCCAGGCTCTGCACGAAAGCGACCGCGCGCCGGAGGACTATGCTGCGGTGTTTGGCGAGTATTTCCCGGAGTTTTCCCTCACCGATCCGTCCTGGATGTCGCTGACAAATGTGTCGGTACAGTATCTGAGCACGATCATGCCGGGGAAGGATGCGCCGCAGCTTGTGACGCGGATGCACTATGTCTCCTTCGTGGGGATGATTCGCTCCGATCTCTTTGAAGGACTCTGTGTCGGCCACGCGCCGCGAAAGTGCCCCATCTGCGGAAGATGGTTCCTGACAACCGACGCCCGGCACACGAAATACTGCGGCGGTTTTGCGCCCGGCGATCCGAAAGGCCGTACCTGTCGGCAGCTCGGGAACCTGCAGGGGCGGGAGAAGCGGGAGCTTGCGGACGACCATCCCCTGAAAGTGATCTACAATCGGCGCATGAACACGGTCCAGGTTTATGTCCGACGCAGAACGCTGAATAAAGCCACGGCAGAAAAGATGAAGCGCCTTGCACGGAACAAGCTGGAACGCGCGATCTCCGACGCAGAATATGCCGCAGGCAGCTTTGCGGATGAGATGGAGCAGGAGGCTCTTTTGGCCGAAGCCATGAAATGAGTTTGGACTAAGAATGGAGGTGTGCCCGTGGCGGACTATGAAAAGAAATATCCGTTTTGCGCCAAAGAAACGCGCGGGCTCACCATGCGCGACGCGGAATGGGCGTTCCAGCTCTCGCCCGATCCGCCGAAGGTGGAGAAACTCAACGATTACATCGTCATGGCCGCCCGCGGTGATCGAAACGGTTTTCTGTTCTTTCTCCACGCCTATGAGGAACGGCTCAACTGTCGCATCCGCAGCTTTCTTTTTAGAGAAGGGTATAAACGTTTTTATGATCTGCGTGACGACCCGGAGAAGCGGAAAGCTTACGCGGATGAGATGGAAGACTATGTCCGCGCCCATCACCTTCTGATTTTTTCAAATTCCATTTGTTGGTCACCCACCCGGAGCTGCTGCGGGAAGAGGATCTCTATGAGCATCTCTCCATCACCAAAGGCTCCAATGTGAACGTGGTTCGGCACCTGCGCTATACGCCTGTCTTTGTGCACAGTCATTCTTTTTTCACGGTTCTGTACGTTCTCCGCGGGCAGTGCGGCCATACGGTCGGCGGGGCTGATCTTCCGATGAAGCAGGGGGATGTGTTCTTCCTTCCACCCTACGTCAAGCAGACCATAGAAGTCTTTGATAACAGCATTGTGCTGAACCTTCATATCCGGCGTGACACCTTTGACGACGTGTTTTTCAACGCGCTTCGATACAACAATATTCTCTCTGACTTTTTCATGAGCTGCCTGTACAGTCAGGAGCCTGTCAGCGGCATTCTCTTTCATACGGGGAATGACAAAGACGTCGAAAATCTGTTTCTCGAAATGTATAAGGAAGTACAGCTGGATGACAGCTACAGCTGGCGCCTTCTGAACTATCTGGTGCCGCTGTTGTTCGCGAAGATCCTCCGGAGCTATTCCGATAAAGCGATCTTCACCGGCGTGGACAGCAAGCAGGGTTCGGATAGCAACAAGCTCCGCATCCTCAGCTTCATCAATGACAATTACCGGACCGTGACGCTGGAGGACGTGGCCACGCATTTCAACTACTCCGTCCCTCACTGCTCCAAGCTGATCCGAGATGAGACCGGCATTGGTTTTGTCGCCTTTGTACGGCGCATCAAAATGAACCACGCGGTCGCTCTTCTTCTGAACACACGCACTTTTGTCGCGGATATCGCCAACATGGTGGGCTATGAAAACCCTGAGTCTTTTATCCGTGTCTTCCAGAAGGTCTATCAGATGTCGCCGACTGCTTACCGGAAAAAGGTGACCGGGGAATAACATAGGCAATAGCAGGAGAAACGCTATAAACGAAAAAAGGGGCTTGAATCCCGGTTTGAGATTCAAGTCCCTTCAATAATACCCTTTGTTAGAATGGAGCCTTTTAAGCGACGGTTTATAGAATCGGCCCCTTTCACAGTCCGAAATTGTCTCTCTCGCAAAAGAGTGAATTGTTTTTTCTCTTTCGTATTGCAACAAACCGTGAAAGCCCGGAAAACGCGTTTGTATTAGAACTCCATTAGAACTGGGAAAAGCGCGAAAAGCGAAGATAAAGAAAAAGTTCCGAAAACGCTCTTTTTCGAGCACTTTTCGGAACTTTTATGGTGCGCGAGGCGGGACTTGAAGTCCACGTTTTTCATTTCATGTATTCTATTCCATCTATTCTTGCGACCGGTATTTTCAAAATGTGGAGGCAGCGAAGTCTCTCTCTGAGTTGACGGGTGTTGCCAGCACCATGCATCGGGATTTTGTGGAGCGTGTCCATGCTGTGCGCACACAGAAGCTCTCCAAGGAGATTGAAGCTGCCTGTAGCTATATCGAGCGTCATCTGGAGGAAGAGCTGAGCATTGCTTCCCTCGCCGCTTATGCCGGGTATATGGAGTATTATTTCTCCAAAAAATTCAAGCGGGAGTTGGAGATGACACCTGCGGAGTATATTCGGAAAAAGCGTCTGACAAAGGCCGCTCTGCTGTTACGTTCTTCGGATCTGGATGTACAGCAGATCGCATCCCGGCTGCAGTTTTGCTCCCAGAGCTATTTCACAGACTGTTTCCGAAAAGAATTCGGCGTATCTCCCACCAAATACCGAAAGGATGGAAAAGCATGAGCCGTATCTTGATCAATCCTTTGAACATCCCCTACCAGTTCCAGCACTATAACAAGCAGGCCTCCCGTGAAGCGGCCGACCCCACGTTGATATTATTCAAGGGGCGCTACTATCTCTTTGCCTCCATGTCTGGCGGGTTTTACTACTCCGACGACATGCTCCATTGGGACTGGCATGAAAACCGGGAACTGACGCCCTTCCGCTATGCGCCTGACGTGCGGCAGGTTGGCGACTGGCTCATTTTCTCCTCCTCAGACCGGGATCCCAGTGCCATCTACCGCAGCAAGGATCCTCTGAGCGATGATTTTGAAAAGCTCAGCGAGCCCTTCCCGTTTTGGGATCCGAACATCTTCCAGGACGATGACGGGAGGGTATATTTCTACTGGGGCTGTGCCAACACCACGCCAATCTACGGTCAGGAATTCGACCCGGAAACGATGACGCCCATCGGAGAGAAGAAGGAGCTGATTTTCGGCAACACCGCCGAGCACGGCTGGGAGCGTCCGAACTATCCCGGAAGGCCGAAGGAACAGGGCAAAGAAGGGCTCGCCATGCGGCTGTTTCGACTGTATATGCGCCTCAGCGGCGCGGATAAAAAGCCCTTTATTGAAGGCGCGTTCATGAACAAATGGAACGGCAAATACTATTTGCAATACGCCGCACCCGGCACAGAGCTGGCCACCTACGGGGATGGGGTGTACGTCGGCGATTCGCCGCTGGGGCCCTTTACCTATCAGGCGCACAATCCCTTCTCCTCCAAGCCGGGCGGCTTCATCACCGGCGCAGGCCACGGCTCGACGATTGAAGACGAGCATGGCAACCTCTGGCATGCCTCCACTATGCGCATTTCCGTGAGCGCCAATTTTGAGCGCCGCCTTGGCCTATTTCCGGCTGGGCTGGACAGAGATGGGATCCTCTTCTGCAACCAGAACTTCGCGGATTATCCGCTGGAGATCCCCGAGGGGAAATTCGATCCCCGGAGCGTCAAGCCGAAATGGATGCTGCTGTCCTACAAAAAAAGCGCCGTGGCCTCGTCATACCGCGAGGGGCATGAGACGGCCAAGGCACTTGATGAGGACATCCGTTCCTGCTGGTGCGCCAAAGGCAGCGCCGGAGAGTGGTATCGGCTGGATCTTGGCGATGTGTATGCGGCGCACGGCGTTCAGCTTGACTTTGCCGACGTAGACGTGCCCATGCTGGAGGTGGACAAATCTCTGCGCTCCAACGTCTACACCTCCAATCGCTACATCGACCCCGATCCCACGCTGCGCACCCGGTATCTGTTGGAGGGCAGTGCGGACGGCAGCGAGTGGTTTGTGCTCTCCGATAAACGCAGCGCCGAAACGAATCTGCCGCATGATTATCTGGAGCTTGACGGCGTGAAGCTGCGCTATGTGCGCGTCACGGCCGAAAAGTTGCCTTACGATGAGCCCTTTGCGCTCTCCGGCCTGCGGGTGTTCGGGCTTGGCAACTGCGCCGCGCCGGAGGCGGTAACAGCCTTTGACGCTTCTTGCCCGGATCCTATGACTGCAAAACTGAGCTGGAAGGCCGCTGACCGTGCCATCGGCTACAATGTCCGCTATGGCATTGCCCCGGACAAGCTATACAGCAGCCACATGGTCTACGGACAAACGGAAGTGCTGCTCACGATGCTCAACGCAGGACAGACCTATTACGCCGCCGTAGATGCGTTCGGCGAGGGCGGTGTGACCGAGGGTGAATGCCTACCGCTGCAGTGAGGCAGGGAAAAAGAGCCGGGATGCTCTCTTAGAGCGGGATGCTCTCTTAGAGCAAGATTCGCCTTGAGACGGGATTTGTCAAGGTGTTTTTTTATATATCTGCAAAATGGCAAGCGTTTCTACAAGGACAGATTTGTCCCTACTCCCATAGCGAATATGAAAATGGCTGTATACGGCAAAGCAACTTTTTGCCGTTTACAGCCATTATCGCAGAGAGGTCTTTTTCGTTATTCGTGTTTGTCCGTCCGTCAGTTCCAGGGTCATAATTTGCTATAACGAAAGTGTATTCGCGGACAAGGGGTGTATTTCTGTTATAGGCGTTTCTGATAAAACTGTATCGTGCATTCGGCGGGAGTTGCGCCGCCCTATTTTTCCTCTGCCTGGCGGATAAAACGTCGGATCACCTGATATCTGTGCTCAAACACCCGCTTCACAAGAGGGCTTTTCAGCTCCGCGTCGAAGCCGTGATAGCTCCCTCCGATCAGATTACACTCCGTCTCAACACCGGCAGCCTTCAGTTTGTTGGCATAGGCGATCGCTTCGTCGCGCAGAACATCCATTTCCTGCGGCTCCACATAAGCCTGCGGCAGTCCATGGCAGTCATTTTTCATCGGCACTACACGTCGGATCTCCTCGCATCCATTATGGAAAAACAGTTTCCACATAGAATCGTTTGCCTTTTTTGACCAAACGCCATATTCGTATTCGTCCACCGATTCATAACGCCAGGACTCGTTGTCACAGACCGGATACAGAAGCATTTGCGCAAGCAGCGGGAAGCGATCCTCATCCCGGTTGCGAATCGCTGCATTTGCAGCGAGGCATCCGCCCGCGCTGTCTCCGTACAGGATGACCTGCTCCGGGTCTACTTGCAGCTGCGAAGCATTCTGAAATACATACCGAAGCATCTCATAACAATCGTCATTTACTCGCTTGCAATCGACCCGAGGAACGATCCGATAATCAGGCAGAAACACCTTAACACCGCAGTTGGATGCGTAAAGTGCGCTGTTGTCCATCATGGCCTTCTGGATCGGAAACATAAACCCGCCGCCATGATAATAGACGATTGCCGGGTATTTTGCTCTCTTCTCCTTCGGCGTAAAGGTATAGAAAGGGATTTCAATACCGTCTGACGCTTGAAAGCTACCCTTTTGAATATCGGCGATTTTCGATTTGTAAGAGTTCATCTGCCAGGATATGAAGCGGATAACTTTATCCATTTTGCCGGACAGCGCAAGTTCAGACATGTCATAATCCGTCCCGATTGCCTGTCCCTTCAGCTCTGAACTGTATTCATATCTCATCTTCATAGCTGTACACCCCACTTCCTACAGAATCAGTTTTTCCGCTGGGCAGAATAACAGTGGCTTCGCAATTACAGGGGATTTTGACCTGCATGCAGAAATGCTTTGCGCCATTCCTTTCTTCGATATGCCAATCCGAAGCAATCTCGCCGTTGACCGAGTCAAAGGTGCGGCTGGCCGAGGTCAGCTTACCGTCAAGCTTCGGTGCGATGATCACCTTGCCGAAGCCTGCTTCAGCGGGCGCAATGCCGTTGACGTTGCGGTAAATCCAGTCGGCCACGCTGCCGAAGGCGTAGTGGTTGAAGCTGAGCGTACCCGGATTGCCTGCTTCGTCATATCCGAAGCAGTTTTCCCAGATCGTGGTGCCGCCTGCCTCCACCTCCGACAGCCAGGAGGGAGCCTTGGTCTGCCACAGCAGACGATAAGCCAGATCCTCTTGTCCGATTTTACACAGAGCGTCAAGAAGAAAAGGCGTCGCCAGGAAGCCCGTGTCAAGGCAGAAGTCGTTAGTCTCTATACTGCGCACAATGTCGTCTGCAAAACGCTTCTTATGCGCTTCCGGCACGAGGTCAAAATAGAGCGGCAGCACATAGGCACCCATAAGCGTCGATGGCATGGAACCGTCCAAGCCGATCACGCCTTTTTGGATGGCCTCCTTCATCTTATCCGCGATCATCGCGTATTTTGGAGCATCCGTGGCATAAAGCGCCTGCGTCGGATCTTCTTCCGAGAGGATACGGCTGATATGCGCGAAAGTACTGACAGAGTACCAACCGAAGATCGGCGCCGTATAGCAGGAGCTCTCTGCCATGATTTTCTTGAGATTCTTGGTATCCAGCCCGTTTTTGCTCTGACTTGGCACCAGCCACTCACCGTAGTGATATCCGGTATCCCACAGGTACTGCTCGATCTCGTCGGGGCGTTTGCAATCCTTCGGCTTTTCGGTTTTTGCCTGACGGATGATATAATCACACCAGCGGCGCATGCAATAATACTGCCGCTTCAGCACCTCTGTGTTTCCGGTCACCTCGTACATGGAATACGGAACGATCACGGCAGCGTCGCCCCAGCCGGAGGAGGTGGCCTTTCCCTTTGCGCCAGCCATCAGGTTCATCAGCTTGCCCGTCATGGGATACGCTCCATTTTCGGGAACGACCATCGGAACGATCCCGTAGCGATCCTGCTCCTTCGACATATTTTCAAGCCAACGGCTGAAAAGAACTGTGCAGTCCTCGTTGAGCATAGCCGTCCTGGCGTAGACCAGCATGTCGCCCGTCCAGCCCGCCTTCTCGCGCTGTGGGCAGTCTGTAGGGATGGAGAGCATGTTGGATGCCTGCGAATACCGGATATTGCGGTATAAGCGGTTCAGCGCTTCGTCCGAGCAGGAAAAGCTGCCGACGTCCTTCTTCTCGGAAGAGAGCAGCACGGCGGTAAACCATGCGGGATCTACCGTTTCCGGTGCTTTGCCGTCCACCGTGAGTCTGGCATAGCGAAATCCGTGATAGGTAAAATGCGGCTCATAGCTGACATCCGCTCCATCGGAGATATACTCATCCGTCTGGTCGCAGCCCTTACCGACTCCACCGGCAGACATGATATTGTTATAATAATTGCCCTCTCTATCCAGTACCTCGCAGTGCTCCAGACGGAGACGCTGGCCCTCCTTCAGGGGCATCGTTATCCTAACACGCCCGGCCAGATTCTGCCCGAAGTCCAGAATGCACTCTCCCCTGGGACTGCGAAGGACATCTTTCACGGGAAAACGCTCAACTGCGATCACGCGGTCACCGCATTGCGGCACGAGATTGTCATAGCCATAGGTTTTGACCTTCGCAGGCGTCCACTGTCCTTCCCGGCAGGTGGATTTGCTCCAATCCCGAATCTCCCTGGCCGCGTCGTAGAGCTCGCCTGCATACAGGTCGGCAGAAACCACAGGCCCTTCCGAAGTCTGCGCATCCTCACCGGAGGAGACAAGCTGTCTCTCGCCATTTTCATAGAGAAGTTCCAGCTGATAAAGCACCGCGTGCTGGTTGTCTGTCTTCATGTTCGGCTTTGCATTCGGGCTGAAATACCAGCCGTCTCCCACATGGAAACCGATAGCGTTGCTTCCTGCGGCCAACAGCTTGGTCACGTCATATGTCTGCACGCACAGATATTTGCCGTAGACCGTGTGCTCCGGAGCAAAGCAGCGTTCGTCCGCCGGAGCTCCATTAATATACAGCTCATACACGCCGTGCGCAGTGGCATACAGACGAGCCTGCTTCAGCCCGCTTTTGACAGGAAAACTCTGTCGGAACAGCGTGGAGGGAAACTGTTTTCCAAACCCGGGCTGCGCTTTTTTGCGTTTCTTTTCCGCGATGATCCAATTACTTTGCCAGTCCTCACGATGAAGCAGACCTGTTTCAAAAAAGCTGACGGCCGTTGCGGTTTCGCCGTGATTATCTGTCACTTCCAGCATTACGGTATATGCGGTTCTGCTGTTCAGCGGCTCCCCGGAATACGGCACATAAGCATTCTTCCGGCTGCTGACTACACCGGTATCCATGCACACGTGCCCGTCTTGTGTGGTTACTGTTAATCGGTAATTCTGCTGGAGTGTGTTCTTTTCCTCACTGATGATCTTCCATGAAAAATAGGGGTGGCCGCCTGTTCCGAGCGGCTTGTCAACGCTTTGGACCAATACCTCGGTGATCTCCATGCTTTCCCGCCTTTCTGGTTATTCTTTAAACAGCGCCAAGTCTACAAGATCATTTTACAAAAATGATCGCTTGATTGTCAGTTGCTATGTTGCTATAATACTATCAAAAATTGCTGTTTTGTGAGGTGGCAGTCGTGTTTGATAGAATCCCCTTTCAGCTTGTGAAAGGCAGCTACAGTCATGAAGACGTCAGAAAAGCGGAAACATACGCACAATTCATTCGGGAGAACGAGGTGCCGGATCAGGAACGCCAGGAGTATGAGGTGGATGGAGACACACAATATTTGCTTTCTCGGCCTATGCTGCCGGAGCGCAAAAACCATTTGGCGTATATTCAGTCTTACAGCTATATGGAAAGCGGATCGAAGTATTATACAAAACGGGACAGCTATGACTCTTTTCTGATTCTTTATACTTATGACGGCGCCGGATCCCTGGAATATGAAGGGGAAAGCTATACACTCCGCGCAGGAGAAGGCTTTATCATCGACTGCCGAAAAGCCCACCGGTATAAGACGGAAGGTAAACTGTGGGTGCATGGTGATCTTCACATCTGGGGCGGGAATACGGAATACCTCTATTCAGAGTTCATAAAGACTGCCTCGCCGCTGTTTCGCTCGCAACATCCAAACGGTTTTCAATCCGTGCTGGAAGAATCTCTGCGGGCTCATTCTTCGATCAGTCCCTCCGGCGACCTTGCCGTCTCCGTTCTGCTGGGCGACTTGCTGAAGATGATTTGCGAAGACCTTTCCGGGCCGGCGAAGGGGGCAGTTCCGGAGGGTATTTCCTCCGTCCAGCAATATATCGGCCAACATTATACGGAAGATATGAGTGTGGATGATCTGGCACAGATCGCTCATATGAGCAAATATCATCTGATCCGGCATTTTCGACGGTTTACAGGCTTTACACCTCATGACTATATGATTCGTCTCCGCTTGTCTCAGGCAGAATCCATGCTGCTTCTCACGGATCTGCCCTCCTACAAAATCGGCGCTCTACTCGGATTTCCTTCTGAGGCAAATTTCATTCAGCATTTCAAACGGGTCTACGGGACAACGCCCGGCAGAGCACGCGGAAAGCAGGACAAGGAGTAATACCGAACCTCGCCCTAAAATCGACGTGTTTCGGCACGTCGATTTTGAATGTCCTTATCGAAGATGTCGTATCGGATAAAACGTTGATTTGATAAGAGCACCGCAGTTTCCTACTGTTGAAGCAAACCTTTGATACTTAAAGAGAGCCTGCCGAATTGCTTTGTCGGCAGGCTCCCTTTATCTTCTGTTTTCTTTTCGATATTCCCCGGGGGTCTGTCCGGTCTGCCTGCGGAATACCATGGTGAAATAGCTCTGGTCGCAGAAGCGCAGCAGGGACGCGATCTGCGGGATCGTGCGGTCGCTTGCTGCCAGGAGCTGTTTGGCGGCCTCGATGCGCTCTTTTGTCAGGTATTCCCGCATGGTCAGTCCGGTGTGTGCTTTGAACAAACGGCTTAAATGATAAGGACTCAGGCCTACAGCCGCGGCAATGTCCTCGGTGCGGATCTCCTGGGTCAGATGGTCAGACAGGTACCGTACAACATCGCAATCGCCTCTTATGCGCCTAGGAACATCACATCATAGATCGGGATATACGTGATCTTGCCGTTTGTCGTGATCTCACGGGTGTTAGACAGTACATAGGCCTTCTTTACATGGGAATCCTCGTTCTTTACGAAGGCGCTCAGCGCGCTGTGGACGGTGTAGTCCTTGCCGTATGCATATTCATCTAACCCACTCCTGTAGCGTGCGATTGACATGCTGCCCTAAGAAGTACGGTCTTTGTCCCCTAAGTGAATGGTTCATGATGACGTGCTTTGTCGGTGTGCAACCGAGCGCAGCGTCTAAAATCACAAAATAAATTATAGCACAAGGGATGTCGATTTTACAGAGTGAATTCTGTGAAACCGGCTATTTTTTATGCCTGATTCAACGAATCTTGCTTAGAGCAAGTTTCGCCTTGTCTGTCAAAAATGAATTTGTGTCCTCCGGCACTTTGTTGAGGTTTGCGCACCCCAATCCCGCGCGGTTCGATTTCATCTCACAGTTTTGCAGAAAAAACTGCAAAGGTTTTCTTCGAAAATGATTATGGCACGGATAAAAACTCCGCGCCATCTTTTTTTGCTTTTCAAACTTGCAAGTGTCAAGAATTTCTGACAGAAGATCTTGTGATTGGTCTTGTTTATATTGAAAGCGAAAGATCACTCTGGTAAAATGTTGATGGAAAAAGTCGGAACGGGGAATGAGAAAATGGAAACAACGAAGAATCTGCGCGCGTTGTATCTTGCAAAAATCTTATACGAGCAGACCGATGAGGATCATCCGCTGAGCACCAATCAGCTGATCGAGGCGCTGCAAAACGAGTTCGGCATCTCCGCGCACCGCGTCACGATTTATGAAGATATGGAGCAGCTGCGCTCCTTCGGGCTGGACATCTACACGGTCAAGTCCACGCAGAACAAATACTATCTGGCCGAGAGGCTGTTTGATCTGCCGGAGTTGAAACTATTGATCGACGCGGTGGAATCCTCGAAGTTCATCACCGCGAAAAAGAGCCAGGAGCTGGTCGGGAAGATCACACAGCTTTCAAGCCGAAACAAAGCCGACGAACTGAAACGGACTCTCTACGCCGAGGGACGCATCAAGCCGGAAAATGAAAAAGTCTACTACATCGTCGATGCGATCCACGCGGCAATCAACGCCGGGAAGAAGATATCTTTTTCCTATTTTCAGTACACCGGCCGCAAGCAGCAGAAGCTGAAAAACAGCGGCGCGGAATATGTGTGCAGTCCCTGGCTGCTGGTTTGGAACGGCGACTGTTATTATCTGCTGGGTCACACTGACAAGCACGGCATCACGCCCTTCCGGGTTGACCGCATTGCCCTGCCGCCGCACATTCTCGAAGAAAACGCGGTACCGCAGCCGGAGGATTTTGATATCACGCGCATCAACACGATGTTCGGCATGTTCATCGGCGAGCCGCAGCGGGTGACGCTCGTCTGCGACAACAGTGTGATGGATCACATCGTCGATCGCTTCGGAGAGGACGTCGAGACCTTTCCCGTGGACGGCAAAACGTTTCAGGCCAGCGTACTGGTGACGGCGAGCAAACCTTTCTTCGGCTGGGTCTTCGGCTTTGACGGAAAAGTCCGCATCACAGCTCCGGCAAAAGTGAAGCGCGAATACGAAAAAATGCTGCGGAGAGCAATCTCGCAGGATTGATGACAGAGGTTCAACATGGCAAGTTTTTGTCAAGGACAATTTTATCCCCTGAGCAAGAAGATACCTTGCTCAGGGGATAAAACCTTTTCTATGATTTGCTTGGGTTACTTGCGCAAGGCAGTTTTGCGTAAACCGGTGTTTTCTCGATTCTTATTCGTGCGCTTTCTCTTTTGCTTCGAGAAAAGCAACGATCTGATCCTGATACTTCTCCAAATCCCAAAAAGCCAGGACAATCGCTGCGGTGGCATAAATTACTATGGGGATAACGACTGCGACAATGATCATGGCGCGCAGTGCGCTGTCCGGTTGCTGGGCAAGCGCTGCGTCATAATGTCCCCATGCAAGCAGCCATCCGAGAAGAGCAGAGCCGAGGCCGGTGCCGACTTTCATGCCAATACTGTTGACACTGGTGGCGATGCCTTCTGTACGCACACCGTGTTTCCACTGATTGTAGTCTACAATGTCGCCAGCGAGCGTATACATGGCACTCATCAGAGGTGCGGACCCGAGAGAAGTAATAAAAGAGAAAACCAAGTACCAGATCAAATTGGTCGGCTGAATGAGCTTCAGGCTGGAGCACACGGCAGCGAGAATCATGCCGTAAAACATGGTGTTGCGCTTGCCAAAACGCTTGAATAACACCGGGCAGAAGGGTGAGCCGAGCATAATGGGCACAATGCCGGCAATCGAGAGCAGTCCCATCAGGTTGGCATTACCCATGATGTCGCGCGCATAATAGACCATGATACCGGAGGTTCCATTGGCAATATAGAAAGCAAAGAACAGATACACCGCAATATAGAAATACCGAGAAGAGAGCAGCACCTTGACCGCATGCGCGAAGGTAGGCCGCTTCGATTCGCTTCCATCAGCATCCTGGTCCAACAGATTCTTTTCTTTTACCCCGAAGAAGGTTACCAGAATCGCGATTTCAGCAATCACGCCGTAGAGGATCACAACAGTGGTCCATGCCGTCTGACTGGCCTCGCCGCCGAAGGCTGCGAGAAGCATCGTTGTCACAGTAGAGACGGCGATCGTAATGATGAGAGAAAAAACGCTGCGAATTACACTGGTAACGCTGCGGTCCTGAGACGTCAAGGAAAATCGGGGCAGCATGGAATGATAGGCGAGGTTGACGGCTGTGTAGCAGATGACTGACATCACAAAGTATGTAACAAAAGAATAGACCTTCTGTGCGTTTTCTGACCAGGAGCCGGGAACGTGGAAGGTGAGAAACACAGAAACAATCAGCGGCAGACCCATAAACAGCAGCCAGGGTCGGGCTTTGCCCCATTTCGTATGGGTCTTGTCTATGATCACGCCCATCAGAATGTCACTGACGCCGTCAAACAGGCGGCAAATCAGCATCATTGTCCCTATGTAAGCAGCGCTGATTCCGACGCTGTCCGTATAGTACAGCATCAGGAAGGAGGAGGGCAGAGCCCAAATGATATTGACGCCCACATCACCGAGACCGTAAAGGATTTTTTCCAAAGTCGTACTGGTCAGAGGATCTTTCACTTTATTCTTTGACATTATGCATTCTCCTAACTCTCTTTATTTCACTTGAATCGTCAGGCTTTGTTCTTTCAAATCGGAGGAAACGACGGAAACTCTAATGTCTCCTGTCTCCGATCCTGCCCGGATCACGGCCAGTGCCTTGCCATAATAGGTCGTATGTGTATCAGAGACAAATGTTTCGCCCATGTTCGGCTTGGCTGAACCCAGTGCCAACAGTTCGCCCGCACCGGACACTTTTACAGTGATCGGTCGGTCCTCTGTGACCTTCACGGTCCCGTTCTCATCCGTAAGTGTAATATTCAGATAGCAGAGATCCTGACAATCGGCAGTCAGCTCTGTTTTCTCCGGTACCAGGTGAATCCTTGTGCCGCCGGTTGCTGTTGCAAGAGATTTCCGCCCGATTTCACGGCCGCTTTCATCATAGCTCACGGCAGTAATGGTGCCCGGCTCATAGGCGACTCTTTTATAGACAGCCTTAAAATCCCGGGTTTTCTTTTTCCCGTAAGACTTGCCGTTTACCACCAGTTCTGCCGCAGCCCCTGAGGCGTAGACCGTCACCTTGGTCTTTTTCCCTTCAAAACCGGCCCAGGACCAGCTTTCTAGCGCATCGGTATCCCTCCACATGGATACGCTGCCGACTTCTCCGGCATGTGTCAGCGGCTCAACGCCAATGCCCGGGCAATCACTCAATTCCCAGATCAGACGGTTCCACTGCACTTCTGGGCGAAGCTTGCCGCAGATATCAATAACACCGCAGCCGCCGGAGATGATCGGTGCATCGTTGCCCGGCTGTTTAAAGCTCTTGTAGCGTACGGTTCCGATGCCGGATTCGCCAAGGTAGTCCCATCCTGTCCACATAAAGTCGCCGATCACATATGGGAGGCGCTTGACCATCTGCCAGTTGTGAAACAGGCTTTTCGGCAATGTCTCCGATCCGACGATCACTCGTTCCGGGTGGATCGAAGGTTCTTTTTCATAGCGGGAAGCTGCGTAGTTGTATCCGCCGATGTCAAGGGCGGCGATCGCCGCCTCAGTAGCCTTATCGGCTGCGGGCTTGGCTGCCATTCCTTCGATCAACCCGCCCAGCTTGTTCATCCAGAAATTGAAGAGCTGGCTGGTAGGCAGGTTGTCCATGCCCTGGCTGCCGTTTTTGTTCTCCTTGCCGTTTTTCTTCTCTCCGTAGATGCCCCCGCCTTTGGCAGTCATGCTACAGAGCATGAAATTGACGCCAAGCGTTATCGGACGGGAGGGATCGAAGGCCCGACAATAGTCTGCTAAGATTTTACAATACTCCTGTCCTTCAGGGAGCGCCAGCTCAGAGATCTCATTGCCGATGGAGGTCATGACAACACTGGGGTGATTATAATTCTTGATCAGCATAGCACGCAGATCGCCCTCCCAGCTGGCGCGGAAGTCAGCGTCCGCATAGTCATGCGGGTTTTTATGAATCAGCCAGTTGTCGCAGAACTCGTCCATGACCAACATACCAAGTCGGTCGCAGGCATCGAGCAATGCTTTGGACGCAGGGTTATGGGCACTGCGAATAGCATTGAAGCCCGCCTCCTTCAGGAGCTGGATCCTGCGTTCTTCGGATGCCTCATAAGAGCATGCACCGAGAATGCCGTTATCATGGTGGATGCAAGCGCCCCGAAGCAGGGTTTCCCTGCCGTTAAGGAAGAACCCCTCGGTACTCCATGTTATGCTGCGAAAGCCGAAGTTGGCCTCTGCGCTGTCTTGAACAGTCTCGCCATCAAAAAGCTCTGCCACGCAGCGATAGAGCTTCGGCTCCTCCACACTCCAAAGTCCGGCTTTTTCAACTGTGATCGCCAATTCCGTGCCTTGATCGCCAATCTTCGCCGTTTCAGAGGCGACAGCCTTTTCTCCGTCGTAAACTGTAACCCGAACGGAATCTCCGCCCTTGCTCTGTACCTGGACATGGGCGCGGTTGCCTTGCGTGTAGATCAAAAGCCCGTCGGGGAGGATATGCGCTTCTGAGCCAAGATACAGATTGACATTGCGGTATATGCCGCTTCCGGAATACCAGCGGGAATTGGGGCAGGCGGAGTTGTCCGCCAGTACCTCCAGCAGGTTCTCTCCGCCATAGTGCAGTGCATCATCCAGCGGCACATAGAAATTGGAGTAGCCATAGTTGTTTTTGGCCAGAAGCTTCCCGTTCAGGGTGACCGCAGCTTTTTGATAGACTCCCTCGAATTCCAGCGTAACCGCCATACATGCCCATTCTTCCGGGGCAGCGAAGCGCTTGCGGTATACATAGGCGCCGCCCGGAAAATATCCGCACGCGGCCCCGGTCACGGCATTCCTGTCTCTCGACTCATAAAGCATTGCGTCATGCGGCAATGTGACCGCACGAGCTCTGCTCTCTTCTCCCTGTTTGAAGAAGACCCAATCTCTGTTAAAACTGTTTTGCTTCATAGACTGTCTCCTTTTTTGTTGGTGACCTTAGTCTATCAAAAATAGATTTGTTATGAAATGACGAAAATACGGATATTTCTTGTCTATTTGTATCAAATATGCTATAATCTGACCAGATAAGGATTACGGGAGGTTCTTATGGGTCACTATCTCGTCATCACCGAGCACAATATCGTTCAGGGACCGCTGGATTTTTTGCGAAAGGAAAGCTTTTTGCACACAGCGAATCTGTCTCTCCACAACGGAGTTTTGCGGACGGATGCTCCGTGCCAACTGATACTTATCAGTTACGATCCTGCCCTTTCTGTACCCTACCGAATCATCATGATGTCTTCGGAGTTATACACGTATGTAGAATTTGAGTCCGAAAGCTTTCAGCGCGTCATCATGAACGGCGGCCTTCATCAGCATAATACATATGAACTGGTCTATATTCGAGAAGGGGATCTTTATCAGCGGATCGAATCGGAACGGCATTTGTATCCTGCCGGAAGCTTCGTGATCCTGAATCGAAATGTTCGCCACACGGAAGAGTATGATACGGCATTCAGTACTGTCAGTTTGTCACTGTCCGCCGACTATTTCAAAAAGCTTTTGACTGACGACCGGAGCTCGCCTTTTCCCGCCGGGCATGTGTGGGGTGAAAGCACGGATCTTCGGACGTTTTTGACCGAAGAACTGCTCGGTGATGGCAATCACGGTAAAAACTACCTCGACTTTATTCCACATTCCGAAGGAAGCGAGAGCGAAAAACCAGTTTGTGATCTGTTTGAGAGCATGACCAGGATCATGCTCGCGCCAGGGCCGGGCGACGGTTATTTTTTTCAGGGATACTTCTGCCGACTCCTGAATCTTTTGTGTCAGAAGAATCTGTTCACCACACGTCCGATCATGCTTGGCACAGAATCAGAGAGCCGCATTTTTTCAGAGATCACACAACTGCTGGAGGAAACCAACGGCCGCATCACCCGTGAAATAATGGTGAAAAAGCTTCGTTACTCCGGAAGCTATCTGAATCAGATCGTTCACACCTATACCGGTATGAACATCACGCAATATTCTCTACATTTCACACTGAAACGCGCCGCTCAACTGCTGACCGCGACCGACCGGACAGTTTCAGATATTATCGTTGAACTGGGTTTCTCTAATCGCACTTATTTTTACGCCGAGTTTCAGAAGCAGTTTGGCGTAAGTCCTCGCACATATCGTCTTAAGCATTGTGATCTCAGATAACACACAAATGAAAAGCTTTTCACATTGAACACTTTATATTTCGAGATGATAAGACAAGACATAGTGGGTTACGCACTTCGCTGAAAGTGTGTAACCCACTATGACACTTTCAGCCTTCGTCTGCAAAGTGCCGTGGGCCAGGGGACGCTGTGCTTCCCCTGAACCTCTTTACCGACGGTGCTTTCAAATTGATAGCATTGCACGAAACCCATGCTTTCATTTTGCAAGCATCCGATCTGCAGCATACCGGCAAGCATCGCGTCTGTGATACCCCAGCCACCACCGCAGGAGATTCCTGCAACCTCTTCAGGGCTTGGGCTTTCCCCAACCTGCTGCCGATTGTCCCCAATCGGCGATGCTTGCGGGCATCTATCACATCTCTTTTCGCTTGTCAAGTCTACATATGTGTAAGTGTCGGGCAGGTGCAGTCGATTGACTGCACCTGCCTGATTAGCGACAAATGCGCTATTGCGCCCGGTAACAAACTGTAATATATTTGGTATCGGAAACAAACGTTCACGAGAGTGCGGGTGTCCAATCGGCAGCTTTCCGTTGCACGCCCGCAAGGAAGGAGGATTTCCATGCAGTACAAAAAACCGGAGTATTGCGCCATGATCGAGGACTACATCAACAGCTTCCGCAACCGGCAGGGCTCCACGC
>OCTW013429748.1_pt1 | contig 18078 bp, 11 predicted proteins | sample 1539671 | NCBI WGS metagenome assembly OCTW01 (sample SAMN02144230, study PRJEB22623) | gut metagenome | biome: sheep rumen | host: Ovis aries | place: New Zealand
AGCTGTTCCTGTGCCTCCCGAAAGGAGGAGAGGACAGAAGGGCGGAAGAGCTGTTCCTGTGCCTCCCGAAAGGAGGAGAGGACAGAAGGGTGGAAGACCTATTCCTGACCATCCCATGGGAGAGAGTTGCGGAGATGTGGACCCACCCTAAGCTTCTACAGTGAGGCTCCTGAATCGGAAGAAGTATCCTCTCACCTCTAACCACCCCCTCCCTAAACAGGGAGGGTCGGGTTGGGTCCCCAAATTTAAAATAACATGAAAAAACCATTCCTTACCATCGCAGCCTCGTTGCTCTCTCTGGGCATCGCTGCAGCTCCTGCCTTCACGTCAGCAGGCGAAGGAGCCTCCTTCGCTTCTCCCGCAGGCAAGAAGACGGCTCCCGTCATCCTTCCCATGCATCAGTTCGTCGACGACCTCCTGTCGCGCATGACCCTTCAGGAGAAGATTGGTCAGCTCAACCTTCAGGTCGCTGGCGACATCGTCACCGGTGGCGAGGTCAACACCAACGTCGCCGCCAAGATCCGTGCCGGACAGATGGGTGGTGTGTTCAACCTCAAGGGCGCCGACCGCATTCGGCAGTTCCAGCAGATGGCCGTCAGCGAGAGTCGCCTGGGCATCCCCCTGCTCATCGGCATGGATGTCATCCACGGCTACGAGACCATCTTCCCCATTCCCCTCGCCCTGTCCTGCTCGTGGGACGTCGACGCGGCGGAGTCCTCGGCACGCATCGCCGCCAAGGAGGCCAGTGCCGACGGCATCAACTGGACGTTCAGCCCCATGGTCGACATCTGCGTCGATGCCCGGTGGGGACGCACCATGGAAGGCAATGGTGAGGACCCATGGCTCAGCGGACTCTTCGGTGCCGCCATGGTGCGAGGCTATCAGGGTGCCACCACCACCGACGGTGCCATCGCCGGTTCCCAGAGCATCATGGCCTGTCTGAAGCACTACGCCCTCTATGGCGCCGTGGAGGCCGGACGCGACTACAACACCGTCGACATGAGCCGACTGCGCATGCAGAACCAATACCTGCCGCCCTATAAGGCAGCCGTCAAGGCGGGCGTGGGCAGCGTGATGTCGTCGTTCAACATCGTCGACGGCATCCCCGCCACGGCCAACCGCTGGCTCCTCACCGATGTGCTGCGCCGCGACTGGGGCTTCAACGGCTTCGTGGTCACCGACTACGCCTCCATCGCCGAGATGCTCATGCACGGGGTAGGGGAGGACATGGCCGGGGCCTCCGCGTTGGCACTCACCGCCGGCACCGACATGGACATGTGCGCCGAGGGGTTCCTCAACACCCTTGAGCAGTCCTACCGCAACGGACGCATCACCATGGCCGACATCGACGACGCCTGCCGCCGCGTGCTCGAGGCCAAATACCGTCTCGGACTCTTCCACGACCCGTTCAAATACTGCGACGCCAAGCGACGCCAGCGCGACATCTTCACCGCGGAGAACCGCGCCGAGGCACGCCGCATCGCCGCCGAGACATTTGTCCTGCTGAAGAACAAGGACAACGTCCTCCCGCTGAAGAAGCAGGGACGCATCGCCCTCATCGGACCACTCGCCGACACCCGTGCCAACATGGCCGGCTCGTGGTGCGTGGCCTACACCCCCGACAAATACAGCACCCTCCGCGAAGCCATGAGCCGGGCTCTCTCTTCCCCCTCATCTCGGGGAAGTCAGGAGGGTGCTTCTACTGCTCAGCTGCTCTATGCCCAGGGCTGCAATGTCTGTGCCGACGAGAAGGAACAGGAGGCAGGTGCCTTTGGCAAGGCCATCCCGCGCGGCGACGATGCCCAGATGCGCGAGGAGGCACTGCGTGTGGCGCGTCAGGCCGACGTCATCGTCTGTGCCATGGGCGAGAGTGCCGAGATGAGCGGCGAGTCGTCGTCGCGCAGCAAGCTCGAAATCCCCGACGTGCAGCAGGCGCTGCTTCGTGATCTCGTCGCGCTCGGCAAGCCCGTCGTGCTGCTCAACTTCTCCGGCCGTGCCACCGTGCTCTCGTGGGAGAACGAGCATGTCGACGCCATCATGAACGTGTGGTTCCCCGGCTCCGAGGCCGGCGACGCCATCTGCGACGTCCTCTTCGGCGACAAGGTGCCTTCGGGCAGGCTCACCGTCACCATGCCGCAGAACGTCGGACAGGTGCCCATCTACTACAACCACCTGAACACCGGGCGCCCCGTTCCCGAGGATGCCGACCACTATTACAAGTACCAGAGCAACTACCTCGACGTGCGCAACGACCCGCTCTTCCCCTTCGGCTACGGCCTGAGCTACACCACGTTCAGCTATACCGACGTCCAGCTCAGCGCATCCCAGATGGGACTCAACGGCGATGTCACCGCCACCGTCACCGTGACCAACACCGGCCAGCGTGCTGCCGACGAGGTGGTGCAGCTCTACATCCGCGACCCGCAGTGCTCAGTGAGCCGTCCCGTCAAGGAGCTGAAGGGCTACCGTCGCATCCACCTCGAGCCCGGACAGTCGCAGCAGGTGTCGTTCCCCGTCAGCCGCCAGCAGCTCGCCTACCTCGATGCCGAGGGCCGCGAACTCATGGAGCCGGGCCTCTTCCACATCATGGTAGGACCAGACAGCAAGCATGTCAGCAAGGCAGAGCTGATGGTACGATAGTTTGGGAGTTTAGGAGTTTGGTCGTTTAGGAGTTTGGTCGTTTAGTCGTTTAGGAGTTTGGTCGTTTAGTCGTTTAAGAGTTTGGACGATACTTCTCACTTCTCACTTCTCACTTATCACTTATAGGAGTTTAGGAGTTTAGGAGTTTGGACGATACTTTTCACTTTTCACTTAGCACATCCCCCTCGGGGGCTTGGGGGGGCTTCCCACTTTTCACTTAGCACATCCCCCTCGGGAGCTTGGGGGGCTTCCCACTTCTCACTTATCACTTATCACTTATCACTTATACAGAAGTTCTGATCTCTCAAACTCCCTTCTTTCGATTCCCATTTCTTCTTTTCTTCTAAACTGTTTGTCCGTGTTCCGTGACCATCTCCGTTTGTTTGTTCACACAAACCGTCAGGAAAGAGCAGCAAAACCGCTGAAGACAAACGGCCGCGCTGGCGCTTTCGCGAAACAAAGCCATTGAGTTCGTTGAACGATTCCATTGAAATTGTTCAACGATTCCATTGATTTCGTTCACCGATTCCAATGGATCTGTTTCGCGAAACAGGCGTGTTTGTGTCGTTTGGCGGGCATGTTTTGCGGTTCGTTTTGGCATTTCATGGAAGAAGTGTCGTTTGTTTCAGAAAATATTCGTACCTTTGCCGACGTATTGAAGAGTAAAAGAGAGAAGGAATAATCTATTACGAACTAAGAAAATAATCCCAAAGATGAAAAAACTATTGCTGATGATTGCCTTCCTGGCAGGCACATCCATCGTGGTCTTCGCGCAGAAGACGACGAAGTTTTCACCCGCCACGCGCATGGTGGCGGCCAACCGCGACGGTCGGTTTGCGCTCGACGAAGTGAAAAGACAGGTACAGGAGAGAAAGCAGAGACGGCTGAACGCCATGGCCAGCGGTCAGGACCGCGCGCAGAACAGCATGACGCGCGACAACGACATGGATCTGCCCTTTGCCACGCCTTTCGTGAAGGACGGCGTGAAGATGGTGCAGTGCTGGATCAGTGTCTCCGGCGACGACTGCTCGGCGCTCGAGGCCCTGGGCGTGAAGATTCTGGCGCGGTTCAACGGAAAGGTGACCGCCAATGTGCCCGTTGACCAGCTGGAGAAGGTGGCGGCACTGGGTCACGTGAAGAAGGTGTCGGTGGCGAGGAAGCTGAAGAAGAACACCTACCGCAGCAGGATCATGACCAACGTGGACGATGTGCTGACACTGTCGGCCGACGCCCAGGAGGCCGGTCTGCTGCAGGCGTATGACGGCACCGGCGTGATCGTGGGCATCATCGACAGCGGCATTGACTTCGGACACCCGATGTTCACCGGACGCACGATGAAGAAAATCATCTACAACGACACGGAAGAGGAGCTGCAGGAGTACACGGGCAGCACCGCCTACTACACCGACGAGACGCACGGCACGCACACGAGTACGATTGCCGCCGGCAGCAACTACACGTCGACGGCATACGTGTACACCAACTCCACCTCGTACACCACCGTGCAGAACGCCACCTTCGGCGGCATGGCTCCCGGCGCCGACCTCGTGCTCTGCGACCTAGGTGAAGAGCTGTCGGACGCCAACATTGCCGAATGCATTCAATACATCAGCAACTACGCCGATGAGGTGGGCAAGCCCTGCGTCATCAGCCTCAGTCTGGGCAGCCACAACGGTCCGCACGACGGCACGGGTGAGCTGGCGGAGGTGTGCACGCAGTACTCGGGCCCCGGCAAGGTGATCTTCTTCGCCTCGGGCAACGAAGGCATGGACAACCTGTACCTGGGCAAGGAGGCCTCGGCAGCATCGCCCCTGATGACCATCCTCAAGAGCACCACTCGCAGTGAGTATGGCTTCGACTACAGCGCCACGGTGAGCTATGCCCGCACGCCCGGTGTGGAACTGGCAGCACGCTACTATGTGGTGGACACCTATAATGGGGAGATTGTGTGGACTTCAGATGAGATTACCACCAACTACCGCCTGGTGGACGAGGATGGCAACGTGGAGCTCTACGGCACCGAGATCAGCGTGAACGACACCGGCAGCGACGGCGTCACCAAGCTGAGCAACTACTTCAAGGCCGCCTACAACAACGCCACCGACTATGGATACCTGTGCTGCTACATGGAACAGCTTCCGACGAACAACAAGTGGAAGGTGGAGTCGGAGGTGTACTACATGAGGCCCGTGAGCAACAGCTACCAGATAGGCGTCAGCATCTATCCGAAGAACGGCCGCTGCTATGTGGACACCTGGGGCACGGACTATGTGACCCTCAGCGCCTCGTCGGTGACGGTGGACGGCCATGCCTTCGAGGGCGGCAACAACGACAGCTCCAGCGGCGACGAGGCATCGTACCCGGCAGTCATCTCCGTGGGCAGCTATGTGTCGAGCGTCTACTGGCGCGGCGGCACGACGTCACCCTCCACCGAATACTGGCTGGGCGACGGTGTGTACCAGCAGATCAGCACGTTCTCCAGCTACCAGAAGGAAGGATGCGGTCCCACGGGACTGAGGCAGCCCTGGATAGTGGCTCCCGGTGAGGTGATACTGGCCGGCTTCAACAGGAAGTATACCGCCGAGAGCTACTACTACGCCTATGGCTCCGACAAGATGCTCGGCGCCTCGTCGGGCACATCGATGTCGACACCCTGTGCCGCCGGCATCGCCGCCCTCTGGCTGCAGGTGAATCCCACCCTGACGCCTGAGGAGGTGAAGGAGGTGATGGCCGAGACCGCCATCAAGGACGACTTTGTGAACGGCACCTATTCCTATATGTTCGGTAATGGCAAAATAGACGCGCTGGCCGGCGTGAAGTACCTGCTCGACAGCGACGATAGTCCGCTCATTGTCGCAACACCGCAGGTGGTGAGCATGGCGGCAAGGCCCGGCGACAGCGACACGAAGACCGTGAACGTGAAGGGACGCAACCTCACGGGCAGCGTCAGCGTGACCCTGAACGACGAGACGGGCATGTTTGCTATCGACAAGACCAGCATTGAAGACCCCACCGAGGGAGAGGACATCAACGTGACCTACACGCCCACAGCCGAAGGCGAGCACAACGCCACCATCACGCTGGCGTGTGAGGGTGCCGACGACGTGACCATCAAGCTCAGCGCATCGTGCTTCGAAGGTGGTTCGGCCAGCGATGCCTATCTGAACATCGCAAGATATGCCACCATCGACGAGGCCGGATGGCGCACGGCACTGGTGAACAGCCTCTACAAATACACTGTGCAGGAGGACGACGGCGTGGCATGGCTCACGCTGCCGGTCTATGGCGCCTTCGTGGGTGCCCGCTATGCCGACGACAGCTCTACGGTGGGCAGCGGACATCCGCAGACCTGGATAGAATGCAGTCTGGGCACAAACAACACCTATGGCGGCAGGACATGGAGCGCCAACGACGTGCTTCTGGGCAGCGGTGCCTACTTCACCGGCAGCACTGGTGCGGGAGCTCCGCGAGCCATCGGCTTCGACTCCAAGGACAATACCACGGTAAGGGCGGTGGCGTTCTATGTCACCAACGTGAAGGAGGTGAGACTCTATGGAAAAGGCAGGAGCGGCAGCTCGAGCAAGTATCCCGCCAAGCTGAGCATCTACGAGTGCACGGCCAATGCCGACGGAACGCTGACCGTGGGCGATACCGACGTGGCAGGGCAGAGCGACAGCTCGCAGGGCCTGTTTACCCTGACGGCAACGGACCTCGACCCCACGAAGATATACAAGGTGGAGACCAGCATCTACCGCGGCTACCTCTATGAGGTAGGCTTCATGACACCGCTCGTGGTGGAGCCCGTAGAACCCGCCGTGCCCACGGCCATACGCTCGCATGGCAACAGCTTCAGCGACGGTGCATGGTACACCATACAGGGCGTGAGGCTCAATGGATGGCCCACCAAGCCCGGACTGTACATCTACAATGGAAAAGTGAAAGTGGTGAGGTGATTGCACACATAATCACGCTTTTGTTTTGTAGTTTCAGCAGATATTCGTAACTTTGCAGCAAACTTTGCGGAGCGCGGGCGCCTCCCCGCCATCTGACGATGCGGGCGATGGCGGTCGCGCTCCGCGGAAAAGCGGCGAAAGAAACGTTACACATTCAGAAGGAGAAACAAAAGGAGAACAGCACGATGGATACAGTAGCAATCAAGGACAAGCGGTTCAGGATCAGCATACCCGAATCGGAAATCAAGCAGCGCGTCAGCGAAGTTGCTAAGCGCATCAACCACGACATGGCCGGCAAGAACCCCATCTTCCTGGCCGTGCTCAACGGCTCGTTCATCTTCGCAGCCGACTTGCTGCGCGAGATTACCATTCCCTGTGAGATTTCGTTTGTCAAGCTGGCATCCTATCAGGGCGTGTCTTCCACAGGAGTCATCACCGAGGTGATCGGCATCAACGAGAACCTCTCGGGGCGCACCGTGGTCATCGTGGAGGACATCGTGGACACAGGGCTCACCATGAAGCGCATGCTGGAGTCCATCGGAACGCGCAATCCCGAATCCGTACACATCTGCACACTGCTCATGAAGCCAGACAAACTGCAGGTGGAACTGAACGTGGAGTACGCTGCCATGAAGATTCCCAACGACTTCATCGTGGGATATGGGCTCGACTACGACCAGCAGGGGCGGAATCTGAGAGATATCTATACATTGGTGGAATAGCAGGGGACGGCAAGACCAGAATAAGAGACACTCTATTTATCACGAATTTCAGAATTATTGAATTTCTGTTTCGTTGATACTCGGAATTGTCTTGAATTGGAGAGATAGATGCAGGCAATTGATAGAAGTAGCCATAGTATAGAAAAAACGGTAAAAAGATAACTTGATTCAAGTTCCGCATGTTTGAGGAGTTTAGGAGTTTGGGAGTTTCCGCGGCTTTCTGCCGCTGGAGTTTGGGCGATAGTTCTCTGCAAGCAGAGCGACCAGAGGTCGAGCGCTTTGCAAGCAAAGCGACCAGAGGTCGAGCGGTAGCGTGGACACCGCAAATACACTATTGTCCAAACTCCTAAGCTCCCAAACTCCCAAACTCCAAGGGACAGGCAGAACTTGCAGAACTTAAATAACAGGAAACACATTATGAAGAACATCGTGATTTTTGGTGGCCCTGGTTCAGGAAAGGGCACACAGAGCGACCTGCTCATCGAGCACTACGGTCTGGGACACATCTCCACGGGCGACGTGCTGCGCAAGGAAATCAAGGCTGGCACCGAACTCGGAAAGACGGCAGCCTCGTTCATTGACAAGGGACAGCTCATCCCCGACGAGCTGATGGTCAGCATCCTGGCAACGGTCTATGACGGCTTCGGCAAAGACCATGTAGGCGTCATCTTCGACGGCTTCCCCCGTACCATTCCGCAGGCTGAGGCCCTGAAGAGCATGCTCGAGGAGCGCGGTCACAAGGTGGCTGCGATGATTGACCTCGACGTGCCCGACGAGGAGCTCACCGCTCGTCTGCTGAAGCGCGGACAGGAGAGCGGACGGTCGGACGACAACGCCGAGACCATCGGCAAGCGCCTCGAGGTGTATCACCGTCAGACACAGCCCCTCATTGAGTGGTACAAGCAGGACGGCACCTATCACCACATCAACGGTCTGGGCGCTCTCGACCGCATCGCCGGTGACATTCAGCGCGTCATCGACAGTCTTTAACCCACAACCCCCATACACCATCACCCATCACCTATCACCCATCATCCAATGCCAGAGAGCAATTTCGTTGACTATGTGAAAATATACTGCCGTTCGGGAAAGGGCGGGCGCGGGTCGATGCACCTGCGCCACGTGAAGTATAACCCCAACGGCGGTCCCGACGGCGGCGACGGCGGCAAGGGCGGCAGCGTGATCTTGCGCGGCAACCACAACTACTGGACGCTCCTCCACCTGAAATACCAGCGGCACGTGAAGGCAGAGCACGGCGGCAACGGCGGCAAGGACAAGTGTCACGGCACCGACGGCAAGGACGCCTATATTGATGTGCCCTGCGGCACCGTGGTCTACAATGCCGAGACCGGAAAGTACATCTGCGACGTGACCTACGACGGACAGGAGGTGGTGCTGCTCAAAGGCGGGCGCGGCGGACTGGGCAACTATCAGTTCCGTTCGGCCACCAACCAGGCACCACGCTATGCGCAGCCCGGCGAGCCCATGCTCGAAATGAACGTCATCCTGGAGCTGAAGCTGCTGGCAGACGTCGGACTGGTGGGCTTCCCCAATGCCGGAAAGTCGACGCTGGTGTCGGCCCTGTCGAACGCTCGTCCCAAGATAGCCAACTATCCCTTCACCACCATGGAGCCCTCGCTGGGTATCGTGGCCTATCGAGAAGGCCGCTCGTTCGTCATGGCCGACATCCCCGGCATCATCGAGGGTGCCAGTGAGGGGCGCGGACTGGGACTTCGCTTCCTTCGGCACATCGAGCGCAACTCGCTGCTGCTCTTCATGGTGCCCGGCGACACGGACGACATCAAGCACGAATACGAGATACTGCTCAACGAGCTGCGCCAGTTCAATCCCGACATGTTGTCGAAACACCGCGTGCTGGCGGTCACCAAGTGCGACCTGCTCGACGACGAGCTCATCGACATGCTGCGCGAGACGCTGCCCGACGACCTGCCCGTGGTGTTCATTTCTGCCGTCACGGGCTTCGGCCTCGAACAGCTGAAGGACGTGCTCTGGGCAGAGCTGAACAGCGAGAGCAACAAGCTGGAGGGCATCACCGCTGAGGACACGATCGTGCACAGAGACAAGGACATGACGCGCTTCGCCCAGGAGCTGCAGGCGGAGGGTGAAGACGAAATCCTCTATGTGGACGAAGACGAGGTGGAGGAACTCGAGGACTACGAGATAGAGGACATCGAGGAATAGTGCGCCTGTCATGACCCCGCAGCTCCACCACTACCATCTGTCTCCTGCCGTGACGGCCTTCAGCAGCACACGGCATGGAGGCATCAGTCAGGGCGCCTACGCATCGTTCAACGTGAACGGCTATTGTGGCGACCAGCAAGAACACGTGTCGGCCAACCGCCTGCAGCTTTGCAGGCAGCTGGGCATCGAGCTTACCCGACTCGTTATTCCACATCAGACGCATCAGACCCATGTGTGTGTGGTCGACGAGTCTTTCTTCGGCCTTCCCGAAGAACAGCGCCAGATGCGTCTCGAGGGCATCGATGCCGTGCTGACCAACCAGCCCCACACCTGCATCGGTGTGTCGACAGCCGACTGCATTCCCATTCTTCTCTATGACCCCGTACACCATGTCGCTGCCGCCATCCATGCCGGCTGGCGCGGCACCGTCGCGCGTATCGGTCAGGTAGGTGTCAAGGCCATGGCCTCCGTCTACGGCAGTGAGCCGGCACAGCTGAAGGCAGTCATCGGGCCGGGCATCGGTCCCGACAGCTTTGAGGTGGGCGATGAGGTGTGGCAGGCGTTCCGCGACGCCCGCTTTTCGATGGAAGCCATCTCGCGACGCTATCCTCCCATGGCGGGCGAAGGGGCGGACAAGTGGCACATCGACCTCTGGGAGTGCAACCGCCGGCAGCTCATCGACGCCGGCATTCCCGCAGCTTCCATCACCCTTGCCGCCATCGACACCTGGCAGCAGTCCTCAGATTTCTTCTCGGCGCGCAGGCTGGGCATCCACTCAGGACGCATCTTCACCGGCATCGTGCTGCAGTAATCCCGCCTTCTCATCGCTCACCTCTCACCTTTCACAGAACAAAAGTATATTCACTTGGTGAAAATACAATGCGCAGCCGCTCCCCTCCCATCTCAGGGGAGGGGTAGGGTAAGCGTCAACCTTGCGCATGATAGTTTGTACCCCACCCCTGCGCCCCTCCCATCTCACAGGAGAAGTAGGGGGTGAGCGTATACCTTGCGCACGAAAGATTTGAACCCCACCCCTGCACCCCTCCCCTCAGATGGGAGGGGAGTTGCTGCGCACAGATGGAAAGACACATTCGGAACTGAATACAAATCTTCATTCCACTTTAGAAGTTGCGGTGTGCCAACGGCTATATTGTCACCAAGAATTATTCATCCGTGGCAAAGACATTCCGAGTCAGTCCGTGTTTGTCCGTGGCAAAATGCCAACGGCGATATTGTTACCAAGAGTTATTCATCCGTGGCAAAGACATTCCGAGTCAGTCCGTGTTTGTCCGTGGCAAAATGCCAACGGCTATATTGTCACCAAGAATTATTCATCCGTAGCAAAGCCATTCCGAGTCCGTCCGTGTTCGTCCGTGGCAAAATGCCAACTGCTATATTGTTGCCTTTTTTTTCGCGCTTTTTGTTGTTGATACCACATATTATTCGTATCTTTGTGGCGATATCAACAAAAAGAGCCTCGGCAAGAGGCACTACCTGTCTATCAACAACAACTGTATTGCACCATGAGAATACTCTCTGATGCCATCGCATACGTCATTTTCGGCATTGTCACGGTCATCCATTTCCTGACCGGACTGCTCATTTTATGAAAACAAAAAAGCAACAGAACGATATGCAACCAAACAACGATCAACAATCACAGCAGCCTGTCCGCGAGGTGTGGAGGGGACACTACCATTCGCTGAAAGAGGCATTGGTGGTGGCCATGCAGCTGTGCTGGGTGTGGCGCAAAGGCGATACGCACGAGCCCATCACGGTGAGAGACCTTTATGAGTATGCACTGCGCTTCGACGTGGAGCATCCGTTGCAGCGCCCGCAGTTCTTCATGGTGACGCGCGAAGGAGCCATCGGCTTCAGCGAGGGCTATGAGTATCTGACCAAATGGTGGTATGTTCCCATGGAGAGCGGACCGCAGCGCGACAAACTCATCGACGATATGCGGTGGCAGCTGAAGGCCGATTTCGCCGCGGAGGCAGCCATCGACAAAGCCTTGAACGACATGAAAGCCGCAGAGAAAGCCCGCGCAGCCCAGCAGCAACAGCAGCCGCGATGTCCGCGATGTGGGGCGCCCGTGCAGTATGGCGAGCGGTTCTGCACCAGCTGCGGACTGCCGCTGACATGGTAGACCGCTTGCGCGCGCGTATATATAAACAAGGTGCAAGTCGAGTATGTCAAAGGAGTTGAGAAGTACAGGAGTTTTCGCGGCTTTCAGCCACTGGAGTCTAGACATTAGCTCCAGCACTATCGTCCAAACTCCCAAACTCCAAGAATTTGAGTGAATGCGAAACATGAATAAGATATAGAACGATAAACAACAACTCACTATGGATACAGAGAAAAAGACAATCGGACAGTTTCTCAAAGGCTACATGAAGAAGAGCCTCGATGTGTTCCGCCATCCCATCCGTCTGCTGCCCACGGTTCTCATCAGTGTCATCTGGTTGGTGCTGGGCTACATGGCCTCCAAGGCCGAGCTCATCCTGCCGCTCAAGGTGGTCAGCTTCCTCACCTTTGCGCAGGGCGGTCTCTATGGCGGTTTCCTCGGTGCCGCTGGCGGCATTGTCGGCAAGGTGGTGGTGGCAGCTTTCGTCAACTCTCTGCTCATGCCGCTCTTCGACAGTCGCCTGCCGTTCCAGGGCATAGGGAAGAGTTTCTCCAACATGTTCCGTTCCATGTCGCTGGGAAGTGCCAAGGGGCTGGCGCCACTGCTGAAGGGAACAGGCTTCGCCCTGCTGCTCTACGGGCTGATGAACCTCACGCAGAATGGTCATAATTCGATGGTGGGCATCGTGGCTGCCGTCATGCTTCTGCAGGGCATCGGCAACCAGGGCGGCTTCATGTTTGGCCTGCTCTTCGCCGCTGCCGGAAGTCTTTCGAAGGGACGCACGCCCAGCTACGTCACCATTACCCGCACACTCACCGGCATGACCATCGGTTTCTCCATCGGCGTTGCGCTCTCCGTCATCGGGTTCCCCTTCAGTCTGCTGCTCGCCATTCCCGTGCTGTTGCTCGGCTTTGTGCTCGGACTGTTTGTGAAGAACAATCAGCAGCAGCCGTTGGTCGCTACGCAACAGCAGAACCCTCCGTATCATCCGTCGCAGCAGCCGCAGCAGTGGCAACAGTCTGGCGGCTATCCGCAGCAGCCCATGCAGGGCAATCAGTATCCACCCTATCAACGTTAAAACCATGAGTAATACAGACAACCTTACGAACAAGACGCCGCGGCAGTATGCTGAGGAGGCTTTCTGGACGGGACATTATCACTGTCTGCTGCAGGCACTGGCCGTCGCCATGAATAGCTGCTTGGTGTGGCGTCTCGCGGAAACGGGGCAACCGTTCACCCTCGACGACCTCTTTAACTTCGCCAAAGAACAGGATGAACAGCATCCCTTGGAGAAAAAGGCTTTCTACATGGTGAGCCGTGAGGGGGCCATCGGACTGGCACCGGGACTGGAATATCTGGTCAAGTGGGTATTCATCCCGATGGAGAAAGGGCCGGAACGTGATCGTCTCTTGCAAGGTCTGACGCAGGTGATGCAGCGATTGGAAGCTGAGGAGGAAGAAAGAACGTCGGAACCTCGGCAATCTGCTCCGCCGCAACAATCGTCGGCAGAAGCACCGCATTTCTGCATGAATTGCGGCGCAACACTGGAACCTGGTGCGCGCTTCTGTGCCAACTGTGGAAATCCTGTGGAATCGTAACATGCGATCAAGATGAAAAAGAATCATATTCACATCATGCGCCTCGTGGCTGCTCTTTTCCTGCTGATGGATATTGTGGGGCGTTCAGTCGTAACGGCTCAAGAAGCAACAATGAAGGGCAGATGGGTGGACCCCGTGGCCTACTTCCACCTCGACCAACATGGTGACAAACTCAGTCAGAGTGAAATAGAAACCATCATGTGGGAGAAAGAGCGACACATTACCGGCATGATGATACAGGTCTATAGTATTGCGTTTGTTAAAGACAATCCGACAAAAACCTCGATGCCGTTGACGGGTTCGCCGACCTTTCAGCTCTATATAAACAGTCCGGCTTCCATCAGTGCTGTTTCCGACATGTCTGGGAAAAGCAAAATCATGGGTGTTTACAATCTTATTGCCAATGATGTGGAGTTTAGTTTTAGTGAGAATAGTCATTCTTATTCTTTCTCTTATGTGCCTGCGGGAACATACGTTTATGATGATCCCACAAGGCCACGAAAATCACAAGAGACCGACGAAGATCTTGATTATGATGAGTTTAAAAGATTGCAAGATAAGACGAAGACTATAACCCATGTCTTTGATGATGGCTACACAATACAGTATAAAGTGTCGGATAGAACAAAAGAAGAGGACGCGAGGTTAAAAGAATTGTGGAAGCGCATAGAGGATTCAACAACTCACGAACATAACAAGTCGACGGGAGCCACTGATATGGGACTAGGCTACTCAAAAAAAGAAGGCGTTTGGGGTTACTTCCTGAATTGTTTGCATGATCCTGATGGGATACCAGGCTACAGGGATCAGAACGTTTATGTGCTTTTTAAGGTGGAGAAGGTTCAACTTGACGGTGATGAATCGCTGCTTAGCGAAGAACAGCGTGGCGCGCTCATCAATCAGCTCGACGAACTGACGGAAACGTTGCAGGAATATATCGGTGTCACTGGCGATCATACGGGACCGGTTCCTTCAGCTATTATCTCTACGATTTCTACTATTGGTGCATTGTTGTTGGCCAATGGAGTTACGTCCATTACAGGCAGTATCAGTGATATCTTCGGCGGCGGCGGTGGCGCTCCATCACCAACGCCAGATCCAGGCTCTCCGTATGGTGATTCGATGCAACCCAACATTCGACGCGAGGAGGAAAACCAACCGCCTCAGCCTCAACCAGAGCCAGAACCAGAACCCGAGCCGGAACCAGAACCTGAGCCGCAGCCTACGCCTGAGGAGTTGTATTGGAAGCAATTCGTCACCGAGGACGCTGAGGGTACGCTGACCATGTGTGACCCGGCCACGGGGCAGATCATGCACTACTATCCGCAGGAGAACGGAGAATACCTGAGTGACTCGGGCTTCACCTTCGAAAAATCACTCTTGGTAGAGAACCTGCGCCTGCGTGCTGAGAATAGTGATTATTTCAAGGCCATTAGCGATAAGGCCGCCCGTGATGTGGCAGAGCAGCGCGAGCAGGCCGCTCGCGAGAATGCCGAGACACAAGCACGTGGCGATGCTATCCGTGCCCAGCGTGAGGCTGAGGCGCAGGAGGAAGCCAAGCGACAGGCGTATATGCAGAAGCTGGCCGATAAGTATGGCGTTGATGTCAACGATGTGGCTCAGCTCAGGAAAACCATTGAAGACGAGCAGGCTGATGCACAGCGCGAAGCTGAGTTGTGGAAAAAGACTGCTGACATTCTGGATAAGACGACAACGGCTCTCGAGGTCATCGATAAGGCCAGTGAAGTGACCATTAACATCCTTGGCGACTGTGTGCCTGGTGGCTCTGCGGTGAAGAACGCCTATACGTTTGCACACAGCGTGGCATCCTATGGCGGACAGGCATGGGCTGATGGGAAGTCGGGTTGGGACTTTGCAGCCGAGATAGGCAAGGGCGCCATCGACGGCGGTCTGGGTGTGGTGCAGAACTATGCCGGAGACCTCACGAACAACGTCTATAAAGAGGCCTTCCTGGTGGTAGGTACCGAAGGCATACGCAAGGGAATGGAGGCAATGAGCGACCCGGACAAGTCGCCTGAGGAGGTGCTTACGGCAATGGGCCACGGCATGACCAGCAAACTGAACAACTTCCTCATCGGCAAGGGCGTGGAGAAAGGAATGAACTGGCTGGGGAAATCGGCCGACCAGACGCTCGACCCCTACAACGTCACGCTGAAAGACAACACCGGCTTCCGGTTCGACACAACGCAGACGGCCCTGAAATACAAGAGCTTTGTGCGAGGAAACGCTGAGACGGGCATCGGTGAGATCGTGAAGTCGAAGGCCATCATCAGCTCCGCGGGCGAGCTGGGCGGGATGACCGGCAACTACGGCATGGACAGCGTGAGCAACTTCGTTACCGACGATGCCATTCCTGCAGTCGGTCACATCCCTGACGACATTCGCTATTACGTTGATACGCTGAAGGAATTCTCAGACAAAGCCTCACAGTATCGGAGCGACAGACTTGCGTCGATGTGAGCACGTTGCTCCAAGACAAACATGCAAAGATGCAGAAAGGGAAAATGAAGACAACGAAAGAAACAAGGAAAGACAGGCAGCTCAGGCGGTGCCTACTGCTTGCATTCATGGCGTTTCTTTGTATGCCGATGACGGCTCAGGACGTGAACGGCGTGCGGAAGAACGGCAAGTGGGTGGACCCTGTGAAGTTCTTTGAACTCAGCGGGCAAGGCGAACTGGACATGGACCAGTTGGCCGATGTCATGTGGAAGAAAGGAAGATACATGCAGGGCATGAAGCTCGTCACCTACAAGTTTACGCGCAATGAGTTCAACCCCGTGCCCGACAAACTCCTTTTCGCCACGCCAGCCACGTTCTATCTGTACAACGACACGCCCATCACGATTTGGACCAACCAGATTGACGCGGCCTATCGCGGCTGCTACTCTGGCGTGTGGTTCCTGAGGGCAAAGGACATGGGCTTCAACTTCAATCATAACACGCACCACTACGAGTTCTCCTATACGCCTCTGGGTCAGTTTGAGGCTGACACATGGGAAGGTGGCACTGTGAAGATGGTGAACACCAGCGAGACGGAGATGAAGCTGGGCTACAGGCCCGAGTGCGGCGTGTGGGGCTCTTTCCTGACCGTGCTTCCCGACAATGTCGTTCACAAGGAAGACAACCGCACCTATGTCTACTTCAAGGTGGAGGAGGTGCTGCTCGACGGTGAGGAAACACCGCTTACCGAGGAGCAGCGCGTAGAGTTGGGAGGGGTCCTGGATAATCTTCTGGATGCCCTTCGCCATTATGTCGGGGTCACGGGCCAGCATGCCGGGCCGATACCGTCGGCCATTATCTCCGCCATTTCAGCCATCAGCGCCATCTTGTTTGCCAATGGCGTGGCATCTATCGGAGGCGATGTCGGCGGCTTCTTTGGAGGCGGCTCCCCGTCGCCCACACCCGAACCGGCTCCAGACTATCCGTATGGTGGCACACCGCCTCAGCCCAACGGCCGCCGTGATGAGGAAAACCAGCCGCCACCTCCTGAACCGCAGTCGCCCGAACAGCAGTACTGGAAAAAATATGTCACCGAGGATGCTGAGGGAACGCTGACCATGCGCGACCCCGCCACGGGCAAGGTGACCCACTACTACCCGCAGGGGAATGGTGAGTATATGAGCGATTCGGGCTTCACGTATGGTCGCCAGGATATTGCCGAGAACCTGCGGCTGCGTGCCGAAAATGCAGGATACTTCGGCGACATTGCCAACAAAGCGGCGCGAGATGTGGCCGAGCAGCGCGAGCAGAACGCGAGAATCGACGCCGAGACGCAGGCCCGTGGCGATGCCATAAGGGCACAGCGGGAGGCTGAGGCACAAGAGGAGGCCAAGCGGAAGGACTATCTGGACAAGCTTTCCCAGAAATACGGCGTGGATGCTTCGGATGAAAACGCCTTATACAAGGCCATTTCCGACGAGCAAAGCGAGGCAGAACGTGAGGGCCGGCTGTGGCAGAAGACCGCCGATATTCTCGACACGACAACGAAAACCCTCGAGGTCATCGACAAAGCCAGCGAGATTACCGTCAACATCATGGGCGACTGCGTGCCCGGCGGTGCTGCGGTGAAGAACGTCTATACCTTTGCTCACTCGGTGGCTTCCTATGGCGGAAAAGCCTATGCCGACGGGAAGTCGGGATGGGACTTCGCAGCCGAGATTGGCAAGGGCGCCGTCGACGGCGGACTGGGAGTGCTCCAGAACTGTGCCGGCGACCTGGCCAGCAATGCCTACACCGAGGGAATCATGGTGGTGGGAAGCGAAGGCATACGCAAGGGAATAGAGGCGATGAGTGACCCGGAAAACAGTGCCGACGACGTGCTTACGGCCATGCGCCACGGCATGACGAGCAAGCTGAACAACTACCTCATCGGAAAGGGTGTGCAGAAAGGCATCGACACGATGGGCAAGGCGGCAGACCAGACAATCGGACTGGAACAGGTGAACCTTCAGAACGATACGGGCATCCGCTTCGACTCGTCGTTAGACGCAATGAAGTATAAGAGTTTCATGCGCGGCAGCTACGAGACCGGTATCGGCTCTGTCGTCAAGCAGAAAGCCATCGTCAGTGCGGCAGGCGAGCTGGGCGGCCTGACCGGCAACTACGGCATGGACAGCGTGGGCAACTTCATTACCGACGACGCCATTCCCGCTGCCGCCGCCATCCCCGACGACGTGGCCTACTATGTCAACACGGTCAAGGAATTCTCCGACAAAGCCGCTCAGTTCCGCCAGCAGCGCGGAGCCCTTTAAGCCAGATTCATGAGGATTCACGTTCTATGTGTTTTAAACGTAAATCGTCGTAAATCGATCATTAAT